>ERZ1066117.97-NODE-97-length-96062-cov-14.438656_pt1 | contig 96062 bp, 57 predicted proteins | sample MGYA00382764_ERZ1066117 | MGnify/ENA primary metagenome ERZ1066117 (study PRJEB33369, sample SAMEA5778347) | biofilm metagenome | biome: Industrial cooling water; feature: Water cooling tower basin; material: Biofilm | place: United Arab Emirates | collected...
GCGCCAAGCGGCGACGCCGGCGGCCGTGCCGGCGCCGACCGCCGCGGCCCTCGGGCGCGAGGTGACCCTCGTCGGTCGCTGCGTCGACGAGGCCGGGGCGCCGCTGGCGGATGTGCGCGTGCAGGGCCAGCTGCGGCCGACCGGTGGGGGCCGCACGTTGGTCGAACGCGAACAGCGCAGCGCCGCCGACGGGAGCTTCGTCGTGATGTTGCCGACCGTCGAGGGCGGCATCGTGTCGCTCTCACTTCGCGCCGACGGTCGTTGCCAGCTCGATGGCTCGATCCACGACGCCGTGGCCGGCGAACGGCGGGACTTCGGCGACTTGCTGTTGCCGCTGGCGCGGCGGGTGCGTGGTCGTGCGGTGGACACCGCGGGGGTGCCGCAGGCCGACGTTGGCATGACGCTGTATCGCCGTGTCGAGGGACAGGCCCGGCGCATCCTCGACGCGTCGACGCAAGGTTCCGCCGAGAGCGATGCCGTGGGCTCGTTCGTCGTCCGCGGCGACCTTCCCGGGGGGCGCTACTGGATCCAGCTGCATGGCCGGGAGTTCGCTGCTGGCGCCACGCACCACTTCGAGTTGGCCGGGGACGTGCGGGAGCACGTGCTCGAGCTCGTGCTGGCGGTGGCGAAGCCGTCGCCGACCTGCCGTGGCGTCGTCGTGCGCAGCGATGGCGCCCCGATCGCCGGCGCCGCGGTCGAACTGGATGGCAACCGCACGGTGACCGCTGCCGACGGCCGCTTCGCACTGACGCCGAACGGCAGTCTGGGGCCGGGCGAGCGAAGGCTCGAGGTCGCTGCCAGCGGCTACCTGCGTCGCAACGACCTGCGTTGGACCTTCGGTGATGCCACCGAGCTGCGCATCGAACTGCGGCCGACGCCTGGCATCGTCGTGCGCGTCGTCGACGGCGCGAGCGGTGCCCCGATCGAGCAGTTCACGGTGCGCGTCGAGTACCCGAACACGTGGGAGATCCGGCCGGAGCAGGGCCAGCGCCTGCATCCCGGAGGGATCGCGCGTGTCGACTCCGATCCCGGCGACCGGGTCGTGTTGGTCACAGCCCAGGATCCGAACTACGCGCCATCGGCGTTCGTTCCTGTCGCCGTGCCGAAGGACCGCGATGTGTCGGTGACCGTGTCCCTGTGGCCGGAGCAGCAGCGGCGTCTCGTGCTCCGCGATGGACGCGGCCCTGCCGCCGGCGTCGACGTCGAACTGCTCGACCCAGGCGACCTCGTCGTGCGCCGCAACACCGAGACCTGGCCGCTCGATGGCAGCCGCGTCGGCGGCCTGCCGATGGCGCGCATCGTGCAACGCGGCACGACCGACGCCGACGGCGCGCTCCTGCTGCGCGGCCCGAAGGGCGACCTCGCGCTGCGCCTGTCGGGCGGCGATCTCGCGCTGCAGATCGTGCAGCCGATCCGCCTCGATGCGGCGGCGGACCTGCTGGTGACGGCGCAGCGGGGCGCCCGGGTGCGTGGTCGGCTGGTGCCGCCCGAGGTCGCTCGGCACGTGCTCGCCCTGGGCAAGGTCGGGCCGAACGAGAAACCGGTGAACGTCGGCATCGCCCTGATCGCTGCCGACGGCGAGTCGTTGCACCGTTACCTGGAGCCGCCGTTCCCGCTCGACGCCGAAGGGGCGTTCGACGTCCGGGGTGTGCCGGCCGGCACCTGGCACGTCGCCGTGGTCCAGGGACACCGGACCTATGCGGCGGTGGCGATCGACGTGCCCGAGGCTGGCGAGGTGGAGCGGGACATCGACATCGCCGCCCTGGCGCCAGCGTTGGTGACGCTGCGGGTCCTCGTCGACGGCGAGCCGGCGCGGGACACCTTCGTCAACGCGATGGGGACGCACAGCAAGACCAGCTTCGGCCAGCCGTTCCGCAGCCAGACGACGGGGCGCACCGATGCGCAGGGTACGATGCGCGTCGACACCTGGGTCGGCGAGCTCGAGCTGCACGTGAACTGGACCGGAGCGGTGGACCGCGGGCAGACGAACGAGGGTCGCCTGCAGACCCGACTGCCGGTGCCGCGCGCAGGAGCGCAGGAGATCGTCGTCGACCTGCGCCTAGGCGGTCTCGATCTCAGCCTGCTGCGGCCCGATGGCGGGCCGGCGGCCGAGATCGAGGTGCGCGTCGTCGACATGCCCAGCAGCTTGCATTGGCGCACGGATGCAGCAGGGCGCTTGCTGGTGCAGCCCCTCGTCGCCGGCAGCTACCCGCTCGAGGTGCGGCCGCGGCGCCTGGCGACCGCTGCGAGCCAGCAGGCCTACCAGCAAGCGAACGGCTGGGAGGCGCTGGAGCGCGAATGGGTGCCGATCGGTGCGATCACCGTGGCGCCGGGGGCGGCAGCACCGCAACGCGTCGTCTTGCCGGCCGCCTGGGATCGCTGAGTTCGGCAGTGCTCGACGCGGCTCGCTGCATCGGCACGCCGATCGTGACGACGCCGGCGGTCGGCGTGCCGATGGCGATCAGCGGGTGACGTTCGGCCGCATCAGGGGCGTGAAGCTTCCGGGAACGACGGTAGCACCAACAGCCAAGGGATCCGTTTCCTCACCGACCTCCGGTGGTGCCCGGTGCCGGAACCTTCGCCCGCGCGGCTTCGAGCCTGCCGCGCCAGGCCGCGGCTTCGGTCGCGTTCCCCGTGGCTTCGTACAGCTGCACGAGGTGCTCGATCGCTCGCGGAATGCGGATTGCGCCCGCTGGCGGAATGCTCGCCTCACGCTCCTGCAGCCCTCGGTAGCCGGCGAGCAGCTGCGCCTCCGCCTCGGCGAACTTCTTCTGCCCCAGCATCGCTGCGCCGAGCCAGGACCTGGTGTTCCATGTGGTCCAGGCATCGGGCTCGGCCTTCTCGCGGATCGCCAGGCATTCGCGCAGCACGCCTTCGGCTTCGCCCCACTGCTGCAGCGTGATCAGCGATTCGCTGAAGGCCATGAGGTGCACGGCGAGCTCGGGGCTGTCCTTTTCCAAGCTGGCGCGAGTCGACCCCAGCAGCTCTCGGCGCACGGGGACCGCCTGGTCGACCTTGCCTTGTCTCTCGTAGAAGTGGGCGAGAAAGCGCAGGGTCGCGACCAGGTGAGGGTGATCCGCGGGGACGCTTGCACGCAAGAGATCGATCGACTCGCGCAAGACCGGCTCGGCTTCCTCGTACTTGTCCTGGCGATCGAGGACCATCGCGAGGTTGCCCAATGCCGTGGCGATGTCCCGGTGTCCGGCCGGGTGGAAGGCACGGCTCGCCGCCAGGGCTTCGTGCAGGAGCGGCTCGGCCTCGGCGAACTTGCCTTGGGTCATCCTCAGCGTTCCAAGCCTCGTCAGGCTCTGAGCGATGCCTGGGTGCCCAGCGGCGCGATCGATGTCCACGGCTTCGCGCGCGAGCGAATCGGCTTCGGCGTACCTGCCCTGTGACTGCAGCAGACCCGCGAGGATCTGGAGGCACTTTGCGATGTCAGGGTGCCCGGCCGGGAGGCACGCGCGGTAGATCCCGAGCGCTTCTCGCTGGAGGGGCTCGGCCTCGGTGAGCTTGCTCCGGTGGTGCAGGAGGGCTGCCAGGTTGTTGAGGCCCATGGCGATCGTCGGGTGCGCGGCGGGGAGGGCCTCACGTCGGATCGCGAGCGCTTCGCGGAACAGCGCTTCTGCCTCGTCGAGCTGGTTCAGGTTCCAGAGGACCTTCGCCAGGTTGTCCAGGTAGGAGTCGGTTCCCTGGCGCCCGTCCGGAGCGACCTGACGCTCGATCGCCAGGGCTTCGCGGAGGAGAGGCTCGGCTTCGGCGTTCTTGTCCAGCGCCAGCAGTTGCATCGAGCGGAGGTTCAACGCACTGGCGAGCTCCGGGTGCCCTGCGGGATACACGGCGCGGGCCGTCTCCAGCGCTTCGCGGCTCAGGCGCTCGGCCTCGACGTGGTTGTTCTGCGCCAACAGGACCCCCGCGAGCATGTGCACGCAGGTCGTGATGTCCTCGTGCCCGGCGGGATGGACCGCGCGGGTGATCGCCAGCGCCTTCCTCAGGTTCGGCTCCGCGTCGTCGTAGCGGCCCAGCCCCTCGAGCGTCATTCCGATCGTCGCGCGCACCCGCGCTTCCGCGAGCGGCTGCTCCGCGAGCGAGCCCGCGTCCAACAGCGTGACCGCCGCCGCCATCACCTGCACCACCGTCACCGTGTCGCCGAGCAGATTCTGCGGGTCGGCGGCGGCGAGCATCTCGGTCTGGAACCTGGCGATCGCCTCGGCGATCGCGGCTTGCTTCCTGGCTTCGGCTTCTTGCGCGATGGCTTCCGCCGCCGATTTCCTCGCCTCGGCTTCCCGCTCCTTCGCGATCCGCGCCTGCGTCTCTGCTTCGTTCCTCGAAGCATCCGCGAGCTTGCGCTGCTCGCTCTCGGACTCGCGCGCTTTCTCGGCGACGATGCGTTGCTCGTTGGCGAGCTTGGCTTGCCACGCGAAGCCGACGACGCCGATCAGCAGCGCTGCGGCCACCGCGGCGCCTGCGAGCACCTGGACCTTGTTGCGTCGGATGAACTTGTGCAGCCGGTAGCTCGCACTCGGTGCCCCCGCGGTCACCGGCTCGTCATCCAGGTGCCGCCGGATGTCGGCAGCCAGTCCGTTCGCCGTCTCGTATCGACGCGAACGGTCCTTCTCCAGGCACTTCATCACGATCCAGTCGAGGTCGCCGCGCAGCAGCGAGCACAACTTGTTCTGGTCGACTCGGCGCTCCATCGCCGTGCGCGTGCCGATCTCTCCCAGCTCCGAGATGCGTGTGCTCGGCTTGTGCGGTTCGACCTCGCGGATCGTGCGCATCATCTCGCCGAGGCCCTTGGCCAACAGGTCCTTGATGTCGAACGGCGTCGTGCCGGTCAGCAGTTCGTAGAGCAGCACGCCGAGGCTGTAGATGTCCGAGCGCGTGTCGATGTCCAGGCCGCTCATCTCGGCCTGCTCGGGCGACATGTAGGCCGGCGTGCCGACCATCTGGCGGTGCTCGGTGAACAGCGTCTTCGTCGTCAGTTCGCTGTTGGTCGCCTTCGCGATGCCGAAGTCGATCACCTTGCACACCGGCACGCCGTCGTGCAGCGTGACCAGCACGTTCGAGGGCTTGATGTCGCGGTGGATGACGCCCTTCTGGTGCGCGTGCTGGATCGCGTGGCACACCGCCAGGAACAGCTGCAGCCGCGACTTCGTGTCGACCTTCTGCTGGTCGCAGTACTCGAGGATCGGGATGCCCTTGATGTACTCCATCACGAAGTACGGCCGCCCCGCGTCCGTGGTACCCGCATCGAACACCTTGGCGATGTGCGGATGGTCCATCATCGCCAGCGCCTGGCGTTCGGCCTCGAAGCGGGCGATCACCTGCTTCGTGTCCATGCCGAGCTTGATGATCTTCAGCGCCACCCGGCGCTTCACCGGCTCGCGCTGCTCGGCCATCCAGATCGTGCCCATGCCGCCTTCGCCGATCTGCTCGAGCAGCTTGTAGCGGCCGATCGAGGAGCCCGGCTGCTCCGACGACAAGCTGCCTTCGGGGGCCCTGCGCGCGACTCCGTCCGCGGTCGGCGAAGCCATGAACTGCCCGGCCTCGGCGTCGGCCCGCAGCAGGGCTTCCACCTCCGTGCGCAGCCTCGCATTGCCCTGGCAGGCACGTTCCAGGGCCGCCGCACGGGCCGCTGCGGGGAGTTCGGCGATCTGCAGGAACAGGCGGCGAACCAGCAGCTTGTCGGCGTCGGTCATGATCCGTCACGGGTCGGGGCGCAGGTCGCGGTAGAGCGCGGCCCGCGCATAGGTCCACAGCCGCGCCGCCGTGCGTGGCGACAGCCCCATGGCAGCCGCTGCTTCGTCGACGCTGAGGCCCGCGTAGAACCGCAGCCGAACCATGGCTGCGGCTTCCGGGTCCTGCTCCGTCAAGCGCCCGAGCGCTTCGTCGACTGCCAGGATTTGTTCGGCCCCGGCCCCGGCCAGGCTGGCGAAGTCGGGGCAGTCCTGCAACCGGACGTGCTGGCCGCCGCGGCGACCGCGGGCCCGGGCGTGGTCGATCAGGATGCGGCGCATGGCCTCGGCGGCCGCGGCATAGAAATGGGCGCGGTTGGTCCAGGCCAGCTCGCGCGGCCCGACCAGCCGCAGGTAGGCCTCGTGCACCAGCGCCGTCGCCGACAGCGTGTGGTCCGGGCGTTCGCGCCGCAGGTCGGCCTCGGCGGCTCGACGCAGCTGCTCGTAGACGAGCGGCAGCAGTTCGTTGGCCGCCGACTTGTCGCCAGAGGCCGCGGCGCTCATCAAGCGGGTCACGGCATCCGGTTCGGGAGGGCTGGGCACAGCCGGAGGTTAGCCGTCGGCCGGCTCGGCTCCAGCCGAGCGCTTGCCCGTGGTGCGATCGTCGCCCACGGACCGCGTCGACTCCGTCCGACTTCGAAGGTCACGCCGCTCGCTTGCACGAACTCTCCGTGGCATGGGGGACTCCAAGGCCGGTGTCTGGGGACTTGGAGGCTTCCCCTCGCTCGTCGCGCGAGGTGTCACGACCTCCTGGTGGTGCCCGGGCCCGCGGCTCCTTGGCCCCAGGTTCCAGCCACGATGCACTCGACGACTCCGTTCGCCGGACAGCACCCCGAAGGTCGCGGCTCCCTGCTGCCAGCGGGAAACGCGTGGACGCGGGACCAGCAAGCGGCGGCGGGCGTAGCCGTGGAAGGAACGCCCTGGCGCGATCGCCGAGGCGGCGGCTCGCATCAACGTCCTTCCAGCGGCGGCTGGTCGACGTAGAACGGCCGCAGCTGCACGCGGAGTTCGGTCGGCCGACCGTCGACGACCACCACGGGCTGGTCGTGGCGGAAGTAGCCGGCCTTGCTGACCCGGAGGGTGTAGGTGCCGGGAGGCTGCCGGAGGCGGAATGCGCCCGTCGGCGAGGTCTCGGTCGCAGCCCCGGTCTCGACGAGTTCGATCCGGGCGTTCTCGAGCGGTGTGTCGAAGTCGGCGTCCTGCACGACACCGAGAACCGTCTCGCCCTGGCCGTCCTGGCCATCGCCCTCCGCAGCGATCGAGACGCCGGCGGCGCCACCGAGCTTGGCTTCGTCGATCACGCGCAGCAGCACCGCCGCTTGGACCGCCTTGGCGTAGACGACCTTCACTCGGCGCGGTCCGCCATCGGCAAGGCGAGCGACCACCGTGCGCACGCCGCTCACGCCGATCGGCTTGCCGGCGTAGAGGACCTCGCCGTTCGCGGCGATGGCGAGCTCGATCGGGGGTGTCTGCGCCCCGCGGTCCGCTGCCGCCGAGGCCACGCTTTCCGGCGGCACGTCCACCGGGTGCGGCGGGTGCTGCTTCGCGGTATCGATCGCCGCGCAGCCCAGGCCGACCAGCAGGACGAGGCTGGCTGCGATCCAGCGCAGCATGGGCCCGACGCGCGAACGGTCCGCGTCGGGACGAAGGAGGGATTGCACGCGCGCTTGCAGCTGCGAGCTGGAGGTCATGGCGAGGGTCGGTGGGGGGAATCGGTGCGAAGCGCGGATCTGCCGGGCCACCGCCACGAGGGCGGCGGCGTAGTCCGGTGCGTTCGCGGGCGACTGTGCGCGGAGTGCCCGGTCGTCGCAGGCTTGCTCGCGGGCGAGGGCGATCCGGCGATCGAGCAGCCAGACCAGCGGATGCGGCCACCAGAGCGCGCGTGCCAGCCGGCACGCGAGCGCTGTGCGGACGTCGCCGCGTTCGATGTGGGCGAGTTCGTGCGCGAGCACCGCGCGCTGGTGCGCCAGCGGCCAGTCGAGGAATGTCGGCGGCAAGGCGATGCGCGGCCGGAGCAAGCCGGCGACCACGGGCTGTGCGGTTGCTGGGGTCACCTGGACCGGAATTCGGGCTGGCACACCCAGGCGGCAGCGCAGCGGCTCGGGCAATGGCGTCGCCGCCGTGCCGAACAGACGGCGCATGGCGACCAGGTGGCCGAGGGCGGTGAACGCAGCCAGCAGCAGCGCGCCCGCGCCCCACAGCAGAACCAGCCACCCGGCCAGCGAGGGCCACGCCGAGGCTGCGTGCTGCGCCGACGACGGATCCGCCGGCATGGCCAGGGCCTCGCCGCCGCCGGGCATCGCGAGACTCGCCGTGGTTGGCTCGGCGGCGAAGGCGGGTGGCAGCAGGCCGATCGACAGGCCGCTCGCCGCGAGCAACGGCAGCAAGCCGATCGCGACGAGGAACCAACGTCCGACCAGTTCGCGGGTCTCGGCGCTGCGTCGGCGCAGCGCCACGAGCACGGTCAGCGCCACGACGGCCAGCGCGGTCGCGCGCGCGATCACGGCCACCAGCGCGCCGAGTTCGAGTTCGTGCAGCCAGGTCGTCATTTCGCCTGCTCCCGTCGTTGCTCGATGAGTTTCGCCAGGCGATCGAGCTGCTCGTCGTCGAGGTTGCCCGGATCGTCGAGCAGGGACGCGACCGCTTGTTCGACCGAACCGCCGAAGAACGTGCGCAGCAGCCGGCGGAGCGCGTTCTGTTTGGCGCGGCCGCGCGGCGTCACCGGGGTCCAGCTCGTGCGACCGTCCCGCGTCGCCTTGCGCAGCAGCTTCTTCTGCTCGAGGCGCGCCAGCATGGTGCGCACGGCGCCGTCCGTCGGCGGATCGGGCAGGCGTTCGACCAGGTCGCGCACGGTCACCGCCGACAGCTCGTAGACCAGGTCTATGATCTGTCGCTCGCGGCGGCTCAGTCCGTCGTTCTCGCTCATCTCGTCGGCGCTCCTTGCCGCTACATCTGTAGCGGTGGAGGTGCCGCTCGTCAACCGGTGGCGGGGCCGTGGGGCCGTGGTGGAAGGGCCCCGTCGTTCACCTGCGCAGCGGAGCGACCGCCGTGCCCGCGAACGGCAGTGTCGTCGTGTTCACGTCGAGCACCGGCCCGAGCTCGTAGACGTTGTCGTAGCCGTACGTCGCCAGCGCGATGTAGGTCGAGATGTTCAGCGACGCCGCCGGCAGCTTGCTCGGGAACGCTTCGGGCTCCTTGACGAAGTTGTTGTTGCAGTAGATCAGCACGCGCGTGCCCTTGGTCGGGATGACCTTGGCCAGGGCTTCGGCGGTGAAGTCGGTGAACGGCAGGCTGACCGCGCCTTCGACATGGCGCAGCGCGTACTTGTCGGCGCTGCGCGCATCGAGCAGCACGGTGCCGGGCTCGTTGCGCATGCCCAGGAACTCGGCGACCTCGAGCCGGCGGCTCGCGCGCCGCGCCTCGGTCTGCTGCGCGAGTTCGAGGAAGCCGGGGTAGTCGATCTGCGGGTTCGGGATCGCCACCGGCGGCTGCTGCGCCGCCGCGGGATCCTGCGGGGTCACGGCGAAGAGGGTGGAGACGGCGAGGCCGGTGAGGACCAGGGCGGTGAGTGGGTTCATGGCAAGCGGGGCTCCTTGCCTCCATATTGGCCCGAGAACGGCTCGGCTCGGTAAGCAGCGCGTCAGCTCGGCCCGGCCCGGACGGCTCGAGTGCGATGCCACGGGGCTGTTTCTCGGGGCGGCTCTGGCTGCTCCCATTTGGACTTGTCGACAAGTCCAGAGGCTCCGGGACTCGGACCTGCGAGGGAGACCAATCGTCCAAGCGCCTCGAACTCGAACAGAGAGGCGTGTGGAGTGGGGCCGCGAACGTCTGGAGCGGCACGTCCTCCGCGGAGCGGTCTAGTCGTCGCCGTCGTCTTCGTCGTCTTCGTCCGGCGCGCACGGCATGCCGCCCTTGCTCTTCACCCCAGCGTCCTTCGCGTGCACGTACGTCGGATCCCCACGCCGCGGCCCACGCCCGTTCGCCGCTGCCCGCTTCGCATCCATCGCCACCTTCGGCGGATTGGCCGGGATCAGGCATTGCGGCCCCGAACCGATCAGGTCCTTGCGGCCGGCCTCGACCAGCGCCTTGTGCACGACGAACCAGTTCTCCGGCTTGAAGTACTGCATCAGCGCGCGCTGCACCTCGCGGTCCTTCAGCTTCTTCACCGTCTCGACCGGCTGCATCGTCATCGGGTCGAGGCCGGTCCAGTACATGCACGTCGCGATGTCCATCGGCGCCGGGATGAAGTCCTGCACCTGGCGCGGCTTGTAGCCCCGCGCCTTCAGGAACACCGCCAGCTCGATCATCTCCTGCACGCCGCTGCCCGGGTGCGAGGCGATGAAGTAGGGGATCAGGTACTGCTCCTTGCCGGCGCGATCGCTCGCCGCCGCGAACTTGCTGGCGAACTCGTCGAACGTCGACGTCGCCGGCTTCTTCATCAGCGACAGCACCTTCTCGCTGGTGTGCTCGGGGGCGACCTTCAGCTGGCCGCCGACGTGGTGGCGCGCCATGTCCTCGAGGTACTCGTCGTCGAAGCGCGCGAGGTCCATGCGGATGCCCGACGCGACGCGCACCGTCTTCACGCCGGGCGTCTCGCGCACCTGCTTCAGCAGTTCCTTGGTCGGGCCGTGGTCGACGCCGAGCAGCTTGCAGACGGTCGGATGCACGCACGACAGGCGCCGGCACTTGGCCTCGACGTCGGGGCGCGTGCAGCGCATCTGGTACATGTTCGCGGTCGGGCCGCCGACGTCGCTGATGTGGCCCTTGAACTCCGGATCGGCGGCCATCTGCCGCACTTCCTTCAGGATCGACTGCTGGCTGCGGCTCTGGATCGCGCGGCCCTGGTGCATCGTGATCGAACAGAACGTGCAGCCGCCGAAGCACCCGCGCATCGTCGTCACGCTGTCCTTGATCATCGTGTGCGCCGGGATCGGCTCGCCCTGGTAGCGCGGGTGCGGTTTGCGCGTGTAGGGCAGGTCGTAGATGCGATCCATGCCGCGTTCGTCGAGCGCCAGTGCCGGCGGATTGACGACCAGCAGGCGATCGCCGTGCTTCTGCACGAGGCGGCGGCCGTTCTTCGGGTTGGTCTCGTGGTGGATCAGCCGCGTCGCCGTGGCGAACGCGACCTTGTCGGCGGTCACGTCCTCGAAGCTCGGCAGTTCGATCGTCTGGTTGTCGCAGGCGGCGTCGTGCCATTCGTGCGCCGGCAGCGTCTCCTTGCTGCCGAGCAGGTAGGCGACGCCGCGCAGGTCGCGGCAGTCCTGGATCTTCTTGCCGGCGGCGAGGCGCTTGCAGATCTCGACCAGCACGCGCTCGCCCATGCCGTAGCCGACGAGGTCGGCCTTCGACGTGACCAGGATCGACGGGCGCACCGTCTCCGACCAGTAGTCGAAGTGGGCGACGCGGCGCAGCGACGCTTCGACGCCGCCGGCCAGCACCGGCACGTCCTTGAACGCTTCGCGGCAGCGCTGCGCGTAGACGTTGGTCGCGCGGTCGGGGCGCAGTTCGATGCGACCACCGGGCGAATAGGCGTCGTCGTTGCGCCGCTTCTTGTTCGCCGTGTAGTGGTTGATCATCGAGTCCATGTTGCCGGCGCTGACCGCGAAGCAGAGGCGCGGGCGACCGAACTGGCGGAACGCGTCGGCGTTCTGCCATGCCGGCTGCGGCAGGATGGCGACACGGAAGCCTTCGGCTTCGAGCACGCGGCCGAGCAGGGCGGCGGCGAACGACGGGTGGTCGATGTAGGCGTCGCCGCTGACGAAGACGACGTCGACTTCGTTCCAGCCGCGCGCGCGCATCTCGGCGGCGGTGGTCGGCAGGAACGCGCTCGCGGGCGGGGGGCTGCAGGGGCTCGGCATCGGGGCGAGGATGCTAGCGGCTGCGGGGCGCGGTGGGGTGGGGTGGTTGGCGTGACGAAGAACGGCGCTCGGCCCGGCACGTCCTGCCATCCCGGGGCTGCCGTCCGCCAGCGCGCGCTCGTTGGCGTTCGTCGACGAGGCGCCGTAGTCTCGGCCGCGCCGGGGCCGTGCGAACGGTGCCTGCCACGGCCGCGCGCCGACGTTTGGCCGTCGCGTTGCCTGGCCGGTTGCGCGCCGAGCCCGCCGGAGCCGCGCGCCGCAGGCGGGGGCGATGACGCCCGCGCGCCGCCCTCGCACCGGGGGCGGGTGTGCGACGGGTGCCTGGCAGCAGCGGCCGTGGATGGATCCGATTCATGATGCAAGCAAACGAACCGAAGCTGGCCGCGGACCAGTCGAACCAAGGCGCTGTCCCGTTCGCCCGACGGCATGGACCGGCGCTCGCGTCGCTGCTGGTGGCGACGCTCGCGTGCCTGTGGCTGAAGATTCCGCCGACGTGGGCTCCCGAGGCCTACGGCACCCACTACGCCGACTATGCGGCCGATCTCGGCAACATGGATCCCAAGCTGGCCTACACGTGGTTCGGGCCTTGGTTCGCCCACCAGCTCGGCGTGCGGACCCACCTGGGCTGGCTGCTGTTCCTCTATGCCGCGTTCTTCGTCGGCATCGCGGCGCTCTACACGGCCGTGCACCGCCGCACGGACGCGCCCTGGTTGGCCGCGGTCGGAGCACTCGTCCCGGTCGCTTCGACGTCGGGTTGGTTCGGGACCTACCTCTCGGGCTATCCCGAGTGGTTCCTGCTGGGGGTGCTGTCGCTGCTGCTGCTCACCGATTCGCTGGTGGCCTGGGCGATCCTCGGCTCGGTCGCCGTCTGGACGCACGAGCGTTCCGGCTTCGTGCTCGCCGTGCTGCCGTTGCTGCAGTGCTTCGTCACTCCCGTCCCGAAGCGTCGGGTGGTGCTGCAGTACGCCGTGCTGCTCGGCGTCGTGCTGACGTTCGTCCTCGCCCGCGGCGCGTTCGTCCGCATCGACAACCCACCGTTCACCTTCGCGTTCTTCTGGAAGGAGTTCCGGCAGGGCTCGGAGTTCGCGCGCATCCCGCTGACCATGGGCCACGTCGTCGAAGTCTGGTGGGAGGCCTACAAGGCCTACCTGCTGGTCGTGGCCGCGTGCCTCGCGTGGCTTCTGCGGCTGGCGATCCGGAGAGACGGTCTCGAACGCGAACAGCGCCGATCCCTGGTTCGCTTCCTGGTCGCGTTCGTCGGCAGCTGCGGGATGGTGACGGCGCAACTGCTGATGGCCGTCGACTCGACGCGCCTGATCGACTTCCTGGTCTTCCCGTTCCTGATCCTGTTCGTCGTCACGCATCGCCACCTCGGCCCGCACCAGCGGTGGTTGGTGCTGGCGCTCGCGGCCGCGGCGCTCGCCAACGAACTGCTGCCGGTTGAGTTCATCGGCCAGCACACCCGGTTCCCGGGCCGTTAGTCGGTTCGCCTCGGCTGCCGCGGTCGTCACGCTGCCCGCGGCGGGGCCTTCGACGGGACCTGGACGGTCTGGCGCGAACTCTGGCTGGGGCTGCCGTGCAGCTGGCGATGCTCCCGTGCCATCGGGCCTGCGGCGGGCGGCGGGATCGAGTGTGACAGCCAGCCGTCTGCATCGCTCCTGTTGGAGCGCTGGCCTCGTCGGCAGCATGGGCCAGCGAATGCGGCTCGCGACCGGCCACCGGACCTTCCCACCGTTCCCTGATCTGCGACAGACATGATCCGACTCTGCATCCTCACCGCCTGCCTCGTCACCGCTCCGCTCGCGGCGCAGAACTGCTCGTTGCGCGGCCATCTCCGGTTGCTGACCAGCGTGCCGGCGCCGGTCGGACCGTCCGGCGACGTGCGCATCGACTCCGGCCTCCAGTCCCTCGGTCCGGTGGTATCCCCAGCCCTCAGTGCGAGTGGCAACGCGCAGGGGTGCTCGGTCAACGCCAGCTGCACCGTCACGGTCGACTATGGCCGACTGCAGTTGACCGCCAGTGGTGCCGGGGGCAGCTGCAGCAACGGTGGCCAGGCGCTCTGGCTCGACAGTTGGATCGGCGGCCGGCCGAACGGCGAGTTCACCGACCGCCTCACGGTCGTCGCCCCGCAGCTGGCGCCCGGCACCCCGGTGACGTTGCGGGTCAGCGTGCAGTTGAGCGGCTCCGCGACGGCGGTTTCGACCCTCGGGAGCCCGACTTTCGACACGTCGTTCTATGCAGCCCGGCTGTTCGTGAACAACAGCCAGGTCGCCAGCCAGTCCAACAGCAGTGGCACCAACACCAACACCGTGGTCGTCACCGTCGGCTCCCAGGTTCCGGTGTCGGGCGACCTGGTCGTTCGCCTGCGCGCGGGCGGCATGGAGATCAGTGGCTCCTACAGCGGCTCCATCGCCGCCAATGTCCTCGCGACCTTCGACATCGCGCCGTTGACGCCGGGTGTCAGCCTGGTGGCCTGTTCCGGCACGAACTACGACCGCTTGACCGCCCGTGCGCTGCCTGCCGGCAGCGGTTGTGGGGCGGCACCGCCCGGGCTCGGCGCCAACCCGCCGGTGCTGGGCAGCGTCTGCAATCTCGCGCTGCATGGCGCTCCGGTCGGGGCGCCGGTCTTCCGCGGCCTCTCGCTCGGGACCTTGGTGGCGACGCCGATCGGCAGCTGTGTGGTGCAGCTCGACCCCGCGACGGCGTTCTTCGACTTCGCCGGGGCCGCGAACTCGCTCGGACAACTCGTGATGCCGGTGCCGATCCCGAACCTGACCTCCCTGCTCGGCGCCGAGTTGGGCTCGCAGGCGCTGATCCTGGCGACGAACGGCCCGCTGCTCGGCTTCGCGGAGCTGAGCAACGGCGTCGGTCTGCGCCTCGGCTTCTAGCCGAGATCACCGCCGCCGTTTGACGACCAGCGGCCCGCCGCCGAGGATCGCCTCGCCGATGGCCGAACCGCCGCCCGACGACGCGAACACCCGCGACGAAGCCGAGATCACCGATCTCGTCGAAGCGGCGATGCAAGCGCACTTCGCCGGCGGCGAACCGCAGCTCGCTTCCTTCTGCGCGGGCCTCACGCGCCATCGCGAAATCGTGCAGAAGCGGCTGTCGGCGCTGCGCCGGCTCGGCCTGCTCGGCGACGCACCGCCGCCGGAACCAGCGCCGTTCCCGGAGCGCCTCGGCGAGTTCGAACTGATCGAACCGCTCGGCCGCGGCGGCATGGGCGTCGTCTACCGCGCGCGCCAGCTGACGCTCGAACGCGAGGTCGCGGTCAAGCTGATCCGCCCCGAGCAGCTCTACTTCCCCGGCGTGCGCGAACGCTTCCAGCGCGAGATCCAGATCATCGCGCGGCTGCAGAACGACGGCGTCGTGCGCCTGCACAGCTTCGGCGAGGACCGCGGCATCCCGTGGTTCGCGATGGAGCTGGTGCGCGGGGCGACGCTGGCCGAGGTCATCGTCGGACTGGGAAAGCAGCGCGGGCGGGCGCTGCGCGGCGACGACCTGCTGCGGCAGCTGCCGTCGGCGTCGCCGGCGACCGCGGGCGAGACGTTGTTCGACGGCGACTGGTCCGACGTGGCGCTGCGCATCGTCGAACGCGTGGCACTGGCTCTCGACGAAGCGCACCAGCAGGGCGTGCTGCACCGCGACATCAAGCCGTCGAACATCATGGTGACGGCGAGCGGCCGCGTCGTGCTGCTCGACTTCGGCCTCGCCTGGTCGCACGGCGCCGACCAGCTGACGCGTTCGGGCGCCGAGCTCGGCACCATCCACTACATGGCGCCCGAGCAGTTCGCCGGCGCCGCCGCGCGCGTCGACGAACGCACCGACGTCTACTCGCTCGGCGTCGTGCTGCGCGAACTGGTCACGCTGCGCTCGGCGTTCGAAGGCACCACCGTCGACGAGGTCGCGCGCAAGGTGCGCGAAGGGCGGCACACGCCGTTTCACGCCAGCAGCTCGTCGGCGGTGCGCGACATCGAGACCATCTGCCTCGTCGCCATGGATCGCGACCCGCAGCGTCGCTACGCGTCGGCGCGGCTGTTCGCCCGCGACCTGCGCTGCGTGCTCGAGCGGCGGCCGATCGAAGCCGTTCGCCCCGGGCTCGGCCTGCGCCTGCGCCGCTTCGCCGAACGCAACCGCGCGCTGTCGGTCGCCGCCGGCATCACGCTGGTCGCCTTGCTGGCGACACCGCTCTACGTCGCCTGGCACGAGCACGGCATGCGCACCGAGCTGGAGCAGACCAACCGCCACCTCGCGGAGCAGGTGCAGCGTGCCGACGCCAACCTGCGGCTCGCCGCGGACGCGATCAACGACACGCTGGCGGCGGTCGAGGACGAGAGCGTCTCGTCGGTGCCCGACCTGGCGCCGTTCGTCGACCGCGTGCTGGCGCGTTCGGCCGGCTTCCTCGACAGCCTCGCGCGCGGCAACCCCGCGGAGCCGGAGGCGCGGCTGCGCCTGGCAGAGACGCTGGCGCGCGCCGCCAACGTGCAGTGGTCGTTCTTCGACCTGCCGCGCACCGAGCCGCTGTTCCTGCGCGCGCTCGAACTGGTGCAGACCAGCGACGTCGACTCCGATCGGCGCGACGAGCTCGAACTCGAGATCCGGCTGTCGCTGGTGTGGGTGCAGCGGCTGCGTGCCGAGGATGCAGTCGCCGCCTACGAGGACGCGCTCGCGCGTGCTGCGCAGGGCGGGCCGTTCGAGGCGCGGCCGCTGCCGATCCGTCGCCTGGTCGCGCGCTGCCTCGAGCGCTGCGGCAACCTGCAGTACCGCGGCGGCCTGCCGCGCGGCCGCGAACAGATCGAGGCCGCGGCGCGCCTGCGCGAGCAGATCGCCGTCGAAGCGCCGAGCGTGCTGTCGCACGCCGAAGTCGCGGCCAGTGCGCGCGAACTCAGCCACGAGTGCGACATGCGCCGCGATGCTGCCGGCGCCGAGCGCCACCGCGCGCGGCTCGACCAGGCACTCGACGCCGCCGAAGCGTGCGAAGGGCCGGTGCCGGGCGAGGACCGCGACCGCCTGGTCTCGCTGTTGCTGCAGCGCAGCCTCGAACTGGGCACGGTGCCGCGCGCCATCGAGTTCCTGCAGCGGGCCCAGCGCCACTGCCGCACGATGGTCGACCTGCAGCCGTCGCGCATGCATTGGCTCGATCGCTGGTGCGACGTCTCGAGTCGCTTCGCCGGCATGCTGCATCGCACGGGCCTGCGGACCGAGGCCGTGGCGGTGGCGTTGGACGTGCTGGCCCGCTTGCGCGGTTCGCTGGCGACCTGGAAGAACCGGTCGAAGCTGATGCTGTCGTTCCTGCACGAGGTTCGCCTGATCGGCCAGATCGACGCCGAGGAGCGCGTGGCCGGCGTCGACGTCGACGCCTTGTTCGACGAAGCGGCCGCGATCGTGGCCGGCGCCGAGCAGGCGGCTGGCCCGCGTGCGGCCACGCTCGACCAGGCCCATCGCCTGTTCGTCGATCGGGCGCGGCGGCGTCTGCGCAGTGGCCACGTCGACGCGGCGCTCGCCGATGCGCAGCAAGCGGCGCGTGTGCTCGCGCTGGCGATGGCGCAGGGCAAGGTGGATCGCCTCCGGATCAGCCAGGAGCCCAACGCGTGCCTGCTGCAGATCGAGGCGCTGTTGCGTCTGCAGCGCGTCGACGACGCGGCGGCGGTGGCGCAGGAGCTGCCGTCCTGGCCGAAGGACGCGTTCGAACTGGCGCCGTCGTTGCGACCGTTCGAGACCGACGAACGCTTCGCGGCCACGCTCACCCGGGTGCGCGCGCGGCGCTGAGGCTCCGCCACCATGCGCTCCACTCGCGTGCTCGGCCTGGCTCTCGCGCTCGCGACCGTCAACACCGCCTACCTCACGTGGCGCTACCTCGCGGTGCGCCACGGCTGGTCGCCGCCGGGATCCGGCCTGTGTTCGTGGACGGCATGGATCGACTGCGACCGCGTGCTGCAGTCGGCCGAAGCGCGCTTCTTCTTCGTGCCGAACGCCGTGCTGGGCCTCGGCTTCTTCGGCGGCTGCGGGTGGTTCTGGCTCGGCGCGCGCGCGGCGACGGGCACCCGGCGCGTCATGGCGCTGCGCTGGCTGGCGAACGGGCTCGCCGTCGGCGCCCTGGCGTCGTTGTGGTTCCTCTACCTGATGACGCGGCTCGACGCGCTCTGCCCTCTGTGCCCCTGGAACCACCTGCTCGCCTTCGTCGCGGCGTGGGCCGCGCGGCGCGCGCTGCGGCTGCCGGCGAACGCGCCGACCGGCGTCGTCCACGACGCACGCAGCACCACGCCGATCGATGCAGGCGCCGATCGCCTCGCACTCGGCCGCCTCGTCGTTCGCTCGGCCGCCTTCGGGCTGGCCGCGGTCGCGGCGTGGTGGTTCGGCTCGGGCCGCTGATCCCGACGGCCTGGGGCCTCGCCGCGCGCTCAGCTGCCCGGCCGCCGGACCGCGCGCGCCATCGCCGCGACCATGCGCGGCACGTCGCGCGCCGGCGTCGAGCACAGCGCGACGCGCAGGGCGCCGCCGTTCGGGCCGCCGATCGGCACCACGAACACGCCGTCTTCGCGCAGCCGCGCGGCGGCGGCCTCCGGTTCGTGGGTGAACACGGAGACGAAGAAGCCGCCTTCGTAGCGCGGGTAGGCGAGGCCGGCGCGGCCGGCTTCGCGGTTCCACACGGCGACGCGCTCGTCGAGCAGTCGGATCAGGCCGTGGCGCTCGGCGTCGATGCGCGTGCGATGGATCGGGTCGGTCAGCAGTTCGGCGACGGCGACCTGGCCGGCGTGGTTGCAGTTCGACCAGGTGCCGCGGCAACCGAACGAGAAGGCGTTGGCGAGGTGCTTGCGTTCGTCGGCATCGCGGTGGGTGGCGAGCACCGCACCGATGCGGGCGCCGTACTGCGCGAACGACTTCGAGCCCGACCACGCGACCAGCACCGTCGCCGAACTCAGCATGCGGCCGGCGTGCCTCGTCCAGTCGCACGGATTGGCGGCGAAGCGCGCGTAGGCCATGTCGACCAGCACGGTCACCGGGGCGCGTTCGCCGGCGCGCTGCACGATGCCGGCGATCGCGTCCCACTCGCGGTCGTCGAGCGAGTAGCCGGTCGGGTTGTGGCACGGCGTGTTCAGGAACAGCAGCACGCGGCCCTGCTGCTGGACCTGCCGTTGCACGCCCGCTTCCAGCGCGGCGAGGTCGAAGCCGCCGCCGGCGAACATCGGGAACGTCTCGATGCGGCGCCCGGCCTGCGTCGCCAGCGTGTGGTACGGACCCCAGTAGTAGTCCGTCGTCAGCAGCGCCTGGCCGGGCTCGAGGAAGTTCGTGATCGCTTCGTAGAGTGCGCCCGTGCCGCCCGGGGTCGCGGCCGCGACCGTCATCTCGGCGAGCTGGGGGTCGGCGAACACGTCGTGGATCACCGCGCGCAGGAAGCCCTGTTCGCCGGCGATCGGCGCGTAGGCGGCGGCTTTGCGCGCCGGCACGCGGGCCAGCGCCTCGACGACGCTCGGCAGCACGGCGAGCGTGCCGTCGTCGTTCATCAAGGCGCCGAGCGTGGCGTTGATCACCGGCTCACCGGCGGCGGCGCGGCGCTGGGCCTCGGCGTTCAGCGCGAAGATCGGGTCGTTGCCCGGGCGGTTCTGTGCCGCGGGGATCAGGTTGGTCACGGGCGTCGGGGCGGTTCTTGGGAAGGGGCTGCCACGTCGGCTGGCCCCGGCTGGCCTTCCCTGGACCGGGGCCAGGGAATCGGGGCGAGAAGGCTAGCGGCCGGCGCCGATCGCGCCAGCGGTCCATGGTCTCGGGGCCCGCTGCCGGGCCTTTCGGCGACCTGCTTCGGTGACGGAGCGGGCAGCGCCTGCGCCATCAGGCCCGCCGAGGTGGCTTCGCGGGCGCATTCGCAGTGGGCGTGCTGCTGGCACCGTGACCGGCCTGGCAAGGCGCCGTCCCCGCGAACGTGGCCGCCATGGCATGATCCCGCGGCGCCGACGGCGCGGAGTCGGAGTCATGCAGAAACCCCACGTGCTCGCGGTGTTCCCGTTGCTCGCCGTTCTCGCCTCTGCGCAGACCAGCGAGGCGGAGCGATGGCTCGACCAGCTCACGCATGCCGACGCGAACGTGCGAACGGCGGCGCGCGACGCGCTCGTCGCGATGGGCGCCCCGGCCGTGGCGCCACTCGTGCAGCGGCTGGCGAACGCCAACGACGACACCACGATCGCCTGCCTGGACGTGCTGCGCGAACTCGCCCCGGTCGCCGGCGAAGCGTTCACCGTGGTGCGGGAACGCGTGCAGGCGCTGAAGCGTCGAAGCAGCGACGACGTCACGCCAGCCGTTGCCCTGCCGTTGCTGACGACCATGGCGGAGCTGATTCCCCACCGTCGCGGCAGCGAGGAGATCGGGTTGCACGAACTGGTGCGGATCGGCGCAGTCTGGGAGGGGTTGGGCGGCGGTTTCGCCACGGCCCTGCTGCGACTGCGGGAACGCCAGCGTGTGCCGCTCGCGATCGACCGGCCCGAGCTCCGCCGCATGGTCGCGGGCCGCGCTTCACTGCGTGCGGAAGTGGCGATCGAACGGCTCGGGGCGCTCGGTTCCTCGGCGAGGTCGGCGATCCCCGAACTGCGCGCCGTGCTCGATCTGCCCGAGCCGCGCATGCTGACGAACGGCGACGTGCTGCCGTTGCATCGCAAGGTCGCGCGGGCGCTGCTCGCGATCGCGCCGGATGCACCCGAAGCCGCGGCGGCGCGCGCGGTGCTCGCCGGCACGTGGGCACCGCCGGAGCGGCCGCAGCAGGTGCTGCCCGAACGCTTGCGCAGCCGCCTCGCCGAACTCGGCGCCACGGTCCGCGACGAAGGCGACGACGGCCGGCGCGCCGCCGCGGTGGCGAACCTCGTCGCCCTCGGCGCCCCCGCGGTGCCGACGTTCGTCGCCCTGCTGGATCCGAGCACGCCCGAGGCGGCGACCACCGCGGCACTCGCCGGCCTGCGCGGGCTCGGCCGGCACGGAGTCGCCGCGGTGCCAGCGCTCGTCAAGGCCATGCGCAGCCTGCCGGCGCAACACACGATCGACGTGGTGCAGGTGCTCGCCGCCACGGCGCCGTGGTCGCGGGACGTGTTCTTCGCGCCCACCTACGATTGCAGCGTCGGCCGACTCGAGATCGACGGCCGTGCGATCCAGGGCACGATCGACGTCGCGTTCCTCAACGCGATGGGGAACGCCTGGCGCGAGCTGCAGATCGCCCTCGACGTCCCGGTCGACGCCCCGGTCGACCGCCTGCGCGAGCTGTTGGACGATCTCGAGGTCCGTCGGCGTCAGCGTGCGCTGGCCGTGATCGCGGCGCGCGGCAGCGAAGTCGGCGACCTGCTCGAGGCGCTCGTGCCGATGCTGACCGCGGCGCAGCCAGTGGAGAACGAACACGAGTGGGTCAACGAGCGGACCGTGCGGCGCCGCAGGGTGGACCGCAGTGCGGAGGTCCAGCGGCTGGTGGCCGCGACCATCCTCGCGATCGCTCCGAGTGACCACGACGCCAGCAACCAGGCGCGTCGGCGGTTGGCGGAGCTCGACGGGAAGTGATCAGTACTTCGTGCTCGATCCGCCGGCGAACGCCCTCGGCATCACTGCGTCGAACCACGTGCGCTTGCTGGCAGGCTTCTGAGCGGCCCGCACCGCCGTCCTCGCCGTCGAGCCGCGACCGCTGCGCTCGTCGGCTCCTACCGGGCGGGCGACACCAACACTCGCGCGTCGCTCAATAGAAGCTGACGAAGCTGGCGATCGCGTTCGAGGTGATGGCGCCGAAGCTGTTCTGGCCGTTCGGCAGGCTGCCGGGCACGAACAGCGCCGCACTCTGCGCGAACACCTGGGTGCCGTAGGGCACGCCCGGCGGGATCGGGAACTGCGTCGTCTGCGCGGCCCCGGCCCCGGCGAAGCCGACGATCGCGTCGATCGACTGCAGGTGCAGCGAGCAGCCCGGCATGCCGAGGCCGGCGAGGTCGACGCCGGGCAGGTTCTGGCCGAGGCTGAGCATCGTCACGCCGGCACGCAGGCCCGAGCCCGGCGCCGTCTCCGGCAGGTTGCTCTGCGTGTAGGTGACCAGCGTGCCGGTGGTCAGCGTCGAGCGCGGATCCGGCGACGCCGACAGCGCCATCGGCGGCAGGACTGCGCAGCGCACCGCGGCGGGCAGGCTGGTCGCGAGGTGGATCGAACCCGGGTCGGTGATCGCACCGGGGCCCTTGCAGCCGACCAGGTAGCTGCTGCCGCGCGGCGACGTGCTGTTGGCGTCCAGCTGCAGGAACACCATCGTGACCGTGCCGTTCGTGAGGTCGAACTGGAACTGCACCGTCGACGGGTTGGAGGTCTCGGGGCTGGCGTAGCTCTCGACGAAGGAGAAGGTCAGCACCGAGATGTAGCCGCCCAGGAGCTCGAGGACGACCTGCCCGCCTTCGTAGTCGTTGAAGTCGTGCCAGGCGTAGAAGCCCGGCAGCGTGCACGCGGCGAACTCCGCCCCGCTCGGCGTGAAGTCGCCGTCGTGCGGACTGGCGGCGGCGCCGAGATGCACGATGGCGTTCTGGCTGACGCGCAACGCGCTCACCGGCCCGAACGGCGTCGGCAGCGCGCCCCAGCCCGGTGCGAAGACGTTCGCCGGCAGCACCACGCTGCCGTCCTGCGACCACCCCAGCTGCTGGGCCGACGGACCCGGCGGAATGAAGGCGCCGAACGCCTGCCCCGGGACGTTCGTGACGTCGTAGGTGCTGCCAGTCGGCGTGAAGCGCAGGATCTTGTTCTCGATCCCGGCCTTGGCCTGCGCCGCGGTGCCGAAGTGCTGGTAGAGGCCGTTGGTCGGGATCGTGTAGCAGCCGGTGCCATAGGCCGTGTGGCTGGCGCCGGTGCTGCCGCAGGTGACGGCCTGGTTCCAGCCGCCGCCCGGTGCCGGCGTGAACGTCAGCTGGCGGTTCGCCAGGCCGAGCGGCGTGTACTGCGGGAAGTTCTCGTGCATGCCTTGCACGGTCGTGCTGCTCGGACCGGGCACCAGGTCGACGCTGCCCTGGGCGCCGGTGCCGTTGGCGGCCGACAGGCCCGCACAGGTCGCGTTGCCGACCTGGCTGATGTTCGTGTAGTGGAACCGGACCTGGCCGTTCGCGAACAGCTCCGCTTGGAACGTGAACGGCGGCACGCCGTTCCCCTGCGCTTGGAACCAGGTGATGCGGCACACGCCCGGCGTGCTGAAGCGGTCGTAGAAGACGCCGCCCGAGGACATGCCCCAACTGCCCCACAGGGGCGCGATGCGCGGGTTGCTGCCGGCTGGCCCGTAGAGCGAGTTGGCGAGGCCCGGCGTCGTGTCGGGAAGCGCGGAGTCGCTCGGGATGCTCGCGGTGGTGGTGCCGTCGGTCAGCACGAGCCAGCCGTTGGTGCAGACGCGGAAGTGCGTCCAGGTGCCGGTGCCGGCACTGCCGGCCATCGGGAACGCGAAGCCCAGCGGGTAGTGCGTCGGGAACAGCACGCCCACGGGGCCGAAGTTGGTGCCGATGTAGGTGCCGAGCTGGTTCTGGTCGAAGCACTGGGCACCGGCCAGGGCGACGAAGTGCAGCGCAGCGAGGAGGCAGAGGAGGTGGCGGAGCATGGGATCGGAGGGCGCCGCCACGGACTACCCGCGCGCGGTCGCCGGCATGCCTGTCGCCGAGGTCGCTGCCGATTTGCGTACGCGCCGGGGCTCTGCCCGGCCGCGACCCTCGGCTAGAGTCCCGCGCCTCCGATGAGCGCGCCCCTCGCCGACCCCACGTCGCTGTGCATCGCCGGTGCCTGCGCCGGGGACTGCGGCAGCCGCGATCGCTTGGTGGAACGCTTCACCCCGGTGTTGCTGGCGCAGGCGCGGTTCCGGCTGAGCCGGCCGCTCCGCGGCGTCGAGCCGGAGGACCTCGTGCAGGAGTGCTGGGCGAGTGCGCTGCCGAAGCTGCGCGAGCTGGTGCCGCGCGACGGCGGCTGGACGGCGACCCTGTTGAAGTTCCTGTCGGTGCTGCTGCTGCGCCGCCTCAACGACCATCTGCGGCGCCACGCGCGCCGCCGCGGCAGCGAGGTCGGCACCGGCGGTCGCGACGACGGTGGGGACCCGATGCAGGCGGTGCCGGCCGCGGTCACCGGCATCGTCTCGCGCCTGGCGCGGCGCCAGCGCGAATGCGAGGTGCAGCGGGCGATCGAGGCGCTGGAAGAGGACGACCGCCGCGTGCTGTTGCTGCGCGGCATCGAGCAGCTGCCGAACAAGGAGGTCGCGCGCCTGCTCGGCGTCGACGACGCCACCGCGACGCGCCGCTACCAGAAGGCCCTCGAACGCATGCGGAACGCTCTGCCCGGGTCGATCTTCGCGGAGTTGTCGTGACCGCGGCCGACGGTGCTGGCGACGATCGCGACGTCGACGAGCTCGACGCGTCGGTGCGCAACCTGGTGCTGACCGCGTTCCTCGACGACCAGGCGGCGGGTGTTCTGCGCACGCTCGCCGAGTACCAGGTGCTCCATCCTGGCCACGAGGCCAGCATCGCCGACGAACTCGGCCCCCTGCTCGACGCGACGCCAGCACCCGTGCAGCACATCGGCTGCTACGCGTTGCGCCGCGAACTCGGTCGCGGCGGCCAGGCCACGGTCTACCTCGCCCACGACGAGCGCCTGCAACGCGACGTGGCGCTGAAGGTGCTGCGGCGCGATCTGGCGACGCCGACCGAAGAGCTGCGCCTGCAGCGCGAGGCGACCTCGGTGGCCCGCATCGACGACAGCGGCGTCTGCCCGGTCTACGAAGTCGGCCGCGACGGCGAGCACGTGTTCCTGGCGATGAAGTACGTCGCCGGCGAGACGCTGGCGGCGCAGTTGGCGAAGGAACGCGCCGCCGGCGCGCCGCCGCGGCCGATCGCCGCCGCCGTGGCGTTCTTCGCCAGCCTCGCGGCTTCGCTGCACCGCGCCCACGAAGCCGGCGTCGTGCACCGCGATCTGAAGCCGGCGAACGTGATGGTCGACGAACGCGGCCAACCGGTGCTGCTCGACTTCGGCCTCGCCGGCACCAAGGACGGCACCGGCAGCGGCCTGACGCGCACCGGCGACGTGTTCGGGACGCCGCACTACCTGCCGCCAGAGCGGCTGCGTGGCGACGTGCAAGGCGACGTGCAGGGCGACGTCTGGGCGCTCGGCGTGGCGCTGTTCGAGACGCTGGCCGGCCGCCGCCCGTTCGACGCGCCGACGCTCGAACTGCTGTACCGGCAGATCCTGGTCGACGAGCCCCCGGCGCTGCGCTCGCTGCGGCCGGAGGCTTCGCGCGACCTCGCCGCGGTGGTGGCGACGTGCCTGTGCAAGGACCGCCGTCGGCGCTACCGCACCGCCCTCGACCTCGCCAACGACCTGCGCGCGCTGCAGCGCGGCGAACCGGTGCACGCGCGCGCGCCCGGCGTGCTGCAGCGGCTGTGGCAGTGGCACCGCCGCCACGCCGTCGCCGCGACCGCGGGCTGGCTGGTGCTGGCGGGGCTCGTCAGCACGATCACCGTGCAGCAGCGCGCGCTGACCGCGGTGCGCAACGCCCAGGCCGAGACCGACGGGCTCAACGACTTCCTGGTGCGCAAGATGCTGCTCGCCGTCACCCCCGACGAAGCGCGGGGCCGCAAGGTCACCGCCGAGGAGGTGTTCGACCGGGCGATGCAGAACGTGCGCGACGCGTTCGCCACGCCGTCGCGCACCGCCGGCACGCTGCACCACGTGCTCGGTCTCGCCAACGACGCCCTCGGCCGCCGCCAGGTCGCGCGCGAGTGCCTCGAGCGGGCGCTGGCGATCCGCAGCAGCCTGCTCGGGCCGGCGGCGCGCGAGACCCTGCAGACGCAGGCGAAGCTGGCAGGGCTCGAGATCGAGAGCGACCAGATCGAGGTCGGACGACGACGGCTGGCTGCGACTCTGGCGCAGCAGCGGGAGACGTTGGGACCGCACGACCCCGACACGCTGAGCACCACCAACAGCGAGGTCTTCCTGGCGATGGCCATCGGCAAGTACGAGGACGCCGTGCGCCTCGGTCGTGCCGCGGTCGAACAGGCGCGCGCGGCGTCCGGACCACGCAGCCCGGACACGCTGACGGCCATGGAGTTCCTGGCGCGCGCACTGGGCCACACCGGGCGGCGAGCCGAAGCCGAGCCGCTGTTGCGCGAGGTGCTGGCGGCGCGCATCGAAGCGCGCGGCGCCGACGCGCCGGCCGTAGCCAAGGCCTACAACGAGCTCGCGGTCCTGCTGCACGATCTCGCCTTGCGCGACGGCGTCGAGGCGAAGTGGGCCGAAGCGGAGGCGCTGTACGAACTCGGCATCGAGCGCACGCGGGTGCTGTACGGCGGCCGGAGCTTCGACCACGCCATCGCCCTCAACAACTTCGCGTCGTTCCTGCAGGATCGCGCCGCCCGCGACGACAAGCCGGAGCTGCGGCTGCGCGCGATCGAACTGCTGCGCGAGTCGCTGGCCGTGCGCGAAGCGCTGGACGGCCCGAACTCGACGCGCGTCGCCAATGCCGCCGGCAACCTCGGCACCGCGCTCTGCGGCGCCGGCACGCCCGCCGACGCGGTGCCGTTCCTCGATCGCAGCTTCCGCATCCGCGACGTCACGCTGGGGCGGCTGCATCCGGAGACGGTGAAGGCGCTGTTCAACCTGACGCTGGTCACGCGCTACGCGCACGGACCGGCGACCGTGCCCGAACTGGCGGCCGACCTGGAGACCCGGCTCGTGCAGTGCACCGACATCGACGTGCGGACCCGGCTGACCTACGCCGACGGGCTGCTGGCGATGCACTTCCGCGGGGGGGAGTTCCAGCGGGTGCTGCAGCAGGGGCAGGCGCTGTACGCGCAGTGCCTCGAGCAATGGCCCGGCGACGGTGGGCCGACCGGGCTGCACGTGGCGAAGGTCGTCGCCGACGCGGCCGCGAGGCTCGGCGATGCCGCGGCCGAGGCGCTGTGGCGAGCGCGGGCAGCCGCGTCGCCGCGAAAGTAGCTGCGGCGCGCAAATCCGCGGGCCGTCCGGCGACAGGCCCGCGCGCGACCGCCGCGGGATGGTCCGCGGCCGAACGCGCCCCTCGACCGATGCTCCATTCCTTCTTCTCGTGTGCCGCGGCGTTGCTGCGGGCTTTGCCGACCACCGCACCGGTCGCGCTCCTCGCCTTGCTCACCGGTGCCGTGCCGGGCCAGTGCTACACGGATCCCGCGCCGTCGGCGACGCAGATCACGGCGTGGTCGATCGGCTTCGGCTCCTACTCCCACATCAGCACGGCCCACATCCCGCTCGGGTTCGCCTTCCCCGTGGCCGGCGCGGCCGAGGCGACCTACAGCACCATCAAGGTCTGTGAGAACGGGGTGCTGCAGCTGACGAACAACTCGGGGTCGGGGCCGTTCCCGAACAGCGTCGTGATCCCCTCACCGCAGGCCCTCACCGGCAGCGTCGGCAGCCAGCCCTGGATCGCGCCGTTCTGGTCCTGGTCCTACACGGTGAACGTCGGGAGCCAGGCGGGGGTGTGGATCGAGCGGCAACCCGGCGTCCGCTGTCGCATCGTCTGGCGCGAAGCCCTGGACTACGGCGGGCACTCCTTCTCGTACGCGGCCGAGCTGTTCGCCACCGGCGAAGTCGTCTTCTCGTACGACCACCGGACCGCCAACTACGATACGGCCCTCGGCACGCCGGCCGTGGTCGGGCTGTCTTCGCGCAACGGTGTCGCCATCGCTCCGGCCAGCGATCTGGTGCCGGGGCCGACCGCCCCGGCGGGCAACATGATCTACGAGAGCTTCGCGCCGCTTTCGTTCGACGGCGCCAGCAAGTCGATCGCCTTCACCTCGACGCCATGGGGCTGGCAGTCGTCGCTGCAATGCAACTACGAGCTGGCGCGGCACAGCGCGTATGGCGCGGGCTGCTACGACAGCAGCAACTCGTTCTACGAACTGCACGCCGACGCGGCGGCGGCGAGTGCGGCCCTGACCGGGCGGGCCTACCAGTTCACGCCGGTGGGCAGCCTGTATCGCATCACCAGCGGCGGCGCGTTCCTGCCGCCGGTGGCGGCGGTGCCGGTGTTCGCGACGCCGTCCGACGACGGTGAGACGGTGGTGACGCCGAGCCAGCCGTTGCCGACGCCGATGGGCCCGCAAGCGGCACTGCGCGTGCACGCCAACGGCATCGTGTCGTGGGGTGGTGGTGGCCAGACGTTCCCGGGCACCAACGCGTGGACGCCGACGGCGGCGGGGTTCCTCGGCGGCGCCAACGCCGGCATCTACGCGTGGCACGACTACAACGAGGCCGAAGCGGGCAGCGGCCGCATCGTCCGCGAGGAGCGCAGCGTCGGCGGCGAGACGCTGCTCGTGATCACCTGGAACGGGGTCGAGAACTACTCGATGACGCCCGCGGCCAACCCGAGCACGATGCAGATCCAGTGCAACCTGACCACGGGCGTGGTCACGCTGGTGTTCGCGAGCCTCGACGGCGACACCACCAGCCAGTACGGCTCGGAACACCTGATCGGCTGCTCGCCGGCCGGTGCCTCGCCCGACGGCGGCTCGCAGTCGTTCGCGCAGAGCCTGCCGCGGCTCGCGGGCTTCGACGCCACGGCGATGACACTCACTGCGTCGCCGGCCCCGATCTCGACCGGCAGTGCGGGCACGCTGGTGACCTACACGCAGAGCAACATCCCGGAGGCGGCGCCAGGTGCGGGGGTGTTCGTGGGAGTCACCATCCTCGGCTTCGGGCAAGACCTGCCGGGCACCGACCTCGGCTTCCTCGGCATGCCGGGATGCAACCTGCACCTCGCGTCGCTCGACATCCTGCTGGGCTTCGTCGGTGCCAGCTCGACGCTGCCGACGCCGTTCCAGGTGCCGGCGGGTGTGCCCTACGGCACCGAGTTCTTCGCGCAGTCGGTCGCGCTGATCACACCGGGCACGTGGAACGCGTTCGGCGCCACGGTGTCGAACGGCGTCGCCTCGTTCGTCTCGACCCTCTGAAGCGGGCGCCGGGTCCCCCGGGATCTCCGGTCTGCTGCTAGATTCTGGGGATGGTGCGCCCCGCCCTTCGACTCGCCGTTCCTCTCGCTGCCCTGTTCGCGCCGATGCTGGCGGCCCAGACGCCGGCGTTCGTGCTCGACGAAGTGCATCGCGTGTTGCCGCCGGCGCCCAATGCCGTTCGCAACGTGCTGACCGGCGACGTCGACGGCGACGGCCACGAGGACCTGGTGGCGTGGACTGGTTCCGGAGCGCGGACCTACACCAGTGTCTGGCGCGCGGCGGGCAACGGCCGCTTCCTGCCCCTGCAGGACGCGGTGCTGGTGCCCTGGTTGCCAACCTGCTCGCTGCTGGCGGACCTCGACGGCGATGGCGATCGGGACCTGGTCGCGCTGCGGCGCGCGGACTGCCTGACCGGTAGTCCGAACTGCGGAGGTGCCGTCGGAGCGCTGCTGTGGAACGACGGCACGGGGCGGTTCGCGAGCAACGGCATGGTGCTGCCGCTCGATCCGGCGCTGCGCACGACCTCGATCGCGGCCGGCGACGTCGACGGCGACGGCGATCTCGACCTCGTGGTCGGCTGCGAGCCGCAGACCTGGACGGTCTCGTTCCCGCCCGCACCGCCCGTCTTCAACTCGGTGCGCGGGGAGAACTGGCTGTTCCTCAACCAGGGCAACGGCACGTTCGTGCCGACGATGCTCGGCAGCGACCGCGATGCCACGCGGTCGGTGTTGCTGGTCGATCTCGATGGCGACGGCGATCTCGACCTGTTCGCCGGCAACGACGGCCAGGATCGCTGCTACCGCAACATCGGCCTCGCGTTGTTCCAGCCGGTCGTCGGCGCGCTGCCGGCGGACACCGGCCTGCTGTCGTCGGCGCACGCACTCGACCTCGAGGGCGACGGCGACCGCGATCTGCTGGTGCTGGACCTGCAGCAGGGCGCGCGGCTGTTGCGCAACGACGGCCTCGGCAACTTCACCGATGTCTCGGCCAACTTGCCGAACGTGCTGGCGCCGCTGCACCAGGTGTTCGTCGCCGACTTCGACGGCGACGGCGACCCCGACATCGGCCAGCGCGGCGGCGCCGTGCTGGTCCAGCTGCGCAACGACGGCACCGGTGTGTTCACGCACGCCGCGGCGGCCGACCGCACGGCGCCGAACGCCGCCACCGCCGTGCCGATCGACCTCGACGGCGACGGCGACCGCGACCTCGCGTTGCCGGACGGTGGCTACCTCGAGCACTCGCTGTTCTGGAACGACGGCACTGGCGCGCTGAGCCTGGTGCCGAACGACCTGCCGGCGGATCTCGGCACCATGGTCAGCGCCGCCCTGGTCGACCTCGACGCCGACGGGGACCTCGACGTGCTGGCGCCGGCCGAGACGTCGCAGAACCGCGTCTACCGCAACGACGGCGCCGGTCGCTGGACCAGCGTGGCGTTCGGCGACTTCACCGTCGACCTCGGCCTGACCGGGGACATCGCGGTCGGCGACCTCGACGGCGACGGCTGGCCGGATGCGGCCACCGCCAACTCCGTCTTCCCGTCGTTTCCCGTGCCGTCGTACGTGTACCGCAACGACGGCAGCGGCCGGCTCGACCGCCTCGCCTCGCCGAGCCTCTCGGCCTACACCGTCGCGTTCGGCGACCTCGATGGCGATGGCGACCTCGACGTCTACTGGGGCCGCGCCGGCAACCCGATCGCCGGCGGCGTCTATCCGGACGTGGTCTGGCGCAACCTCGGCAACATGGTGTTCGCACCGATTGCGGGCGCGGTCTCCGACACCGCGGCCACCACGGGTGTCGCACTCGGCGACGTCGACGGCGACGGCGACCTCGACGCGGTGCTGACGGCGTGGTCGAACGTCGGCAACCGCGTGCTGCGGAACGACGGCACCGGCATGTTCACCGCCGCCCCGGTGCCGCTGCCGAACCCGACCGGCAACAGCCGCAAGCCGCTGCTGGTCGACGTCGATGGCGATGGCGACCTCGACCTGCTGATCCCGAACGACGGCACGCCGAACCGCCTCTACCGCAACGACGGCACCGGTGGCTTCACCGACAGCAGCGTGGACCTGCCGCAGGATTCCGGGCGCACCATGAGCTTCGCCGCCGGGGACTTCGACGGCGACGGCGATGTCGACCTGCTCGAGTGCAACTGGAACAGCGCGGTGCCGACGCGGGCTCTCGCCAACAACGGCCTCGGCCAGTTCACCGTCGTGCCGGGCGGTCTGCCGCTGGTGACGGACTTCGCCCATCGCTTCGTCACGGGCGACCTGGACGGCGACGGCGATGTCGACGCGTTCCTGACGTCGCAAGGCACGCCGCACGTCTACTACAACCGCCGCCGCCACTTCGCCTGGCGCGAACTGCCGCGCATCGGCCGGCTGGTGACGATGGACCTCTGGGGGGCTGCGAACGATCCGTTCGTGTTCGTCGCCGCGCCGTCGCGCGTCTTGGTGCCGCTGCCGGGCCTCGGCACGCTGCAGGTCGACATCGGCAATCCGCTGACGATCGAGTACGGCGTGCTCGACGCGACGGGCCGCAGCAGCCGCAGCTATCCGGTGCCGCCGCTGCCGGTGCTGCTCGGCCTGTCGTTCCACTGGCAGGCGCTCAGCGGCAATCCCGGTGTGCTCGGCAACCTCGAGACCACGACGCTGCTGCCCGACTGAAGGGTGGCTGCGGGGCGACGCTCCGCCGATTGCTCGCGCGCGCCGCGCTCGGGTCTCGCCTGGCAGCGGCGCATTGCCGTCTCGCGCACCCGTGCTGGGCCGTCAGCGCAGCCGGAACACCTGCACCTCGTCCGCGGCCTCGACGACGATGTCGTCGCTGCGTCGACGATGGTCGCCGGCGAACGCGAACGCGGTCGGCGACACGCCCGGCCACGGCAGGAAGTGCAGCGTCGCTTCGCCCGCTGCATCGGTGCGCACGCGGCGCACGTGGCTCGCGAACGTGTTCCAGCCGAGTTCGACGAGCAAGGCGTCGAGTCCCGCCGGCCGCGGCAAGCCGTAGCGGAACTCGCCCGGCTCGAACGAGGCGCCGGCGACCGGCCGTCCGGAACGGTCCTCGACGCGCACGCGGCGGTGCGGCTTCGGCTGCAGGCGCAGCTCGACCGGCCCCGCCGCCGGACCGTCGAGTTCGCGGCTGGCCCAGCCGGTGTCGTCCATCGCCAGGATCGTCCAGCGGCCGTGCTGCAGTTCGATCTCGAAGCGGCCGGCGGCGTCGGGCGCCAACGTCTGCAGATCGAGGCCCGCGGCGTGGCACGCGAGCAGCACCTTGGCCCCGGTGGCGGGACCGCCGCCCTGATCGATCACCGTGCCGACGACGACCTCGAGGTCGTCCTTGGCCGCGGACGGCAGCGTCGGCGCGTGGGTCGGCAACGTCAGCACGCGGCGTCCCGCGAGCGGCGGCAGCTGCAGGCGAACCTTCGACGCCGCCAGCGACAGCTGCGGCAGTTCGTAGCTGCCGTCGGGGCCGAGGACCACGTCGTGGTGGCGCGACAGGAAGTAGTGGGCGCCCGGCTCCAACTGCACGTGTTCCACCGTGTCGATCCGCGCGCGCTGGCCGGCGAACCGCGAGTCGACCTGGCCACGCGGCGAGGCGCTGCGGGTCGCGAGCGGCACCACCAGCGTCTGCCCGCGGTGGCGCTTCTCGATCCGGTGGCCGACGAAGGGCTCCTTGCACAGCCAGCCGGACGCACCCTCGGGCCGACCGTCGGCCGTCGCGGTGACGAACAGCGTTTCGGGCGGCGCCTCGAACGGATCGCGCCAACCGCCCCACAGCACCGAGCCGCGGCCTTGCTGGTCGGTGGTGACGGTCCGTCCCATGTGCGCATCGCGCGTGCTCAGGTCGTGCACGGTGACGCGGGCGCCGGCGACCGGGGCGCCGGTTTCGTCGACGACGCGGATCGGCAGCCGGTAGGAGGACGGCAGCAGGGCTTCGTCGCCCTCCGTCGGCACGCCGACGGTGCCGAGGAACGCGCCGTCGCCAGCGTGCAGCGTGAACGCGGCGACGCGCCCGAGTGGCGGCACCTCGATGCCGCGTTCGCCGATGGGCAGCACCACGTGGTGGCCGGCGGCACCGTGGAAGGCCATGCGCACGTGCACCCCGGGCAACGCGCGCAGCTCGGCTGCCAGCGGCATCGCGATGTGGCGGCGATGGGCCGGCAAGTCGATCTTCAGTGAGGCGATCTGGCCGCACGAGTTGTCCGGCACCGGCTGCGCGACGACCGCGGCTCCGTCGCGTTCTTGCGTGGTGGCGAGCGCCAGGTAGCGGACGCCGACCAGCGCCGAGGCGACGAAGCGGCCGCGCTCGTCGGTGACGACGCGGCACACGTCGATCGGATCGAGGCCGACGAGGTCGGCGTCGTCCTCGATCAGCGTCACTTCGGCCGCGGCGACCGGCTTGCCGTCGCCGTCGACGACGCTGCCGACCAGCGGTTGGCGACGCTGGGCCGGCAAGGCCGCAGCCGCGAGCAAGGTGAGAAGGAGCGTGCCGACGAGTGAGCCTCTGCCCATCCGCGCACTCTACCGCTCGGCCGGTCGATGCTGCGTCGTCGGCTCACGGCCGCCGCAGTCGCCGCGAAGCACGTTCCGCCAATTCGGCCGCGACCAACGGCTGCTGCGCCATCGCGGCGACCCGGGCCCGCGCCGGAGCATCGAGCTGCGGCAGGAACGCGCACGCGTCGGCGACCGTTTCGTCTTCGCAGTCCCACAGCGCTTCGCGCAGCACGTGCTGTGCGGCCGGCAGCTCCGGCAGCGCCGCCAACGCGTGCACCGCGCGCCGCCGCGCATGGCTGTAGGTGGCTTCGTCGGCGACCTCGACCAGCAGCGGCGCCGAACGTGGATCCGCCAGCCGGCCGAGCGCGTCGAGTTCGCAGATCACGTCGAGGCCCCCTTCGGCGGGCTGCCGTGCTTCGATCGCCGCTGCCAGCAGCTCGCGGTCGGCCGCCGTCGCGTGCTCCTGGAACACGCATCCGGCGACGGTCCGGAAGTAGCCGCCGCGGCGATGGTGGTCGCGCGCCAGCGCCAACGCCGTCGGCGGGGGCAGGTGCTGCACGTACTCGGCGAGGCAGCTGCGCCGCATGCGCACGTCGGAGGGCAGCGTCGGCGCGCCGTCGACGAACGTGTCGTCGCGCGCGAAGTGCGCTTCGGCCAGCGGCAGCAGGCGCAGGTCGCCGAGCTGGCCGAGGGCCTGCGCCGCCAGCAGCACACGTTCGTAGTCGAGGTCGTCGTGCACGACCGCGGCGAGGCGGGCGCGCGTGGCTGCGCCGTCGCGGGCACACAGCACCTCACGCAGGCGATCGCGGCGATCCGCGCCGGACTCGCTCGCCGCGGCCAGCAGTTCGTCGACCGTCGCCGTCGCCAGCGCTGGCCACGGTGGGGGCGGCGGTTCTGCCTGCGCACAGTCGGCATGCTGCAGCGCGCAGCGCCGCCACAGCGCCTCTGCGTGCGGTGGCAACTGCACCGCCGTGGCCCAGCCGGCGCTCCACAAGCTCGCGACGACGCCGGCCAGCAGCGGCTCGTCGGTGCGTTCGTCGGCGACCACGGCGCGTGCTCGTGCATGGTCGAGCCGCCACAGCGCCGCGAGCACCTCGTGGCCGAGCTGCGGTTCGTCGAACGCGCGCAGGCCGGCCAGCAGCGGCTCGAGCGGCAGCGCCAATGCGACGACGAGTTCGGCGTAGTAGCGACTGCGCGCTTCCAGTTCGGGGTCGAGGCGCGGGTCGTGCAGGAGGCAGTGCAGCAGGTCCGCGTGGGCGCGCGCGCCGTCGCGCAGGGCCATGGCGAACCCAGCGCCGCGCCCGCGCTGCAGCAGGCCGAGCCGGGTCGACGCGGGCGCGATCGGGAATGGGTTCTCGAGCTCGTCGGCGGGCACCGCCGGCAAGCTACCACGCGGCGACGGCGGGCGGCGGTGGCGTCGTCTGCGGCGACTACACGTTGCCGAACACACCGCGGATCGCGTTGCTGAGGCCGGCACCGAACGCATTCAGCGTCGGCTCGAAGGCTCCACCCTGCGCGTGCAACAGGGCGCCGAGCAGCGACAGCGAGTTCGGCACGTTCAGCGTGAGCGCCGGGTTGCCGACGAAGGCCCCGATCAGCGTCAGGTCGGCGTTGAGCACACAGCCGGGCAGGCCCAGGCCGTCCAGTGGCACGTTGGGGTTGCCGAAGCCGAGGATCGTGAACCCGAGGGTCGCCGCCGGCGGCAGCGAGTCGAGTGCCAGCTGCCAGGTTGCGCCGAGGCGCGGGCGCGAGAGGCCGCGCAGCGTCGAGCCGTTGCAGCTGCCGCCGACGACGTCGTTGCGCGCCGGCGTGCCGGCCGGTATCGCGCTGGTGAACTGCAGCAGGAAGAAGCTGTTGATCAGGTTGAAGTTGAGGTCCGTGCACTCGACGCTGACCTTCGTGGCGCCGCCGGGTGCTGCAACCCAGTTCCTGACCCTGGCAACACCCGGCGTGGCGCCGAGCATGCCCACGACCGGGACGCCGAGCACGTCCAGGTGGGCTGGCAGCAACACGTCGTAGCGGCCGAGGCCCAGGCGCGTGATGGTGATCGGGGCAGCTGGCCCATTGGCGCCGTTGCTGTCCGAGAGCAGGGGGTCGGGGGTGTAGCTCGGGGACAGAGTGTTGTTGGCGAACAGGAAGGCGCCGGAGCCCAAGTGCGGCGCCTGCGCAGCCGCGGTTTCCGTGTAGCTCAACAGGAACTCCTCGTCGCTGGGGGTGCCGTTGAAGTCGAAGGTCCGCACCTCCACCACCATGTCGGGGCCCGTGGTGCCTTGGCTGTACCAGGTGGAGACCTGGGCCCGCGAGAAGCCGTAGGAGCTGACCTGCACGTGACCGCGCGTTGCCCCGATGGTGGCGAGCCCCGGCAGGTTCACGTCGTACCTGCCGACACTGATGCGTCGGATCGTGATGGGCGCACGGTTGCCGTTGAAGCTGTACAGGGAATCCGGTGTCCAGATGGGCAGCGTCCAGGACGCGCTGTTGGCTTCGTCCGCCCAGACGTAGGCGGTGCGAGCCGTGGGGTTGCCGCCGGCGCGATAGACCATCGAGAAGTCGCCGTCGACCGATTGGCCGGCCGCGTTGCGGGTCCGGACCAGCATCTCGACCTTGCCATCGTTGTCCCGACCGTAGAAGTCGACCGCGGCAGTGATGTTGATGTTGCCCGAGAATGGCGCGGCGCAGACCTGCGCGTTGCCCTTGTCACTCAAGTGGGCGGGCAGGAGCAGCCGCATGCGACCTGCCGACAAGCGCGTGGCGACGATGAGCTCGCCGCTCGGAGTGTGTTGGTAGTTGATGCTCGGGATCGTGGAGGCCTGTGGATTGCTGACCCACGCGAACGCGTAGTGCCCGTCCACAGGGTTCTCTTCGGCGGCGAACGAGGCGCCGCGCAGCGTCAGGGTGTAGGGACGTGCCGCGGTCGACGTGCCGCTCCACTGGGTGAACGCGTTGAGTGCCCCCGGACCATCGGGTGCGCGCTCGGTGGCGAACGGCGAGTCGTTCCACAGTTGGGCGCCGTTCTGGTCGAGCGGGTCGTTGTCGTACTCGGAGATCGCGATCAACACCGTGCCTGCGGTGGTGAGCTGGCCGGAGAGCGTCGACTGCGTCGAGCTCGGATCGTCGTCGCGGAAGGCGATGCCCCGGCCATCGACGCGGAACATCCACAGCTGCGAGTCGAAGCCCGCACCGCCGACCGAGCTGACCTGGAAGGTCGCCGGGTCGTCGATGCGGACGAGGTAGACGTCGGCGGAACGGCCGGCGGCGATGGTGCCCTGGATGCGGGTCAATGGACCGGAGCCGAGCGGGGTCTCGCTGGTGCTCCAGGTCTGCCCGGCGCCGAGGGTCGATTCGGTCCAGGTCTGGGCCGACAGGATCGTGGGAAGCAGCAGGGTCGCGGCGACCAGGGTGCCGCGACGGGGAAGGATGCGCATGGTGTGAGGGAGGGTGCGGGGGTGCCGCGGAGTGCGGCGGTTCACCGGGTCGAGAAGCGAACGTCCGACGGCGTTACGGCAATTCTCGATCACCCCACTCTGCCGCCCGTGCCGGGGCCCTCTCCGGCTCCCGGATCCGCGCGCGTCAGCGCGGGTTCGCCGACAAGCGCTCGAGCCGCTGCCGGGTCTTCACGGTCTCCGGGTGATCCGCCCCGAAGGCCTGCGTCCGGATGCGCAGCGCCTCGCGCAGCGCCAGCAGCGCTTCGTCCGGCCGTCCGCGCCGCTCTTGGACGTGGCTCAACAGCAGCAGGCCATCGGCGATGTTCGGGTCGTTCGGGTCGAGGATCTCGCGCCGGATCGCCAGGGCCTCCTCGATCCGGAGCTGCGCAGCGGCCAGGTCGCCGCGCTGTCCCTCGAGCCAGCCGAGGTTGTGGATGGCGACCGCGACGGCGCGGCTCTTCTCGCCTTCCACCTTCTTCAGCACGGTGAGCGCTGCTTCGAAGTGCTTCTTCGCGGTCTCCAGGTCGTTGCCGTCGGCGGCCAGGTTGCCCAGCAGCTGGGCGCAGTGGCCGATGCCGCTGTGCACGTCCCCGTACAGCTGCCGACACAGGTCCAGCGTCGCGGTGGTGATCGTGCGCGCCTCCTCGATGCGTCCGGCGCGGTACTCGGCCAACGCGAGTCCGAACATCGCCGACGGCAGCTCACGACTCTCGGCGCCGACGTTCTCCCGGAACAGGTCGATGGCTCGCTGGAAGTTCCTGCGCGCGAGTTCCGCGTCGCTGCGGTAGTTGGCCAGCATCGCCAGGCTGTGCATGCTGTGCGCGACCGGCAGACTGCGTTCGCCGGTCAGGCGCGTGCGCATCTGCAGGGCTTCGTCGTGCAGGGTCGCTGCCTCGTCGAACTGGCTGCGATCGCGCCGCAGGCGACCGAGCAGGTCGAGGTTGCGGGCGATGTCGAGATGGTCGCCTGGGTGCTGCCGACGCAGCATCGCCAGCGACTCGCGATAGAGCGTCTCCGCCGCCGCGTAGTCGTCCCGGAAGTGCTGGAGTTCCCCGAGCAGGAACAGGCTCTCGGCGAGGTCTCCGGCCCTTGCGCCGTGGCCGCGGCGCAGCGCGAGTGCCTGCTCGAACTGCTGCCGGGCCACGTCGAACTCGCCGAGGTGCTGGTGGACGCTGCCCATCGTCGTCAACAGTCGGGCTTGCACGAGTGGCTCCCCGGCCAGTTCGGTCGCGATGCGCCGCGAGCCGACGTCGAGCACTTCGCGGGCGGTGATGGTGCGGCCGCGATACGCGCTGCGGTCGGCGACCTCGAACAGGCCGACCAGGAAGTCCGTCACCCGCTTGGCGATCTGCGCTTCCGTGTCGGCGGCCTGCTGCAGCACGACGGCTTCGCCGCGCAGGCGCTCGGCGCGGAGCGCGAAGAACGTGGTCCCGCAGATGCCGACCAGCAGCGCCACCAGCAGGGTCGCCACCAGCGGTTCGCGGCGCACCCAGCGCAGCGTGCGGGCGAGCGGCGACGGGCGCCGTGCCTGGATCGGTTGGTGCGCGAGCACGCGCGCGAGGTCGTCGGCGAAGGCGGCCGCGGTCTCGTAGCGGCGGTCGCGATCGACGTCCATCGCGGTGGCGATGGCGACGCAGAGATCCGCCGACGCATGCCGGTTGTGCTGCGACAGCAGCGGCGCATCGCCGGCGAGGATGGCGCGGTAGAGCGATTCGCGGGTCGGCGCCGCGAACGGGTGTCGGCCGGCCAGCAGTTCGTACATCGTCACCGCCAGCGAGTAGATGTCGGTGCGGCGATCGAGGCGGCGACCGGCCGGCGAGATCTGCTCCGGCGACATGTAGGCCGGCGTGCCCAGTTCGTCGCCGGTCGCGGTCAGCGCCTGGGCATCGGATTCCTCGGCGCGTGCGAGTCCGAAGTCGAGCACGACCGGTTCGCCGTCGGCTGCGACCATCAGGTTGCCCGGCTTGATGTCGCGATGCAGGATGCCGGCGGAATGCGCGTGGTGCAGCGCGCGGGCGACCTTCTCGAACCAGCGCACGGTGGCGCGCACGCCGTCGTTCGTGTGGGTGCCGGTGGTCGCGGCACCGGGCGCCGTGCCGGTGGTCGTGCGGTTGGTCGGCGCCCCGGAGTTCGCGCCGAGGTGGGCGAGCAGCGACGCGCCCGCGACGTAGTGCATCGCGACGAACGGCACGCCGTCGACTTCGCCGGCTTCGTAGACGGTGCAGATGCCGGGGTGGTGCAGTTTCGACACCGCCTCGATCTCGCGGCGGAAGCGCAGCCGCGCCTTGTCGAGGCCGAGCAGGTCGCCGCGGATCGTCTTCAGCGCGACGATGCGGCCGGTGCTGCGCTGCCGCGCGCGCCACACCACGCCCATGCCGCCGCGGCCGAGTTCGTCGAGCAGGTCGAAGCCGCCGAACGTGCGCGCCGGCCCGGCTTCGTTCGCCGGTTCCGGATCGCGGACCAGACCCGCTTCGGCCAGCAGCTGGAAGCGCTTGCCCAGCTCCTGCGCCAGTTCCGGGTTCGCGCGTCGCGCCGCGTCGATCGCCGCTTGCCACTGGTCGCTCGGACCGGCGAGGCACGCGTCGAGCAGTCGTTCCACCGGGTCCTCTGGGGTGTCGTTCATGCAGGGCTTCCGGCGGGAATGCTAGACTGCCGCGGTGCGCGACGTCGGCCCCGATTCCCAGCACCTGGTCGCCGCCGTGCATCGCGGCGAGGCGGCGGCGCTCGATGCGCTGCTGCGCCGGCACCTGCCGGACCTGCTGGTGTTCGTGCGGGCGAAGAGCGGGCCCAGGCTGCGCGCGATGGAGTCGTGCTCGGACCTGGTGCAGACCGTGTGCCGGGAGGCGCTGCAGAGCGTCGAGGGCTACGAGTGGCGCGGCGAAGGCAGCTTCCGTCGCTGGCTGTTCACGCTGGCGATGAACAAGCTGCGCAACCGCGCCGACTACCACGCCGCCGAACGACGGGACGCGGGCCGCATCGTCGCCGGCAGCGACGCGGTCGACGCGACGCCCGGTGGCTTCGGGCCGAGCCAGCACGCGATCGCGGGCGAAGTGAACGCGAAGTTCGAGCAAGCACTCGATCGCCTCGACGAGGACCAGCGCGAGGTGATCCTGATGGCGCGCGTGATCGGCATGAGCCACGCCGAGATCGCGGCCGAGCTCGGCATCGCCGAAGGGGCGGTGCGCACGCGGTTGAGCCGGGCTTTAGCGCGGCTGGCGACGCGGATGGCTGCGGGTTGAGCCGCTCCCGTTCGCTGCGTCGCCTCGGACCGTCGTCGGGGATCGGCGTCGGGCTCCGCGTTCGGCCGCCGGCCGCGCTCGCTCTGTCGCGGTGCCTGCGGGTCGGGTAAGCCAGTTCGCGTGCCGCTCTCGTTCTCGATCCAGGCCACCGACGGAAAGGCTCGCGCCGGCTGCCTCACCACGGCGCACGGCGTGGTCCAGACGCCTGCGTTCATGCCGGTCGGCACACGCGCCGCCGTCACCGGGCTCACCGCGCACGAACTGCGCGAGATCGGCGCCGAGATGATCCTCGGCAACACCTACCACCTGGCGCTGCGGCCGGGACCCGAGGCGATGCGGCAGCTCGGCGGGCTGCATCGGTTCATGGGCTGGGACCGCGGCATCCTCACCGACTCGGGTGGGTTCCAGATCTTCTCGTTGGCACAAGACCGCGTGGTCACCGAGGACGGCGCGCGCTTCCGCAGCTACGTCGACGGCCGCGAGCACCTGCTGACGCCGGAGTCGTCGATCGAAGTGCAGGAGGCGCTCGGCAGCGACGTGATGATGGTGCTCGACGTCTGTCCACCGTCGTCGGCGCCGCCGGCGGAGGTCGAAGCGGCGATGCAGCGCACGCACCGTTGGGCGCTGCGCAGCCTGGCGGCGCGGCGCTCCGGTGCGCAGGCGCTGTTCGCGATCGTGCAAGGCGGCTTGTCGCTGGCGTGGCGCGCACAGTCGGCGGAGTTCCTCGCCCAGCACGCGTTCGACGGCTTCGCCATCGGCGGCGTCGCGGTCGGCGACACGCGCAGCCAGCGCAGCGAAGTGATCGCCGCCGCGGCGGAGCGCCTGCCGCCGCAGCGGCCGCGCTACCTGATGGGCGTCGGCACGCCGCCGGAGATGCTGCTGGCGATCGCGCAAGGCGTCGACATGTTCGACTGCGTGCTGCCGACGTCGCTGGCGTTCCAGGGCACGGCGTTCACGTCGACGGGGCGCGTGCGCCTGCCGCGCATGGAGCATCGGCTCGCCGACGTGCCGCTGGACGCGAACTGCTCCTGTGCCACGTGCCGCTGCCATCCGCGCAGCTACCTGCACCATCTGATGAAGAGCCGGGAGTCGCTGCTGCCGCGGCTCTTGGCGGTGCACAACCTGCATCACTACCTGGAGCTGATGCGGCGGGCGCGGGCTGCGATCCAAGCCGGAAACTACGCGGCGTTCCTGCGCACGACGCTGGCGGCGATCGACCGCCACGAACACGACGCCAGCGCGCGGGCGCCGGGCCGGCGCGCCGAACCGTCCGCCAGGAGCGAAGCGCCGCCGGCATCGCCGGCACCGCGCTTCGAGATCGTGACCACGACCTCGGGCGCGCCCGCGGTGCTCGATCGCGAAGTCGGCGAAGTGATGCACCCGGGCCTCGGGGCTGCAGCCGAAGCCGAACAGCTCTACGTGGCGCAATCGCGGCTCGCCGCGCGCCTCGCCGAAGGTGGCGCGCCGCTGGTGCTGTTCGACGTCGGCCTCGGAGCGGCCGCCAATGCGCTCGCCGCCATTCGCTGTGCGCGTGCGGCGCCGGCCGGTTCGCGCCGGTTGCGGATCCGCAGCTTCGAACGCGACCTCGGCGCGCTCGCGCTGGCTGCGTCGGTCGACGGCGCAGCACGGCTGCAGTGGTCGGCGGCGGATCGTTCCGCCGCACTCGCGCTGCTCGAACACGGCGCCTACGAAGAGCCGCAGTTCCATTGGCAGCTGCTCGCCGGCGACGCGCTCGGTGCACTCGCCCGCGCACGAGAGCCCGCCGACGTCGTGTTCTGGGATCCGTGGTCGCCTCGCAGCAACGGCGAGCTGTGGACGGCGCGCGCGTTCGCGACGCTGCGCGAACGCTGTGCGCCCGGGGCGGTGCTGTTCACCTATTCGCGCGCCACCGCGGTGCGCAGTGCGCTGCTGCTGGCCGGCTTCCACGTCGGCGCCGGTGCGGTGGTGGGGACCAAGGAGACCACCGCGGCGGCGCTGGCGCCGGCGCTTCCCGAGCAGCCGCTCGATCGGCGTTGGCTCGTGCGCTTGCAGCGCTCGTCGGCGGCCTTGCCGAGCGACGTCGCCGCGGCGGATGTGCCTGCGGCTCTGCAGCAGATCGCGGCGCACGCGCAGTTCGCCTCGGCTTGACCTGGTCGTGGCGCGTGGGGAATCGAGCGGCCGCCCTACCGAGGACTGGAATGGTGGCTCTGCTCGTGCGCCTGTTCGCGACCGGTGAACGCGAACGTGCGGCGACGGCCGCCAGGAGTCTGCAAGTCGGCTGCAGCCGACGGCACCAGACGCACCGGCATCGCCGACGTCGTGCCGTCGTTCGGCGTCACGCTCACGAACGCGCTGGCCCCGCGCAGGCGGCCCATGGCGTCGAGCCGTTCGATGCGCAAGTCGAGCGTTGCCGGCGGCTGGCCGTTCGCAGGTCCGGGCAACGGGATCGTCAGGCGACCGTGCGCATCACTGGTCGTGCGCAGGCTGTGACCGTCGGCGAACGTGCAGCGCAGCAGCTGCTCGCGCAACGGCACACCGTCGGCGTCGAGCACCATGGTGTGCAGCAGCTGGGGGGCGGCAGCCAGCACCACGACGTGCTGCAGGGTGCGTCCGGCCGGGCGGTGCGCCGGCAGCCGCAGTTCGGCGCTGCGGCCGGCGGAGCTGGCGCGCAGCGTCAGTTCGTGGTCGAGAGCGAGCTGCGGGAACGGGGCGCGGCCGGCGGCATCGCTGCGCACGACCTCCGTGCCGAACGGTCCCGACAGTTCGACCCGGGCTCCGTCGAGCGGACGCCCAGCGGCATCGACGACGAGGACCAGCAACGCGCCGGTCGCTTGCAGCACCAGCTGCACGGTCGTCGCGCCCGCCGCCGCGCTGCGCACCACACTGCCGATGCGGCCGCCGGCGGTGTCGACCACCAGCAACCCGACGCGGTGCGGCGGCAGGGCGAGGAAGCCCTGCGCATCGGTGCGGCCGAGCGGCAGGATGCAGGCGCGACCGGTCAGGCGCTCGCTGGTGCAGAGACCCACCGGCAGGTCTGGCTGCGGCCTGCCGGCGCCATCGACCACCTGCACGCCAGCTGGTTCGTCGCAACGCCGTTCGCTGCCGGGTCCCGCCTCGTTGGCGACGGCGGGTTGTTCGGCGAACAGCTCGATGCGAACCGCGGACTCGACCCGGGCGCTGCTGTTCATGGGGGGCTCTCGGTGCGCCGCGCACGCTGCCTCGCCCGCACCGGGGGCGGTCGCCGGTGCGACCGCCGCCGTCGCTGCGAGCCACTCGAGTGCGACGAGCAGCGCCGCGATCAGCACTGCGACCAGCAGCATCGGGAGCGTTCGCATGGCCGATTCGCGTGGTGCTGGATCAGGGGACGAAGTTGCCGGTGATCGTGCCGTTGCCGATCACGAGCGACGTGAAGGTGCCGGTGAAGCTCTCGCCGTCGGCGCCGAACGTGCCCGCGACCACGAACGGCAGCGTGCCGGTCACCGTCGGCGTCCATTGCGCGCCGTCGAGGTCGCCGGTCCACGTCGACGTGATCGGCGGCGTCGCCGACGCGTCGACGAACTCGAACACGACCGCGGCCCCGTTCTGCGTCAGCGCGCCGTCGCTGAAGAACAGCGGACTGCCTTCGATGTCGACGACGAACGTCCAGGTGCCGGTCGCGAGTGCCAGCGCGTTGCCGCCGCCCTGGTTGCGCACCGCGGTGACGGCGAAGGTCACGGTCTGGCCGGCGTCGGCGACGTTCGCGGTGCCGGTGATCCGGTCGTTGGCGTCGATCGTCAGCGACAGCGTGCCGTCGCTGCGCTGCAGCTGCACGTTCGGGCCGTTGACGATGCCGACGAAGTTGCCGGTCTCGCTGGTCAGCGTCGCGGTGATGCCGACGACGGTGATCACCAGGGTCGCACGTTCGACTTCGCCGACCGGGACGTTCGGGTTGGTGCTGGCTGTGACGACCAGCTCGAAGTCCCAGGTGCCGGCGAAGGCGCCTTGCGGCAGGGGTTGCGGTTGGGCCTGGCCGCCGCCACCGCCGCCACCGCCGCCGCCGCCGGAGCAGGCGGCGAAGCAGGCGAGGGCGAAGGCGGCGAGGCCGCAGGAACGGGACAGCTTGGGGAGGAGGTCGCGCATGGGGGTTGGTTCACCCCGTCGAGAAGCGCGCGACCTCCGGCGTTACCGCAATCGCCGGAATCCTCGTTCCCGGCTCCCCGGCGTTCTCGTGCGCTACCGGCGGGCCGGGCCCGAACCCTGCACCTGGGGGCTGCTCCCCAGGGTCTTGCCACCTCCGTTCCTGGTCGCTCAGGCGATCGAGCCCTGGCGCGCCCGCAACAGGATCTGCGCGTTGTCGCGCAGGCCCGCCAGGATCGTCGTCTGCTGCCCGACGGCCGCGGCCACGCTGGTGCTGTTCTCGCCGACCTGCGTCGAGTTCGCGGCGATGCCCTCGATCGCGCCGGCGACGGTGTCGATGCGATCCTGGATGCCGTCGATCTGCTTCTGGATGTTGCCGAGCGCCACGTTGGTCGCGGTCGCCAGCTGCTTGACCTCGGTGGCGACGACGTGGAAGCCACGGCCCGCTTCGCCGGCGCGCGCGGCTTCGATCGTCGCGTTCAACGCCAGCAGGTTGGTCTGGTCGGCGAGTTCGCGGATGCAGTCGACGATGTGGTTGATCTCGTCGCTGGAGCTGTCGAGATCGGCGACGAGTCGCTTCGCCTCGCCAGAGCTCTGCGCCAACCGGGTGCTGCGCGAGGCGGTGTCGGCGACGCGTTGGTTGATCTCGGCCGAGGACTGGGCGAGTTCGGTGATCGAGCGTGCGATCGACTGCGCGACCTCGGTGGAGCGGCGCGCGAGGACTTCCTCGGTGATGTCGGTCGCGAACTTGACGACGCGCACGATGCGCTGGCGTTCGTCGGCGATCGGCGTGTAGGTGGCGTGGATGAACAGCGGCGAGCCGTCCTTGCGCCGTCGTTCGAAATCGCCTTGCCGCGGTTTGCCGGCCGCGAGGTCGCGCCACAGTTGCTGGTACTCCGGCTGCGCCGCCTTGCCCTCCGGCATGAAGATGCGGTGGTGCTTGCCGACGATCTCCCCGAGGGTGAAGCCGGTCGTCTGCAGGAACGCTCGATTCGCGGTCAGGATCGTGCCGTTGGGCTCGAACTCGATCATCGCGTGGGTGCGGTCGACGGCCTGCACGATCGCTTCTTGGTAGAGCCCTCGCAGCTTCTGCGCCGTGATGTCGCTCGCCACCTTGACGACGCCGGTCACCGTTCCGTCGGCGGCCCGGATCGGCGCGTAGCTGGCCTGGATCCACACTTGCTTGCCGCCCTTGCCCACGCGTTGGAACTCGGCCGTCTGCGAGTCCCCAGCGCCCAGTCGCTGCCAGAATCGACGGTACTCGTCGCTCGCCGCATAGGTGGGCTCGACGAACATGCGATGGTGCCGTCCGACCACCTCGTCCCGCCGGTATCCCGTCACGGCCAGGAAGGCGTCGTTGGCGGCTCGGATCGTGCCGTCGACGTCGAACTGGATCACCGCCATGCTCGCGTCGATCGCCGCGGTGATGGCGATGGCGGCCGCCGTCGCGCTCTGCTCGGCCCGGTCGGTCGTCGGCTCGGGCTTTGGTTCGGGCTTTGGTTCGGGTCGTGATCGCTGCTTGCGCCACCACATGGCTCTGGTCTCCGGCTCGAAAGTGCGTAGGGGAAATCGGCATGCCGGTGCTCCTGGATGGAGCCGATCCTCCTCGCGCCCAGTCGGGCTCGCTGCTGGCTGTCGGTGGTGGGAGCGCTCTCGCCCCGCTCACTGCGGTAGGGACTGGAACCCGGCGCGGCGGCGGGGATGGGTCTGTCGACGACATCCAGCCGCGGGCCGCGTCGTCACCGGCGCGCTTCGAGCCCGACCCGACGGCTCTGGCCGTCGGCCAGCTGCTCCGCTGCGCGCGCCATCTCGTCCAGCGCGCGGCGATACGCCCACGCCCGCGAGCGGGGATTGTCGATCGCGGCACCGTTCTCCAGCGCATCCTGCAAGCCGGCGAGGATCGCCGGGGGAACGCGGCCGCGGCCGAAGCGCACGATGCCCTGCATCGCCACCTCGTAGATCGCCGCACACGCTTCGACCTCACCGCGGTTGAACAGCGGCGTGCCGCGCTCGACGGCGAGCGCATACAGGCTGCCGAGCTCCGCGGCGGCGTCGACCGACGCACCGGCGACCGGCGCTGGCTCGCGGCCCGTGCGGCCGGCATCGCCGCCGCCCGCCGGCTCGGTGATGACGGTGTCGATCAGGTGGATCACGCCGTTCTTCGCCTGGATGTCGTTCGCGATCAGGCGCGCACCGCCGACCGTCAGCTTGCCGTCGACGAGGCGCGCTTCGATCGGCGCGCCCATCAGCGTCGTCAGCTTCTGCTTCTGCAGCAGCTCGCGCGCGGCGATGCGGCCGGGCACCACGTGCAGGCCGAGGATGCGCACCAGCGCGTCGCGGTTCTCGGGCTGCAGCAGGTCCTGCAGCACAGACTTCGGCAGCTTCGCGAACGCGCTGTCGACCGGCGCGAACACGGTCCACGGGCCGTTGTCCGGGCCGAGCTGCTCGGCGAGGCCGGCCGCCTTGGCCGCGGCGACGAGCGTCTGCAGCGACTTGTCGGCGACGGCGATCGCCGCGATCGAACGCGTCTCCGGCAGCAGCACGCGATCGACGACGTGCACGATGCCGCCGTCGAACGGCACGTCGGTGGCGACGAAGCCGGCACCCCCGACCGTCTGCGCCGTGAAGTCGACGGCGAGCTGCTGGCCCGCCAGCGTCGACAGGCCGCGCTGGTTCAGCACCTCGGCCGAGCCGAGCCGCCCGTCGACGACGTGCTGCAGCAGGATCGTGCGCAGCGTCGCCTTGCCCTCGGGCCGCAGCAGCTTCTCGACCGTGCCCTTCGGCAGCGCGTCGAACGCCGCGTCGGTCGGCGCGAAGATCGTCACCGGTCCCTTCGGCAGTTCGAGGCCGGTGGCACCGACGCACGCGAGCAGCTTGTTCAAGCCGGCCGCGCGCGCGACCGTCGCCAGGTCGCGGCCCTGACCCGCGGCCTTGCTCGGCGCGGCGCCCGCGGCGTCCTTGCCGTAGGTCGCGAGCGAACGCAGCTCGAGCGCGAACTCGCCCGCCTTCTTGTCGGCGAGCGTGATGCCGACCGACTCGATCTTGCCGGCGACGAGTGCTGGCGCGGAGCGCACTTCGCGGCCGAAGCTGAACAGGCGGAAGCCGTCGAGCGGCAGGCGCACCTGCGTCCACTCGCCGGCCTTCGTCTCGAACTTCTGCTGGAACGCGCCGGCCATCATGCGCACGTTGCTGACGCGCACGTCGAACGTGTAGGTGCGGCCGTCGCCCTTCACCTCGAGCATGAAGCCCTCGGCGCCGCTGCACGAGCCTTCCGGCACCGCGGTGCGGACCTGCGAGAAGCCGCCGTTGTTCTCGAGCGACAGTTCGCCGGTCCAGCGCAGGATGCCGGCCTCCGGCTGGCTGACCTTGCCGGTCGACAGGCCGCCCATGACGCCGTCGAGCACCGTGCTCCAGGCGCCGACGCCGTTCTGGAAGTCGATCTGCAGCGACTGCGCGCTGGCTTGCGGCGAGAGCGCCGTGATGGCGAGGGCGAGGGGAGCCGCGATGGCGGCGAGGCGGAGGCGGGTGGGCATGGTGGCGTGCGCGGTTCGGGGCGGAAGACGCGCTAGGTTCGCTCTGGGCCGCCTCCCGGATGCGTGCGCCTTGCCTCCCTGGCCCGGCTGCCGGCGCGCTCGCGGCCGAAGCGAAGGGCCGCGCAGCCTGGACTCACCGGCGCACGACGTCGATCGTCACCGCGACAGCGCCGGTGCCGACGTCGACTTCGGCCCTGCCACTGCCGCCAACGTCCGGCGAGAAGACCTCGACCTCGTAGCGGCCCGGCGACAGGCCCTCGACGACGAAGTTCGCGTCCGCATACCCGAACGTGCGCACGGTCGTGTACTCCCCGTTCGCGACGCCGAGCCGGCTCACGGCGCCCCGACCGCGCGGCAAGCCGACGACCGTGGCGCGGATCGACCCGGTGCCGGGCGGCGGCACCGCGAACACGATGCCGGACACGTCGCCGTCGCCGACGTCGATCTCCATCATGTGCCACGTTCCCTCGGTCGGTGCGAACGACAACGAGACCTTGCCAGCGGCGATGCCACGCGCTTCGAAGCTGCCGTCGTCGCCGAGCACGCACTCGATCCGCTTGTCGCCGAAGGCGCTCACGGCGAGCTTGCTGCCGGCGACTTGGGCCACGCCCGTGACGCGCCCGCGCAGCGTCGCGCCGGGCGACAGCGTCGGCTGCACCTCGAGCACGGGCACGCCGGCTTGGACCTCGAACGGGCCGAACGTTCGCTTCGGGTAGTCGCGATGCGTGAGCAGGAGGCGGTTCTCGCCGGGTGGCACGCACGGCAACTCGAAGCGTCCCTCGGCGTCCGTGAACGCCACTGTCTTGTTGGGGCCCTCCTGGCTCGCGGTCACGTAGGCGCGGCGGGAGGTGTCCTCCGGGTCGCCCGATTGCACGACGACCTCGACGTCTCGAACAGGCGTCCCGGTCACAGCGTCGCGCAGGACTCCGCGCAGCGTGGTGCCGGCGTCGAGACGGATCAGGTGCTGGTCGTGCTTGGCATCGACCTGCGGCGCGCTCGCGATGCGCTGCGGTGCGTAGCCCGCCGCCGCAACCTCGACGAACAGCGGCACACCGGGCTGCAGCTGCCAGTGCGCGAGGCGGAACGACCCGTCGGCGGCAGCGAAGCGCACCGGATCGACGTACTGCAGCGGGTGCACTTCGTGATCTGCCCCGAGGGTGATGGTGAACGCGGCGATCGGCGCGCCCGTGCGGCCGTCGACGACGCGGCCGGCCACGCTCGCCGCCGGCTCCATGCGCACGACCAGCTCGGTGGGGGATCCGGCCACGGCCGGCGACGAGGCGCGGCGGAAGTCGGCGTGGTGGGCGTGGATGGTGCAGGGCTCCAGCGGCAGCTCGCGGATGGTGAAGCGACCTTCGACATCGCTCGTCGCCCGGCTGCCGACCGTCTCTGGCTCGCCCTCCGTGGCCGTGGTCCGGCAGTAGACCGAGGCGCCGACGATCGGCTGGTCCTTCGGGTCGAGCACGCGGCCGGCGATGGTGCGGCCGGGTCGCAGCACCAGCACGAGTTCGCTGCGTTGGGCGGGCACGTCGACCTCGCTGCGCGCCGCGACGAAGCCGTCCTTGTTGGCGAGGATCTCGACGGTCTTCGCCGGCAGGTCCGGGATGCGAACCCGTCCTTCCGCATCGGTGGTGCCGCGGTTCTGCATCGGCCGGAAGGACTCGCTCCGCACGCCGACGCGCACGCCGGCGAGCGCTTCGCCGCGGTCGCCGACGACTCGCACCGCGAGAGTGAGCCCCGGACGCAGAACGATGTGCAACGGCTCGCCGCCTGGGCTCGCCACCGTCGTCGTCGGCTGGAATCCCGCCTTCGTCACCGTGATGCCGTGGTTCTGGTCGGGCGCCGCACCGCCGAACACGAACTGCCCCGCGGCGTCGGTCTCGGTGCCGCGCGCGAGGCCCATCGAGGTCACCTTGGCGCCGGCGATCGCATGTCCCGCTTCGTCGACCACGCGGCCACGGAACGCCGCACCGGGCAGGAGCTCGATGTCGAGTTCGTTGCGTTGCAGACCGTCGACCGCGTAGGCGTCGAACACTCGTTCGCGATAGCCCGTCTTCTGCACCAGCAGCGGGTACGGCGGGCCCGTCACCTTCAGCTCGTAGCGGCCGTCGGCATCGCTGAACGTGGCGACGTCGCTCCAGCCGTTGACGGTGACCTCGGCGCCGGCGATCGGCGCGCCGTGCACGTCGTGCACGCGGCCGAACAGCGTGCGATCGAGCACCAGCACCGTGACCGGCAGTTCGACCTCGCGCTGCCCGGCGAGCACGAGTTGCGGTGTGCACCAGACCTTGGCGTCGGCGGTGGGCCCCGTGCGCACGGCGAGCAGCATGCCGGTCGTCGTGCGCGCGGGGCCGCGCCAGACGAACTGGCCGGCCGCGTCGCTGCGCACTTCGTGCGTGGCGGCTGGCGAGCCGGTGGTCTCCGTGCCGTCGAACCACTGCAGCAGCAGCACGAAGTCGGCGCACGGTGCACCCGCCTTCGTGACGTTGCCGAGCACGGTCAGGCCGGTGGTTGGGGCCGCGGCCGTTCGCTCCGCGGGTGCGGTTTCGGTGCCGGCGGCCGCCTTCGGTTCGTTCGCAGTCGCGACCACGGAACCGGCCGCTGGTGCTGCGGCCACTTCGCGGCGCGCGCTCGCATCCGGCGGTGGCGGTGCGGCCGCACTGCGATCGAGCCACCAGAGCAGGATGCCGACGGCGACGAGCGCGGTGGTCGCCAACGCGACGTGGATCTTGGTCATGAGGAGGACTCCGAGTGCCTTGGTCGCCGTCGCGGCGCCAGCCGTGGTGAGTGCGGCGTCGGGGGCATGCGGCATCGCCGCGGCGAACGGCAGCAGCGCCACCTGCCAGCCGCGGCGGTCGCCGAAGTGCCGATCGAGGCGTGCGCGCAGCCGTTCGAGTCCGCGTTGCAATCGCGAACGCACGGTGTTGCGCGGTACGCCGAGCTGCGTCGCGATCGCCTCGGGCAGCAGCCCGCGCCAGAAGCGCAGCACGACCACGGTGCGGAACGGTTCCTCCAGCTCGTGCACCGCCGCCGCGACCTCGCGCATCGCCTCCGCCTGCGCAGTGATGGCGGCGGGATCGTCGTCGCCCGGCGTCGCGGCGGCGGCGGCGGCTACCTCGCGGGCGGCACGCCGGCTCGTCGTGCGGCGCCACATCGCGGCCAGGTTGTGCAGCGTGCCGCGCAACCACGGCCGCCGGCCGGCGTCGGCACCCGGGCTCTGCAGCGCCGCGACGAAGGTGTCCTGGACCAGATCGTCCGCATCGGCATCAGCGCCGAGCAGCGAACGCGCGAGACGGCGCAGCGCCGCACCTTCGGCGAGCAGCTGGTGGGTGCGTTCCGGGTCCGGCGGCGTCATGGCAGGAGACTAGTTGCCGCGGTCGGCGCCGAGGACTCCGGCGCGGCGTGCAATCCCCAGCTGGACCTTCGGCGTGCCCCTCGCCAAGCTCACGGCATGCGCAGGGTGAACGGAGTCGCCGCGTCGTTCGTGTTCGCATCCCTCGTGTGCGCACAGCAGGAGCCGGCGGCACCGCCGCGCGTCGCCGGCATCATGCGATCGGACGGAGGCCTCAGCGGCACGCTGCAGCTCGCCGACGGCTCGCAACGCGTGTTCTTCCTCGAGGTCGGCAGCACGCGCGTGCGGCTGTTCGCGGCGAGCGCGCCGACGGACGGGGAGACCGCACTCGCCGTCGGCAGCAAGGACGAACTCGAACTGCTCGGCTTGCTGCAGGCCTGGGCGAAAGCCCATTTCACCGCCGAGGACACGGCCAACCTGCTGGCCCTCGAGCGTCTGCCCAGCCCGCGAACCCAGGAGCAGGACTTCGTGCATCGCGAGCAGTCGCTGCTGCGCGACCTGCGCCTCTACGAAGAGACGACGCGGCCGCAGTTCACCAAGGTGTTCGCCGGACGCGGCACCGTGAGCCTGTCGCTGCAGGTGCAACTTGCCGGCGGAGCGCCGCGCCAGCTGCTGTGGCGAAGCCTCGGCGACCAGCCGTTCGCACGCTTGCACTTCGACACCGACGTCGAGCCGATCCCGATGCAGACCCGCGACGAGCGGAAGCTGCTGCTCGCGATGGCGAACTGGCTGCGCGAGCGCGTCGGCGGCGAGGACCGCCTGCACGAAGGCGAAGCCGCCGACCTGCCGGCGGACGTGCAGCTCGTGCTGCGTGCCTACCGCGGCTACCTCGCCGCGACGTCGCCGCGATTGCGGACCGTAGCCGTCGTGATGGACGCGCCGCGTGGTGGCTCCTTGGAGTTCCAACTCAGCGACGCGCGCAATCGACTCATGACGGTGCGTTTCGACCACGCGGCCGGGACCAAGACGCCAGGTCGCATGCTGGACGGCGCCGCCCAAGGCCGTGCCGTGGTCGCGATCGGCAGCGCCCGCGAGCAGGAGCTGCTGGCCATGCTGCGGCGCGCGGCGCAGCTGCGACGTTCGTGGCTCGGTGCGGGTGCGGACCAGGACTACCAGCTGGGGTGCCTGGAGAAGGAACTCGCCGCGTACGAGGCCGCGTTCGCTCCGCAGGCGGCGAAGTGACATCCACGCCTTCCGCGTCGACCCGCACGTTCTTCCCTCGCACGCCGATGCCGGGCACCTCGAGTGGCTCGAGCAGCTGCATGCCGCCGACGCGATCCCGACCGGCGAGACCCGCGGTGGTCCTCGGTCGTGGAAGTGCGCCCCATGGCCGCGCTTCGCGTCCTAGCGCACGAGCCGCGCCGCCACTTCGCGCCGTTCGACCTCGACCAGGCGTCCGCCGCGCACGACCAGGCTGGTGACGCGTTCGACGCCGTGCTGACCCTGCCGCATGCGCGCGCGCACGACGTCGAGCGCCATGCCTTCGACGATCGGCAGCAGCGCGATCGCGCGGAAGCCTTCGTCGGCCGCGCCGACGCTGCGCTTGTCCTCGCGGATCAGGTCCGCCGACTCCCACACCCAGCGATCGTCGACCGACACGAACTGGCAGCGATGGTTGGCGCGGTTCTTGGCGACGAGGCCACCGGGGCAGACCACGAACGGCGGTTCGATCCACGGCAGCACGCCGAGGCCGTCGCGCGCGAAGCCGCGGGTGAACGCGGCGTCGAGGATCGCATCCTGGTCGCCGGACGAACGCGCGCGCCGGGCGACTTCTTCGCGGATCGCGGCGCCGAGTTCGACCAGCGCGTGGTCGCTGAGGGCGGCGACGAACTCGACCACGGCTTCGGGGCGTTCGTCGAGTTCGCGGGCGATCGGGCCGAGCTTCTTGGTTGCCATCGGCGCCGATCTTCGGCGGCAGCGCGGCGGATGCGAGCGAGCTTTCGCCGTCGTCCCCGCATCGTGAATCCCAGCTCGGCTTGCTAGCGCAGCTCGAGCCGCAGGATGTTGGACAGCGCGAAGTCGGGCACCAGCGAGCACGGCGACGTGCCGGGCTTCCACACCGTCCACTGCGCATCGAGCGCGACTCCGGCCAGGTTCGGCGCGCACGGGATCGGCACTGGCACGATGGTCAGCGGCTGCGACACCGGCGTCACCACCGTGCCGACGAACGGCAGCCATTGGCAGGTGTCGCACGGCGCCACCGGCTGCGGCGGCGCCAGGTTGAGGATCGCCAGCAGCGCCGTCGGACCGGGCTGGAGCAAGCGGACGTTGAAGCCGCCGTTGCCGACCGCCGGGGGGCTGCCGACCTGCGTCGAACCACCGGCGCCGCAGCCGCCGCCGAGGTTGGTGGTCGTCGCCAACGGCGAGAAGGCGTCGACGAAGCGACCGTGGACCGGATCGCCGATGTTGCCACCGAGCAGCAGTTGCGTCCAAACCAGCAGGCCGCCCGAGGCGGCGTTGCTGCCGCCGGTGCGATCCATGCACAGGGCCGGCCGCGACACCAACGAGGTGCCGGGCTGGGCGACCACGACCGGCGCCTCGCAGGTGGCGCAGGTGAGCGGGTCGACGCCGCGCAGCTCGAGTCGCGTCTGCTGGGTCGTCGTGTGGGCGACATAGGCCTTGCCGTCGCGCCAGCCGACGGTCGGCGAGCCGTTCAGGTTGACTTCGCTGTGCAACAGGACCGGCGTGCCTGCACTCGGTTGCGCACCGACGACCAGCGAGGTCGCCCGCACATGCGTCTGGACCACGTTCGGCAGCAGCGGCTCGAAGGTCTCCCAAGCGAGGACGAACTGGCTGCTGGTGGCACCGCCGCCGTCGATCGCGGGTGAGGTGAAGGCGAAGTCCGGGGTCGAGAACAACGTCGTGCTGCCTTGCACGATCGTGCCGCTGCGATCGATGACCGCGGCGCGCACCAGCGTCGGGCCGACCGCGAGCCCGCTGTTGACCATCCACGCGACTCCCAGATGCCCGAGCCCGGTCGGGGCGCGCGAGATCACCGAGAACAGCAGGTTCGGCGCTGGCGGCAACACCGAGAACGTGCCGGCGATCGACACGCTGCTGCTCGCCGCGGGCACCGCGATGCGGGCGCCGCGCAGGCCCTGGCTGACACTGTTCCAGACCACCCAAGCCTGGGCGTCGACGGACGGGGACGCCGACGACTCGCCGGCGATGTCGCAACTGCGGATGTCGCCCTGCGTCTGGCCGTCGACGAACAAGGTGGTGGACAAGCTGCCGTCGGCGGCCGCGACCGTGCGCACGCGCACCTGGGTGGTGCCGAAGAAGTCCTGGATCCAGGCGATCGCGAAGCGATTGGCCTGGTTGACGCCGGCGACGCACGGGGCGCGGGAGCTGTCCACCACGCTGACCGCCAGCACGCTGCCGATGGCGGCGCCGACGTTGGAGCGGCGCAGCGCCCGGATCGACGAGACCGCCGCCGTGCCGCCGCTCGAGTAGTTGCGTTGCCAGACCACCAGGTAGTTGTCGTTGCTGACGTCGTAGGCGACGTCGGGCGCGAGGTCGAACTCGTGCGGCTGCGCGAACGGACCGGTGATCGGCGTGGTGATCTGGAAGTTGGTGCCGACCAGCGGGTCCAGCAGCAACGGCCACGCCGCCGCGTCGACGAAGCCGCCCGGCACGGTCCACTCGAGGCCGCCGGGCACCAGCCGCACCGCGCCGGCGATCCGTTCGCCGCGGGCATCGATCGCCGTCAGCGCGCCGTACGAAACGCCGCCTCGCCCGGATGCGAACCGGTGCGTGCCCGCCGCCGTCGGCTCGCCGTGTCGAGCCGCCTCGCCGGCCAGTTCGATGCGGACCACCAGGTCGCCGGTACCGCCGATGGCGCGGGTCAACAGCAAGCTGTGTTCGAGCCCTTCGCGCCGCGCGGCGAAGCGCTCGACCACGCCGTCGGCGCGCTGGTAGTCGACCTGCAGATCCCGCACCTGTGGGGGAGCTTCCGCGGCGAGGGCCACTTCGACCTCGTTCCGCCCGACGGTGACCGCGCGCATGCGCAGGTCCATCAGCACCGGCGACCGCGAACCGAGCACCGGCAGGAAGCGTGCGCCACGGTGGTCGAACTCTGCCTCCCAGTCTGGGCCGATCGCGATCGGACGGCCCAGTTCGTCGTGGGTGATGCCGACCGGGATCGCCGCCGGGAACGACGGGTCGGCCGGCCGCGGCGGATCCTGCGCCCGAGCGACGACGGCAGCGGCGAGCAGAAGGCCCAGACGGGCGAGTAGGGGAAGCGTGATCATGGCTGCATCCGGTACAGCGATCCGGGGCGCTGGTTCGTTCGCGGATCGTCCGGTTGTCGCCAACCGCCGGTGGCACCGACCGGACCAGGACGCGCCCTGCGGCCCGGCCGCCTGTTCGGGGCGGATTGGTGCGGGTGGGGCCCGGCCAAGAGCTCGTGAAGACTCGCCTTCCTCGCCGCTTCTTGGCCGCGAACTCGGCGAGAGCTCACGGGCGGAGCCCAGAAGTCGAGACCCGCGGTGGCGCGACCACCACCGCTCCACGACTTCCAACCATGCTCAGCGCAACGCATCTCCGTCTCGGCCTGCCCATCCTGGTGGGCGGCCTCTTCGCCTTCGGTGCCACGGCCCAGGTCCGTGTGCAGATCCTGCACGCCTCCGATCTCGAAGGCGACGTCGACGCCGTCGACAACGCGCCGCGCTTCGCCGCCGTCGTGCAGGCCCTGCAGAACGCCGCCGCCAGCCAGTCGATCCCGAGCCTGCTGCTGTCGGCCGGCGACAACTACATCCCCGGCCCGTTCTACTCGGCGGCCGGCGATCCCTTGCTGCGCACGCCGTTGCGGCTGGCGCTCGGCAACCCGGTCGCTCGCGAAGGGGAGGGACGGGTCGACGTCGCACTGATGAACATCATCGGCTTCGACGCCGCCGCCGTCGGCAACCACGAGTTCGACGCCGGCACCGCGGCGATGCGCGCCCAGATCGGCCCGAACGTCTCCGGCAGCGAGGTGCGGTGGACGGGGGTGCAGTTCCCGTACCTGTCGGCCAACCTCGACTTCGCCACCGACGGCAACCTCGCCGGCATCTACACGGCGTCGATCCTGCCGAACACGGCGTTCGTCGCCCCGCTGGCCAATCCCGCCGTCGCCGCGGCGACGCCGAAGCTGGCCCCGGCGACGGTGATCACGCGCGGCGGCCACACCTTCGGCATCGTCGGCGCGACGACGCCGGTCGTGCAGTCGATCTCGTCGATCGGCGGGGTCACCGTCCGCAACCCGGGGGCCGGCACCAACGACATGGTGGCGCTCGCCAACGTGCTGCAGCCGACGATCGACGCGCTGGTCGCCCAGGGTGTCGACAAGATCGTCCTGCTGTCGCACCTGCAGCAGATCGCGCTCGAACAGCAACTGGTCACGCTGCTGCACCACGTCGACGTCGTCGTCGCCGGTGGCTCCAGCACGCTGCTCGCCGACGCCACCGATCGGCTGCGCACCGGCGACGTCGCCGCCGGCAGCTATCCGCTCGTGACGACGAACGCTTCGGGCCAGCCGGCCCTGATCGTCAGCACCGGCGACGAGTACGAGTACGTCGGTCGCCTGGTCGTCGACTTCGACGCCGCCGGCGTCGTCGTCCCGGGCAGCGTCGTCGCGGCCGAGAGCGGCGCCTACGCGGCCGACACGCAGGGCGTCGGCGACCTGTGGGGCAACCTGGTGGCGCCGTTCGCGGCGGGCACCAAGGGCGGCACCAGCCAGGCGCTCGTCGACGCGGTGCGCGGCATCGTCATCGCGAAGGACGGCAACATCCTCGGCAGCTCGTCGGTGTTCCTCGAAGGTCGGCGCAGCTCCGTGCGCACCGAGGAGACCAACCTCGGCAACCTGACGGCGGATGCGAACCTCGCGTTCGCCCGCAGCTTCGATCCGACGGTGCTCGTCTCGCACAAGAACGGCGGCGGCATCCGCAATCCGATCGGCTCGATCGACGGCACCACCGGCCAGTTGCTGCCGACCGCGGCCAATCCGCTGTCGGGCAAGCAGGCGGGCCAGATCTCGCAGCTCGACGTCGAGGACAGCCTGCGCTTCAACAACTCGCTGACGCTGCTGACGCTGACCCGTCCGCAGCTGAAGGCGGTGCTCGAGCACTCGGTGGCCGCCACGACGGCGACGGCGACGCCGGGCCAGTTCGGGCAGTGGGGCGGCATCTCGTTCAGCTTCGATCCGACGCGGCCGGCTGGCGATCGCGTGCGCTTCGCGGCGCTGACCAGGCCGGGCGCGCGTTCGCCGGTCGTCGTCAACGAGGGCCAGATCGTCGGGGCGTCGCCGATCCGCATCGTCACGCTGAACTTCCTGGCCGACGGTGGCGACAGCTATCCGTTCCCGGGCTTCGTCGCGGCGAACCCGAGCTTCGCGAACCGGGTCAACCTCAACGGCCTCGGCCTGCCGGCGGGTGCCTCGACCTTCGCCGCGCCCGGCACCGAACAGGACGCGCTGGCGGAGTTCCTGCTCGCCAACCACCTGACGGTTCCGTACGGCCAGTCCGACACCCCGCGCAGCGCCGACCAGCGTGTCCAGCACCTCGGCTTCCGCAGCGAGGGTGTCGTCGCCTTCGTCAACCCGCCCTTCCAGATCGACATCGGCCAGGACGCCGCCAACTGCGGGCCGCTGACCCTCAACGTCGTCGGTGCGCTGCCGAACACGCCGCTGCTGAACCTGGTCTCGGCCGCCTGCGTCAACGGTGCCGGTCCGCTGTTCGGCGTCGGCGGCGACGCCTACTTCCAGTTCTTCCTGCCGCTCGGCTTCGAACCGATCAACGTCACCACCAACAGCTTCGGCATCTACTCCTGGAACGTGCCGAGTGCGTGCACGTGGTTCCTCGACGTCGAGAGCGTGGCCCTCGAGATCAGCCTCGGTGCCGGTTTCCCCGTGCTGACGCGCGTCAGCTCGCCGAGCCCGTGCACGACGATCCGCTTGTGAGAGAGCGACTCTTGCTCGCGGCGCCGAGTCGGTAGGCGCCAACGTCCGCTCACGGCCGACGTCGAGCACGTCCGCATCCGCGCCGCCGCGTCGGCGGGGTGCTTGGCGACTGCCGCGGTCAAGCTCGCCGACCCCGTTGGTCGATCCGACCGGGGATGTTCGGCAACCTGGTCAGTGCGCGCGACGTCTACCGGCTGTGCGCACACCTGCCGCGCCACGCCGGCACGTTGGCGCGCCGCCTGTTGTGGTCGGGCCGCCGCCGCACCGTCGACACCTACAGTCGCCCGGCGAAGGACGACCAGTGGTGGTCGATCCCGGCGGTGCAGCGGCGCTGGAACCAGCTGGTCACCGGCGATCCGGGCCTCGACCACTACCAGTGGATCGCCGACCGCCATCTGCAGCGCGGTGGCCTGTGTGCGCTGTCGGTCGGCTGTGGCGAAGGCGCCCGCGAACTGCGCTGGGCGCGCACCGGCCGATTCCGCCGCGTGCTCGGCATCGACCTGTCGCCGTACGCGATCGCCTCGGCGCGCCGGGCCGCGGCGGCCGCCGGCCTCGCCGACGTGGTCCAGTTCGAAGTGGGCGACCTAGCCGACCCGCGGGTCGGCGGCGACGCGACGTTCGACGTCGTCATCGGCGAACACTCGATCCATCACCTGTCGCCGCTGCGGGCCGTGCTGCAGTCGCTGCGGCAACGGCTGGTGCCGGGGGGACTGGTGCTGGTCGACGAGTTCGTCGGCCCGACCAGGTTCCAATGGTCGGACGCGCAGCTCGGTTGGATCGACCGCTTGCTGCCGCAGCTGCCCGCGCGTCTGCGGCGCCGTCAAGACGGCAGCACGAAGCGTCGCGAGCACCGGCCGAGCCGCCTCTACATGCTGCTCAACGATCCGTCCGAGGCGGTCGAGTCGGCGGCGATCGTGCCGTTGCTGGACGAACTGTTCGAGCGGGTCGAGTTCCGGCCGTACGGCGGCGCGATCCTGCACATGCTGCTCAGCAAGATCGGCCACCACTTCGTCGACGACGATGTGGAGGCGATGGCGTGGCTCGCGCGACTGGCCGCCATCGAGGACGACTGCATGGCGCGCGGCGAACTGCCGAGCGACTTCGCGGTCGGGGTCTGGCGCCGCCCCGGGTGAACGGCGCGCCGGCGCGGCCCTGCTGTTGACCCTCGCGGCTCCGGCGGACATCGTCGCGCGCCACCTCGGGCCACCGTCCGCAGCCGCCGCTCGCCTATGAACCGCGCCTCCTTCCTGTCCGACGACTGCCCGCCGATGGGCATCTACGAGACCCTCTACGCGTTCCGCGACGCCTTCGGCAAGTTCATGGGCTCGCCCGGCACGCACCCATGGTCGCAAGGCTTTCCGCTGACGACGCGGCTGCCCGGCGGCCCCGAACTGCCGAGCAGCGTCGCCGTGACTCCGGACGACCGGCTGTATCCGAAGGCGTGGGGGCACCCGCTGCTGCGCGAGGCGATCGCCGCGCACTACAACGACTTCTACGGTTCGCGCATCGCCCCCGAGAACGTCATGGTGTTCGCCGGCGGCCGCCCCGGCATCTACGCGGTGCTCGCGTTCCTGAAGAAGCACGTCGAGGTGCGCATCGGCAACGTCGAGTGGCCCGCCTACCTCGACATCCTGACGCAGACGGCGTGCAACTGGCGCGTGGTGCCGTTCACCCACGAGAACGGCTTCCATCCGCCGAACGCGGCCTACTTCGATCGCCAGGGCTTGAACGCGAAGACGCACCTGCTGGCGGTGCTGTCGAACCCCGGCAACCCGACCGGCCACACGCGCGCCGGCGCCGAGCTCGAAGAACTGGTGGCGATGGCCGAGCAGCAGAAGAACGGCATCCTGCTCGACGAGGCCTACGAGATGTTCCACGCAAGCAAGGGCGTCAGCGGCATCCGCTACGTCAAGAACCTCGACGACAGCAACGTGTTCCTCGCCGGCGCCTGCACCAAGGGCCTGCAGTGCCCCGGCATCCGCATCGGCTGGATCGTCGCCAGCAAGAAGAACATCGAGACGCTGTCGAACTTCTCGAGCTTCGGTATGGGCGGCGTCAGCCACCCGTCGCAGCTCTACGCGGTCGAGTTGCTGCAGAAGCAGCGCGTGGCGCAGGCGCGCGACGCGGTGGTGAAGCACTACGGCATGCAGCGCGAACGCTACGGCCGCGCGTTCGCGGCGATGGGCTTGAAGGTGCACACCGGCGACGGCGGCTTCTACCACTGGCTCGAACTGCCAGCCGGGCTCGACGCCGACGAACTGAACCGCCGCCTCTTCCGGCACGGCGCGGCGATCCTGAAGGGCTTCGACTGCGACATGGCGCGGCCGCACGCCAAGGACCCGGGCTATCGCTCGCCGTACGCGTCGTTCTTCCGCTTCTCGTTCGGGCCGCTGCCGCCGGAGTCGTTCGAGTCCGACGTCGCAATCCTGAAGCAGGTGCTCGACGAGTATCGCGCCGACGTCGGGAAGTCGGCGGGGCGCGGCTGAGAGCCCCGGAGCGGCGATCGGCGCCGAAGGCTCCGAGCCGGGCAGGCCCCCTCTGCGCTCCTGCCGGCGGCCGCTATGCTGCTCGTCGATCGGTTGCTGGAGGGTCGAGCGCCCGTCGGATCGAGCGGCTCCCACGCAACGCACCGAAGAGGATCCCGTGCTGCTACGCCCCCTGCTTGCCGTTCTCGCTCTCGCTCCGTTCCTGGCCTCGCAGGTCGTCCCCGGTGCCTGGCTCGAGCGCCCGGCCTCGGGTGGCCCCGTCGGCTACAGCCAGAGTTCGCGGCTGGCCTTCGACTCGCAGCGGAACGAGTGCGTGCTCGTCACGTTCGACGCGTTCACCAACGAAGTGTTCACGTGGGACGGCGTGGCCTGGACCGCTCGCGGCGCGACGCCGTTCTGGGGGCACAGCCGCGGCATGGTCTACGACCCGGTTCGCGATCGCGTGGTGTTGACCACCAACTCGAACCAGGTCTGGGAGTGGGATCGTGTGGTCTGGCAGATGCGGGCGACCACGCCAGCACCCCGGTCGCTGGTCTGGCACAGCGGCTTGCAAGCGGTACTGGCCTTGGATGCGCAGGGCCTGTGGCGGTGGGACGGCTCCACCTGGACCGTCCTGCCGGCGTCGGTGCCGCCGTCGTTCCCTGGTTTGCAGACCTCGGGCGGAGCGCTGGCCTACGACGCCGCGCGCAACGTGCTGGTCGCCTCCTACCCCAACTTCCCGACGATCGAGTGGAGCGGTGCCGGCTGGTCCGGCACCGGCAACGGCACCGAGCTGCGGATCCTGGCGGCACCGTCCTTCGGTGGCGTGATCGGGTTCGCGAACTCAGCCGACACGCTGCGTTGGACTCCCGCGCAGTTCCAGTGGCAGCCGCTCGTGGTCGGTGGGGCGCCATCGCCGATCGCGACGTCCGGCACGCCGCCGAACATGTCCCTGGCCTACGACAGCCATCGCGGGCGCGTCGTCGCCTTCGTGCAGGGCCCGGATCGCGCGCGCCTGTTCGAGCACGATCCAGCCGCCAGCTACGTGCCGCGAACGTGGACGCTCGGCACCGCGTGGTGGCTCAACGATCTGGATCTGGTGCTGGGACATGCGGCCGCGGGCGATCGCATCGTGGTCCCCGCCGGTGCGTTCGTGTCGCCCAACTTCCGCGTCCTCCGCAAGGGCCTGCACATCGAGGCGGCTGCCGGCGTCAACCTCGGCGACTGGACCGTGCGCCCCGCGGGCGCCGCTGCGTTCTCGCTGACCGGAGGGGTTCTCGGGGAACTCCGGGTCGAGGGCGGCGGGGAGTTCGAGCTGAGCCATTGCCAGGTGCGGTGCACCAGCAACATCCAGGCAGCGTTGACGCGGTTGACCCACTGCACGTTCGGTCCGCTGGTCGGCAGCTGTGCTTCGCTGTCGGCTCCGGGCTTGGTGATCGACGGTCCGGCCATCGTCGACCACTGCACCGCGACGGGATCGGGCTCGATCACGTTCCTGGGCATCTTCGCGCAGTCGGCGATCGTCTGCCAATCGCCGGCACCCGTGTGGGTCGTTGGCAGCACGCTGAGCGCTGGGCCGGGCGCCAGCACTTCGGGCGGTCCGGCGCGAGCCATCGAACTGCGGCCGGGTGGCAGCGCCACCCTGGTCGGTGGCACGAGCCTGGTCGGCGGCGGCTCGACGTCCGGCCTGCAGGGCACCACGGACACCTCGTGGAACGGAGCGACGCTGCCGACGACTTTCTCGTTGCCGCCCATCGGTTGGATCTCGGCGCCGGTCGGGGTGTCCGTCGGCGGCAGCCTGACGGTGGTCGGCGCGATGCCGCCGGCCAACGTGGTCTTCTTGTTCTTCGACACGAGGCGGCTGTTCGTGCCGGCGCCCGGCTTCCTGCTGCCGCTGCAGCTCGATCCGGCGACGGCCGTGCCGGCAGCGGTACTGACCGCCGGCAGCCCTGGCTTCCCCTTGGTGGTGCCCAACGATCCCGCGCTGGGGGGGCTGCTCACCCATTGGCAAGGCCTCGACGTGGGGCCCGCGCTGCAACTGACCAACCAGCGGTCCGTGCGGATCCTGTGAGTGCGGCGATCCGGTGCGAGCCGCGCCGGCCAGTCACTCCACGCCGAGATCCAGCAGCCGGATCCGCGCCGGACCTCCATCCAGCGAACCGAGCAGGCGGAAGGTGATCCGGAACGGACCATCGGTGGGGGCCGGCAGCACGCCGATCGGATCCGCCCACTCCGTCGTGTGCACGGCGTGCAGCTGCTTGCCCTCGCGCCGCAGTTCGAACATGCCGCCCGGAACGCCATAGGGCGCGATCGCTTCCCGCGTCTCGTCGCCGAGCGAGAACCGGGAGACGGCGCGCTGGCCGAACATCATCTCGTGGCGCAGGGCGGTCTCCCGCCCATTGCGGCCGGTGACGATCAGCTGCACGCTGACGAAGGCGGCGTTGCGCGGCAGTCGTTCGATCGCATAGCGAGCACGCACCCGCTGCAGGGTCTCGACCGTCTGCGCCAACGACACCTGGCAGCACGCGGGCTCGCCGTGTTGCCACCGTTCGGCATGCAGCACGATCGTGTCGCCGTCTGCATGCACGGAGGCCCGCGGATCCTCCGCCGACACGGTCGCCCACACGCCGTCGCGGCGCAGCGCCGCCGACAACGACGGGAACATCGCCGGCAGGGTCGTCGTGTGCGACTTCGGGGGCGGCTTCGCCGGCAGGGCGGGAGTCTTCGACGAGACGGCGGGGGGCGGCGGTGCCGGGTTCTGCACTCCGGGCCAGATCGGTCCGTCGTAGACCCCTTCCAGCCCACGATCCATGGCCCGCCGCACGGTCTGCATCGCCTGCTCGACCACTTCGAGGGTCTGGTCGACGTGCGCCATGTCGTGCGCCAGCGACGGCAGGATGCGGTACATGCGCAGCACCACGCCCTGGCGCAGGCAGACCTGCATGAACAGGTCCTCGGCGCCGCGCTGGGTCAGCCGTCCGCCACCCTGGAGGCGCAGGTGCAGCATCGTCGGGTCGGCCGACAGCTGCCAGTCGAGGCCGTGCCGCGCCGCTGCCGCGGCGAACCCGCGGCGCAGCGCTTCGCCGATCGTCCGCAGGTGCGCGCTGACGTCCACTTGCTCGAACACGCCGAGCGTGGCCTGGGCGGCGGCCAACGACAGGCCGTCCCAGCGGTAGGTCATGCCGAAGTGCGTGTCGATGAGGTGGCGCATCCACCGCCGCGGTCCGACGACCGCGGCCAGGGGCAAGCCGTTGGCGATCGCCTTGGCCACGCAGGTGAGGTCGGGACGCACGCCGTAGCGCTGCTGGACGCCGCCGCGGGCGGTCCGGAAGCAGGTGACGATCTCGTCGAAGATCAACAGCGCGCCGTGTTGGTCGGCGAGGCGTCGCAGGCCGTGCAGGAAGTCTGCGGTCGGCTCTTCGTAGCGCACCGGCTCCAGCACGATCGCCGCGACCTCGCCGCGATGGCGGTGCAGCAGGTCGGCCGCCGACGCCAGGTCGTTGAACCGATACTGCAGTGCCAGCTCGCCGTAGGCAGCGGGGATCCCCGGCGTCGGCCCGTTGGCGGCCAACGACCAGTCCTGGAACCCGTGGTAGCCGCACACCAGCAAGCGCTCGCGGCCGGTGGCGATGCGGGCCGCACGCACGGCCGCGCCGACCACGTCGGTGCCGTTCTTGCCGAACGCGACCTGCTCGGCGGTCGGGATCATGCGGCACAGCTGCTCCGCGACCTCGATCTCCAGGGTCGCCGGCTGCGACAGGTTCATGCCGCGATCGAGCTGCCGGCGAACCGCGTCGACGACCACCGGGTGGCCGTGGCCGAGTGCGACCGCGCCGCCGGACATGTACCAGTCGAGGTACTGGCGACCGCTCGGATCGCGGAAGTGAACGCCGCTCGCCTGCTCCGAATAGAAAGGGTAGATGCCGCGGGCGTGGTGCACGGCCAGCGTGCCGATGAACGACGGCGTCGCCAGCACCCGACGGCCGCGCTCCGCGTAGTCCGCGGCGCGGGCGATGCCGGCTGCTTCGGCGGGGTCTTCGAGGTGTTGGTGCTCCCCGCGCCAGTCCGCTTCCGTCGACGACAGGGCCACGCGCAGCGCCTCGCGATCGGTCGCCTGCAGCTTGTTGCGCAGCATGGCCAGCAGGTCGTCCATCGCCGGCCGCGTGCGCTGCAGCCGCGACCCGAGCGCCTCGGCTCGCTCGGCGAGCGTCGCGATCACGTGCTGCAGTTCGGCCCGCGGCAGGAAGTAGAGGCTCAGCTCCTCCGGTGCGACCATCGTGTTGACGTAGCCGCGCGCCCCGTGCTCTTCGGCCAACAACAGCAGGTCCGGGAACTCCTGCCAGTTCGACCGCATCGGGCAGAAGTTGAAGACCAGCTCGCCGCCGTTCTTCTCGACGTGCGGAGCGAACTTCCGCGCGTTCGCGCACATCGTCGCGAACGAGGCGCCAAGGCGGGCGGCCTCGACCGTCGCCGCGGTGGCGCCGTCGAACGAGATCGCGATCGACATGCGCAGCGATTCCACCACGCGCTCGACGCGCGGGCTCCACACCATGCCGTTGGTGTTCACGTAGTGCAGCGCCTTGCTGCCGTCCTCGATCGCCATGTCCCAGATGCGGTAGCACTCCTGCTGCGAGAACGGCTCGCCACCGAGGTAGACGCAGCAGTCGACGTGGGCCAGGTACTTGCGCAGGTCGAGGAAGAACTGGTCGTCGTAGACGTGCGGCAGCGGCGGCAGCTTCTCGCGCACCGCGCGGATCGCCGAGGAGTACTCGCCCGAGCACATGACGCACTGCAGGCCGCAAGTGTTGGCGAGGTTGAACTCGAGCCGTGTCGGCCACTGCGGGTCGGGATCGTGCACCGTGCTCATGTCGTAGGTGCGCACGGCATCCGCCGTCCGGTAGTCGCCCGCGGCGATGTAGGTCCCGCAGACCCGGCAACCCTGGGCGCTGTAGTCGTAGCGGCACAGCTTGCGCATCAGCTCGCGCCGGATCGGTGAGTTCCAGATCTCGTCCAGTCGCTGGGTGCGGATGTCGCCGATCACGGTCGCCGGCTTGCGCGAACAGGACAGCACCTTGCCGGTCGGGTGGAACGACATGGTGACGAACGGGGCGCTGCAGCCGGTCGGCACGGCATATCCCGGTTGGCCCCGGAACGCCTCGAAGGCCATCCGCTCGGAGTGGGTCAGTTGCATGGTTGGCACGGGTGGCGGACCACGGGCCGGTGCAGGGGCTGCCGCCGCCGTCCCGCACTTCCCTGGTCAGGTTCTTCCCGGTCGGTCAGGCGAGTCCGCTGATGCCACGTTCATAGCCGAAGCGGCGGAAATCGTGCAGGGCCCACTGGTCGACGAGGCGCATCGACTCCGCACAGTATTCCCGTCGCCCGCGGTGCTCGGAGCGGTTCACGTGCGGCATGGCGGCCGGCACGTCGAAGCCGAGGGCCCGCAGGTCCGCCGCCAGGGTCTCGACCCGCACGTACTTCGTGACCTGGATCGGCGGCCGCCCGTCGAGCGGCTGCTCGACCGGCTGCAGCATCGAGCTGATGGTCGAGTGGAAGAAGGCGAAGCGGGGGGCGACCACCAGCTCTCGCAGGAAGGCGAGGAACGACAGGTGTGGGGCCGGCCAGTAGGCCTTGTAGTGCCCGAACAACGAGGCCGCCCGTTCGTACGGATGGCGAACGGCGACGGCGAACGTGTACTGCTCGCGCCGGTCGTAGACGTCCCAGGGCAGCACCGTGGTGTGGATGTCGACCCCACCGTCGAGCTGTGGGCCGATCACGCTCATGCAGCCCTGCGTGGTCAGCAGGTCGTGCAGTGAGTTCGCCGCGCACTTGGGTGGCGTGAAGAGGACGAGCGAGCGACCCAGGGAGTAGATCATCCGATGCTGCTCGCCGAAGGCTAGCCACCGGCCAGCGGCGTCGGTAGCCCCTGCGCGCGGCCTTGCATGAGGGCCTCGCCGAGCTCTGTCCGCGGCGACGCGGGCGTTCAGATCGTGCTGGCGAACTCGCGGAACTCGGACCGCTCGACCTGACGCAAGACCTCGCCATGGTTCGCCAACACGTCCTGGTAGGGCTTGTCGATCACCTTGCTGATCGAACCCGGTCGGGCGAACGTGCAAGGCACCTTCAGGAATGCGGCGATCTGCGCGAGGCTCGCATTGCCATCCGCCAGGGGTTTGTCGGCCTCCAGGCCATCGCAAGCTGCGGCGATGTCCTCGTAGGCGAGTTCGAGCACTTCGAGGTCCTTGCCGAGTTCGCGGAACAGGTCGCGTTCCGCGCGGATCCAATGGCAACGATCGATCACCGTCTTCGGGTTCACGGTGATGCGCTCGTCGAAACCGCGCCCCTGGTAGTCGTGGTAGACGTTGCGCTGGTCCGCGATCACCATCGACAGCGCCTGGTGCAGTACGTTCCGGCGGTGGAGATGAAGGATGGGCACCCGTCGCTCGCGGAAGTAGCCGAGCAGGAACGGCGGCGCCATCAGGTCCTGGATCAGCGGCGCGATGTGGCGGAGTTGGTTGTACTTGACGTCGATCCCGACCCACAACAGGTCCTTGGCCTTGTGCGGGTGTCCCCGCATCGTGTCGTCCGCCAGGTAGACGAAATAGTCGTCGACGAGGGCGGTGGCATCGGCAGCCAGCACCGGTGGCATGGCGCGGCTGACCGCGGTCCGCACGTAGTTGTGCCAGATGCTCGGGTGCGGATACGGCCACAGGACCTCGCCGTGGACCGCGAGGTTCGGGTGCGTGTTCAACACTTCCCGCAGGAAGTTGGTGCCGCTGCGTTGGCTGCCGATCAGCACGAAGGAACTGGCCGGTCCGAGTTGGTAGTTTGCCTGGCCGGGCGCGGACGAAGTCATGTAGCTGCTACGCGAAGAGTCGGGGCCACGGGTCTCGGATCTTGCAGAAATCAGCTGGGGAATCACCGCCGCATTTCTGCGGAGTGCGCCCAGCCGCCTGCGCCGGGTTGGAAGTCGTGGCGCAGCGAGAGCTCCTCTCGGGCCGCGAACCTCGGCCTGCAGGCGTCTGGCTCGGCGCGGCGCGCGCCCGGGACCCGTGAGCCTGCCGGCGGTGGCCGACCGATGTGCCGGGAGCTCGACAGCCACGAACGCCGCCGTCAGAGTCTCGCAGCCGCCGCCCGCTGTCGGCCATGCGACCATGAATCCACTCGCACACAGTCTCGCCGTCCTGGGTTCCGCGGTGCTGCTGCTGGCGCAGCACGAGCCGGACGTGCGCATCGAGTCGCGGCCTGGCCCGCTGCTGCACTTCGACAGAGGCGGTGACGAGCCCTGCCAGGTGCGCATCGTGCACGCGTTGACCCAGCAGCCGCTGCCCGGGGCGCTGCTCTACATCGTGCGCGAACGCAGCCATCCGACGGGCGGTGCGTTCTGGTGCGACTCGAAGTGGCAGGCCGATGCCGACGGGTTCGTCCGGTTCCCAGGCGAAGACGTGCCCGCGGACTGCTGGGTCTTCGTCGGCGCGGACGGGTTCGGAACGCTGGCTGCATCGAAGGGGCTGCCGACCCATGGCGATGGCGTCGTCGAGCTGATGCCGGGCGTCGACTGGCCGCTGGACGTTCGCGATGCGTTCGATCGACCGCTCGGTGGTGTCGACCTCGGGCTGTGCCTCGGCTGCGGGCACACCCCGGACGTGCGGTGGGTGACCTCGGACCTGCTGGGGCGCGCGGTGCTGCGCGGCGTCGAGCCTGCGGGTTTCGGCAGCAGCACGAATCGCGACCTGTATCCACGCGGGGCGGAACGCTCGCCGGAGTACCAGAGCCACCGTTGGCAGCTCGGCGATCCGCCGACGCGGTTGCGGCTGCCCTCCTCGCGGTTCGTGCGCGGCGCCGTGCGTTCGCCGAACGGCCGGCCAGTTCCCGGCATCGCGATCACGTCGGACCGGCGCCAGCATCGCGGGCCGTGGTCGCGAACCGACGCGAACGGGGGCTTCGCGCCGATCGCCTGCATCGAGTGGCTGGTGCTGCAGGTCGGCGAACGGGAGTACACCGCCCGACCGCCGGCGGTGGCGGACACGTTCGAGCTGACGCTGCCGCCTGCACCGTTGCCGAGTGGCCAGCCCAAGGCGCGCGTCACCGTCGTCGTGCAGGATCCGGCCGGACGGCCACTGCCCGGCTGCCGCGTCGCCTTGTGGCACGTCGGCATCCACTCCGCGGATCCGGCGGAATCGGTCGGGCTCACGACCGACGCTGCGGGGCAAGGTGTGGCCGAGGTCGTCGCCGGCCAGCTCGGGCTCGAGGTTGCGGCGCCGACGTCCACCGAGGTCGGCGCCACGATGTTCGCCGAGCACCGCCGCGACTTCGTGGTCGGTGCGAACGCCGAGGAGCGCGTCGTCGTGGCGTTGTCGCCGTGGTCGACGATGCGCATCCGCGCGGCCGACGGGGTCGAGACCGTGACGCTGGTCACGCAGAGCGACGCCTGGTCCTTCGACCTCGAACCTGGGGTCGAGCGGCGGATCGCGGTGCCGGGCGACGAGCCGTTCGCGCTGCATGCCGGCGGGGTCGTCGGCGTCGACGCCTCGACCCGCTTCTACGCGTTCCCGTCGCCGCCCGGGGACGTCGTCGAGATCGCGCCGTGGCCGCCGACGCCCGTGCGGCTGCGCGTGCTCGATGCGGGCGGTCGGCCGGTGGCGGCGAGCGTGTGGTTGCTCGATCGCAACGCCTCCAACCCGAGCGACGCGGTGCACACCGACGGCTTCGGCCGTGCGGTGGTGACGACCGAGCGGTTCGGCTGCGCGTTCCTTCGCATCGAGCCGGACCATCCCGGCCCGCGGCGCCGCGACGTGCACCTCGGCCTGCCGCGGCGCGGCGAAGGACCGTTCGAACTCGGCGACGTCGTGCTGCCCGATGCGCCGGCACTGCGGGTGCTGCGCGCCGACGGCAGTCCAGGGCGTGGTCGGTGCGAACTGCGGCGGCCTGGCTTGGTGATCACGCGCCCGTTGGCGGCGGATGGTGGTTGGGATGGTCCAGCACTGCTGGCCGGCGATCGGGTGGAAGTGAGCCTCGACGACGACCAGGACGGCCCCGCGCCCGCGGCCGGCGCGCCCACCGACGTCGAGGTGCTGCGCCTGCCGCTGGCCATGACGCTGCGTGGCGACGGTCCGTGGACGCTGCGCGAAGGCAGCGCTCGCTTGCGCCTCACCCTCGTCGACGACCACGGCCTGTTCGCCGACGACGCGGTCGTGCTGTGCGGAGCGACCGCGCAGCGGCTGCAGCAGCACACGGTCGAACTGCAGGGACTGCCGGCCGGCGCCTGCGAACTGTTCGTCGGCGCCAGCTCGTGCGACAGCGCGAAGGTGCGCGTGGTGCTGAAGGAAGGCGAAGGACGTCGCCTCGACGTCGTGCTGCGGCGCCGGCTCTGAACGGCTCGTGGGAGGCGCGCGGCTCGCCTCAATCCAGCAGCGGATTGCGGACGCGCAAGCCTGGGAACCGCGTGAAGTCGCGGTCGGCGCTCCACAGTTCCCGCACACCGTGCCGCAGGCAGAGCGCGGCGACGCGGCCGTCGTGCATCTGCGGACCCTTCACCTTGCTGGCCAACAGTGCTTTGCGCAGGGTCTCCCAGTGGCCGTCGCCTTCGGCCAGCCAGACGGCGCTCGGCGATTCCGCCCATGCCTCGATCTGGTCGATCGCCTGGGCGAGCGTCGACGGTGGGGCATAGATCTTCGGATGGGTCACCACCGCGAGGAACTCGTAGACACACGGCCAGGGCAGCGCCCATGCGGCCTTGCCTTCGGTCAGCTGCTGCATCGCGGCCGCCGCTGGCTCGTGCCACTGGGAGTCGCTGCGGTGCGCGTAGACCAGTACGTTGGTGTCGACGGCGATCACGCCCCGCGGCCCTCGTAGATGCGGTCGCGAACGGTCGACCAGTCGCCCTCGACCACCCCCTGCTGCACGCCCTTGCCGCGCACGCTCGCATCCCGCAGCCGGAAGGCGTGGCGGCGCTTGCGCTTGTCGAGGGCCCAGCGCAGACCTTCCTCCAGCAGGGCGCGCAGGGTCGTGCGCTCCTTGCCGGCAACCGCCTTGGCGGCGCGCAACAGGTCCTCGGCGATCTCGACCGTGGTCTTCATATGGGTGCCCATATCGGCAGAGGTGGGAGGCCACAAGAGGGCGGCACCAGGACCGAACAATGCGGCCTTCAGCCCGGCGGCAGCAGGAACAGGCCGTCGCCTTGCGCGAGCACGAGGCGACCGGTCACCGGCAGCCCGTTCACGTTGGTCTGCATGTCGACGCCCTGGAACTGCGGGTGGCGTTCGCGCAGCAGCGCCAGCAGGCGATCGACGGAAGCACCCGGCGGCACCTCGAGCCAAAGCGTGCTGCGGCCGGCGACCTGCTGCAGCGTCGACAGGAAGGTGAGTTCGACGCGGAGTTGGCGAGCCATCGTCGGCGCATCGTGGCCGGGCAACGTGTCGTGGTCACGGTTCGTGGCGTCGATCCGCGCTGTCGGCTGCTTGCTGCCCCGCATGCGCATCCTCGGTTGTCGCCCAGAATCCCCGCTGCCGGGCGGCGAGCCTCGGCAGCGAGTCGACGCAGCGTTCCTGTTGTACGGCTACCGCGATGGTGCGCCGTTCGAACAGCACTTCGAGCGGAAACGTGACTACCGCGAGGCCCTGGCGCGGGTTCCGCGCGAACTGCTCGATCTCGGTGTCGAGCTCGAGCTCACGTACTGATCACTTCACCACGATCCAGCGCGCGCCGTCGCCGCCGACCTCGTCGGCCGCGCGCTTCGCGTCGAGCTTGCCGCTGCTGCCCTGCGCGAACGCCGCGTTCGGCTTCGGCCCCTTGTCCCGGCCGAAGTAGCCCTGCGCTTCGTTGTCGGTGGCGAGCACGTCGCCGGACTGGTTGACGAAGAAGCAGCGTCGGCCGGACGTCTCGTCGACCGGCCACGCGTAGGCGCACCACAGCTCCTCGGCGCGCTGTGGATCGACGGCGATGCCGTCGGCGCCACCGTTGCTCGCCTCCCCGACGGCGCTGCCGTCGGCCGCCGGCAGGAACATCTGGAACACGTAGCCGCTGCGTTCGACGCGGCGGCCCAGCACCTTGCCGAACGCGGTCGACAACACCGGTGGCGTGATCGTGGCCGTGCCGACACCGCCATTCTCGTCCTTGCGCACGGGCTGTTTGCCGCTCAGCTCGCCGAAGAAGCCGTACTCGCCTTTGCCGTCACCGTCGGCGTCGATGACGCCGGACGCCTGGCACTGCGACTGGGCGGAGCGGATGTTCTTCAAGGTCGCGATCGCCGCGCTCTCGTTCGCCATGGCGCGCACCGACAGCAGCGCGCGTTCGACGACGACGATGCGCAGCCGGTCGCCGTCCTGGGTGATCTGCATGCGCGAGGCGATGGACACACGATCGCCGCGCTGCACGGAGAGGCGCGCCGTGTGGCACAACGGGCCGCGCAACGTCACCGTGCCGTCGGCGCCGGTCGCTGCGATCGCGATCGGCAGCGGGATCGGTGCTGGAGCAGCGGAGTTCGCATCCTGGTCGAAGCCGACGGTGCCGCTCAACACGTTCGCACCGGCCAGCGGTTGGCCCTGTTCGTCGACGACGAGCAGCGACACCGAAGCACCGGCCTGTGCCGTCCACATCCACAGCTGGCCGCTCTCGCTCATGCCGGGCTGGCGCAGTACGTCGGCGAACGTTCCCGCGGTGCCGCGCGCGGTGGCGAAGCGGGCGTCGGGTTGCGCGTCGTCGTCGGGCGATTCACAGAACATCGTCGTGCCGTCGCTGTGCAGCAGCAGCGACCGGCGCGGCTCACCGGCGCCGCGTCGGGCCTTGGCGACGATGCAGAACGGCTGGCCGCGCGGCAGCTTCTTCGGCATCGAAAGCGCGCCGTCGTCGCCGGCCGCGAACAGCGCAAACCAGGCGTTGCCGAGGTCCACCACGCGGCCCGGCGCCTTGTCACCGAACTGCTCGCCGAGATCGTGCAGGATCCGGTGCCGATGCACGAGCTGCCGCGACAGCAGCAGGGCGTCGTCGTCGTGCCACGGCGCGGGTGCGTTCCTGGCGGTCGGAGGCGCAAGCCGCGCCTCGCCGGCTGGTGCGGGCTGCTGTGCCGCGAGAGTGCCGAGGACGAACAGCGCCACCGCGATCCCATTGCGTGCCTGCATGGCGCGCCTATCGAAGCGACGGCGGCCGTGCCTTGCGATCGTGCGTCGGGAATCTCCTTCGACGGCGTTGGTCCGGGTGCCGCGGCCGGGGGGGGAGGCAAGCCCGCGAACACGCGCGCGCTTCGCCATCGCGTTCCGAACTCGGAACACGGCAGCTCGCCGGCGTGGTTCGTCGACGTCCGCCAGCGGCGGCACGAGCGTTGCCAATGGGCGGCCCTCTCCCTGCCGACGGCTCCGCCGCCCTTCCGTCATGCTGCGACTGCTCGCCCTGCGTTCGTTCGTCGTGGTGCTGTTGCTCCTGTTGGCCTCGGCTGCAGCACAGCAGGGGGCAGCATCGCCGCCGGCGCCGAGCCCCGCAGCTGCGCCGGATCCAGCGCACGATCCAGCCCTCGAAGCCCTGCTGGCGCGGCTCGCCGAGCGCCCGGCCGACGTCGGCAAGGCGATCGCTGCCGTGCCGTCGCTGGCCGCGCGCGCACGGCTGCAGGCGGCGTTCGGGCCGTTGCGGCTGCGGCCGATGGCGATGCTCGCCGTGGCGCGCGCGTTCCCGGGCGACCCCGAAGCCGACCTTGCCTTGCTGGCGGCGGCGGCGGCGCTGCTCGTGCACCAGGGCCGCGGCGATGCCGTGCCTGAGCTCGCGCAGTGGAGCGACGAGATCGACGACGAACGCACCTACCTCGCCAGCCAGCAGGCGGCGCTGCTGCCGACCGTCGTCGCCGTGCGCCAGGAGATCGACGCGCGGCGCGCTGCGGGGGGCGATGCCGCGGTGCTCGACGAAGCGGCGGCGCTGCTGGCGATCGCCAGCGTGTCGCGCGGTGGTGGTGCCGCGGTGCAGCTGCGGTGCAATGCGGCATTCCAGGTGCCGGCGGACCTCGGTGAGCCGATCGAACTCGCCTTCCACCCGCGCGAGCTGCCCGCCTATGGAGGTTCGTGGAGCGATCGCCATCGGCTGAACTGGGGCGAACTGCGCACGCTCGGCGAGCCGCTGCAGCGCACGCTGCTGACGCCGCGGCGCGCCGTGGCGACGGCGCCGGTGCCCCCGGGCGACTACCTGCTGGCGGTGCGGTCGCAGGCGACGCCGTGGTGGGGCGTGGTGCCGATCGAGGTCAGCGACCTCGAGGCCTTGGCCGTGCTCGAGGACGAAGCCGTCGCCGTCGCCGCGTGGGCGGAGGGGCGCGCGGTCGCAGCGCCGTTCGAACTGACGGGTGGTGCGCAGGCACAGCGCGGCCGGCTCGCCGGTGGCCCGCAGGTCGTGGCCCTCGACGCCAACGCACGCGAACGGGGCTACGCCTACGATCTGCGGCTCCACAGTGAGTTCGGGCCCGCTCGCCTGCTCGGCACGATCCCGGGGCCCGAGCGATACGCCGTCGACGAACGGTGGCTCGTGCACTCGATGCTGGAGCGGTCGTTGTGCCGGCCCGGCGACACGATCGCCGGGCGCATCGTGCTGCGGCGCTGCACGCGCGAAGGGCTCGGTCGCGCGCGGGTGCCGACGACGACGGTGGCGGGGGATTGCGCGGTGCGTGTGCGCTTCCGCTTCGGGGACGCCGGCGAGGTCGTCTGCGCCGGCCGCACCGACACGCACGGTCTGTTCGCGTTCGAGGTCGCGGTGCCAGAGACGGCAACGCCGGTGTCGTCGGTCGCCGCCGACGTCGAAGTGCCGGACGTCGACGCCGACGGCGCACCGCTGCGCGTCGCGATGCCGACGACGTTCGCCATCGCCCACTTCGTGCTCGCAGCGACGACGCTCGACACCGAAGGCCCGAACGTGCGGCCCGAGCACGACGAGTGCGAGATCGCGGCCGTCGTGCGCTACGCCAGCGGCGCTCCGGCCGCCGGACAACTCGTGCAGGCCGAGGTCGAGGGGCACACGACGGCGTTGCGCACCGGCGCGGACGGTCGCGCGGTGCTGCGGCTGTCGATCGCCGCGTGGGACGCGTGGCGGGCGCAGCAGCGTGCGCGCGGCCAGCGGCGGAGCCACGAGCGGCAGGTGGAGTTCTCGCTGCTCGGCCCCGATGGCCAGCCGCAGCAAAGAACGCACGTCGTGCACGACCACGAGCCGACCGCGGCTGCGGCCAAGGCGGCGAGCCGTTCGTGGGGAGCGCTGCGCGACGAACCGCGCATCGACCTGGCGCCGGCGGTCGTCGGTCGGCCGACCCGCATCGTCGTGCACGGCGCGGCCGGAGCCCACGCGCTGCTGGTCGTCGGCCGCAGCCGCAACGCGCGCGCGTTCGCGTTGCAGTTCGACGAACGTGGCCACGCTGCCCAGACGGTCGACGTGCTGCGCACCGATTGGCCGCGGCTCGACATCGCCTTGGTCGACCGCGACACGCTGGTGCGCGACGACACCTTCGTCACGCTGGCGCCGGTCGTGCCCGCCGCGATCGAGCTGCCGAGCACGGCGGCGCCGGGCAGCGACGTGCCGTGCCGCGTGCGCACCGGGCGCCCGGGCGCGCTGGTCACGCTGGCGGTCGTCGACGAGCGGGTGTTCGCGGTCGAAGCCGAGCGAACGCGCGAGCCGACGGCGGCCTTGCGGCCCTCGGCGCCGGCGGCCGACTGGCAGCGCATGGCGCGGGCCGCGCGGGCAGAGCCGGCGGACGTGCTGGCGGCGATGCTCGTGCACGGGCGCGTGCCACCGCTCGACTGGCAGACGTTCGGCCAGGGATCGCCGGCGAGCGGCTGTGGTGGGCCCGGTGTCGGCAGCGGCGGCGCCCCGGCGCTGCGCGCCGACTTCCGCACCGTCGCCCACTTCGGCACCGTCGTCGCCGACGGCGACGGGCTGGCCACGTTCGTCGTGCGCCTGCCGTCGGACCTGACCACGTGGCGCGCCACCGCCGCGGTCGTCGATGCGAACGGCGAAGGAGGGCTCGCGACGGCCGCCACGTCGACGCGCATGCCGTGGTCGGTCGAACCGGTGCTGCCGCGCGGCCTCCGCGCCGGCGACACGTTCGAGCTGCCGCTGGTCGTGGCCCACGATGCCACGATCGCCGACCAGCCCGCCGCCGTCGTCGTCGGCACGGCCGCCGCCACCGCGCTCGAGGTGGTGGTGCGCGCCGAGGCGGAGCAGCTCGTGGCTGCGCGCGACGTCGTCGCCGTGACCGTGCCGCGCGGTGGTGCACGCGCGGTGACCGTGCCGATGCGCGCGGTCGCCATCGGCGACGCGGGGCTCGGGCTCGAACTGCGCGGGCCGCTGGCGCTCGATCGTTCGCAGCGCCAGGTCGCCATCGAACGCGACGCCGTCGTGCGTTCGCGCGTGGTGGCGCAGCGCGGCAGCGGCAAGATGCGCGTGCCGCTGCCGGTCGCCGCGACCGCCGAGGATGCGCTCGTCGTCGAGGTGCTGCTCGGCAACGCGGCGGTCTGGAACCAGCTCGAGCAGGACCTCGCCACGTATCCGTACGGCTGCGCCGAGCAGACGCTGGCGAAGCTGCTGCCGTACTTCGCCGTCGCGCGGGCGCGGGCCCGCGCGAGCCGCGGTGACGCGCTGCCGGCGCTGGACGAAGCGGGGCAGCGGCGGTTGCGCGCGGGGCTGTCGCGGCTGCGGCAGCTGCGCGCTGGCGCCGCGCGCTTCTCGTTCTGGCCCGGCGGCGACGCCGACCGCGCGATCAGCGTGCTGGTCAAGCACGGGCTCGCCGTGTTGCGCGAGGCCGGCGTCGACCTCGCGCACGAACGGCTCGACGTCGCCGGTGCGTTCGTGCTGCCGACGATGCCCGCCGATGGCGCCGACGAAGCGACGTGGGCGGTGTTCGCGATGGCGATCGAAGAGGCGGCGGCGACGCTGCGTTTGGCTCCCGCGGCCGAGCGCGCGCGGCAGCTGGCGGCGGTCGCCTTGCCCGCGCTCGACGGCGTCACCACCGGCGCGGGCGAGCGCGTTCGCTTCGCCTTGTCGGCCGGCACCGCCGCGCGCCTCGGCCTCGCGTTGCTGGCCGCCGGCGACCGCGACGGGGCGCGCGTGTGCCTCGCGCGGCTCGACCGCGGCGCGGCGGCAAGCGAGGTCGCCGTCACCGACGCGGGCGAAGACCCGATGGCGGTGGCGGCGATGCAGCTCGAGCTGCGCCTGTCGCTCGACACCGACGCCGCGGCGATCGAAGCGGCGGTCGCCGAACTCGAACTCGCGTGCGTCGCCCGCAGCGGTTCGACCTATGGGCAAGCCTGCGCCGCCGCCGCGCTGGCCCTCGTGCTGGCGCGCACCGACGTGCGCACCGCCGACGTCGAAGTCGAGGTCGCCGGCGAGCGGCGTTCGCTGCACCTCACCAGCGACGGTGGGGCGCTGGGTCGCCTGCAGTTCCCGCGCGCGGGCGAGGTCGTCGTGCGTGGCCCGGACGGGGCCGTGCTGCTGGTGCGCGTCACCTCGGTGCACACCCAGCGGGGCTCGGACCACGCGGCGTGGCGGCAGCCGATCACCGTCGAACGATCGCTGCATGCGCTGCCGGTCGGGCTCGACACCGCGGCCCGCGAACGCGTTCTGCGGGCCGAGCTCGGCGACGCGATGCCGCGCCTCGCCGGACCGTTGCCGGCCGGCCGCCCGGTGCTGCTCGTCGTGCGCACGACGTCGCCGGTGGCGATGCAGCACGTCGTCGTCGAGTGCCCGCTGCCGTGCGGCTTCGAACTCGCGGGCGATGCGCGCGGCGTCGAGCGCTTCCCGTCGCACGTGGCGTTCGTCGCCGACCTGCGCGCCGGCGAGCCGTTCGAACGGCGCCTGCTGCTGGTGCCGACGATGGTGGGCCGCTTCGCCTGGCCGCCGACGACGGCGACGCCGATGTACGCGGCGGATCGCGATGGCGGCACCGCCGGCGCTTCGATCGAAGTGGTGGCGCCGCCGCCCGGCACCGAGCCCGTGCTCTGCCTGTGGCAGCCGCCGGTCCTTCTGGAGCCGGATGCCGCGGCGTCGTCGCGCGCAGCCGAACTCGCAGCGCGGCGCGCACGCTTCGACGCGTTGCGAGCCTGGTGGGACCAGACCGACGATGGCGAACCCGCCGACGCGGAGCAGGCGGCGCGCCGGACAGCCGCGCTCGGCTTCGACCCCGCCACCGCGGATCCGTTCGCGGCCTTGGCTGCGCTCGACGACTGGCTCGACGAAGGCGCGTTCTGGGGATGGCCTCGCGGCGAGCGGGGCGGCGCGCGGCGCGGCGCGCGGCGTGCCGTCCAGCTCGACGAATGGCTGCGCGCGCGACTGCTCGCGGCGTTCGCAGAGGCGATGCGCTGCCCGATGCCGCGCGACGCCGAGCAGGCCGCGGCGCAGATCGAAGTGTGCGACCGCGCCCTGCAGCAACTCCCCGACGAGGACGACGTCGTTCCCCGGCGAATGTCGCTGCTGGCCCGCGCCATGGCTTCTGCACCGGACATGGTTCGGCAGGTCCTGCAGGGCATGCCGGCCGATCCGCAGGTCGCCGAGCAGTGGAGTGGCTACCGCGAACTCCTGCACGCGGCCCTCGTGCATGCCGAAGCCGAGGTGCGCAGCGACGCACTTGCGCGCCTGTCGCCGTCCCAGCGTGCGGAGCTGCCGGTCGCCGTGCTGCTGCGCGCCCCCGTGGATCCCTGGGAGCCCGAACTCGTGCGCCAGCTCGTGGCCAACGAGGCGCAGGCCGCCGCCTTCGAGCTCGCACTGCACGACCCGGATCTGGTCCACGAGCACGAACGCGCACTGCGCCTGGCGCTGCCGTCGGCGTGGTGGTTGCGCTTGCCGCTGCGCGTGTTCGAACGGCTCGCCGACCATGCGTACTCCGACGCCTGCGACGACGCGTGGCACGTGCCGATGCTCGGCGATCTGGTGGCGCGCAGTCGCGCGACCGACGCGGAGCTCGTGCAGGCACTCGGCGAGACCACCGACTCGCGCTACCGCGGTGTGCTGTCCATCGCCCTGCGGGCGCGCGGGGTGCGCGCCGTCGGCAGCGCCCGACGCGCCGACGACGACACGTTCGCCGCGTGGGCGCAGGCGCTCGCGTTGGCGGCGGACGATGCGGCCGGCGCGTTGGCGTTGCTGAAGGAGCACCTCGCCGGCAATGGCGCGATCAGCGCCCACGAACCGAGTGCGTCGCTCGGCCGCTTCCTGCGCCAGACCGTCGTCGAGCATGGCACGCCGATGCAGGTGCACGCGATCGCCCGCGCGCTGGACGACGACTCCTGGACTCGGCTGTGGGCGCGCTTGGCCACAGCAGAGCGGGTGCAGCTCGTCGATCGCTTCCTGCACGAACTGCCGGACGCCTTCGTGCCGGCGACCCTGGCCGAAGCCGAGGCGATCTGGCGCTGCATGCTGCGCAACGAGTCGGTCGACAGCACGATGGCGAACCTGACGGCGACCGCCGCGGGCGTGCAGTGTGCTCGCCGGCACGTCGAGGCAGGCGACGGCGGCGAACTGGCGGCGGACGCGCGGGCTGCGTTCGCCGAGGCGCTCGGGCTCGCAGCAGCCACGCTGTTGCCGTCACCCGGAGAGGAAGGCGACGCGATGCTGGCGACGCTGCGGCGGTTCGGCGCAGCGGCGGCAGGATCGCCGGGCGAGTGCGCGTGGCTGCACAGGCTGCGACGGCAGCTCGGCGCCTCGCTGCCGCGGCGCTGAATGCGCCAACGCTCCGCGCGTCAGCGGCGCGCCTGCTTGCGCGCGCCCCGCGGCCGGAACGGCAACGGCTCGTCGACGAACGTGCGGTAGTCGGCGGTGACCTCCTCGCCGCGGCGGATGCGCCGCAAGCTGCGGAAGCGGCCGTCGTCGCCGGCGACGGCGTTCGGCGTCGCCGAGTGGTTCACGTACCAACCGACCGACAGCCGGTTCAGCGAGCGCGGCACGCCGATCCACGCCCCGTCGACGATGCCGAAGTCCTGGTAGAGCGCACGGAACGCCGGCGGCAGACGGGCGACGTCGCGGCGGCGATGCCAGACGACGCGTTCGTCTTCGCCGGCGAACAGCAAGGTGCCGGCGGGGATGTCGACGATCGCCAGCACGCCGACGCCGTGGCGGCGCGAACGGCCGATGCGGGTGAAGACGCCGTGGTGGGGGTGTTGGCGGCGAACGGTCATCGCACGGCGGAACGTGCCGCCGCGCGGCGTCGACGACAAGCTCTGGCCTCGGCTTCGTGGCAACTCCGCCGCGTTTCGTTCAGCGGGTGCTCGGGTCCGCCGCCGCCAGGTCGGCGACGATGCGGTCGGCGAGCTGCCGGAACTCCACGCTCGCCGGATACAGCGCCGCCAGCTGCTCGAGGCCGACGACGCCGTACTGCGCCAGCAGGCCGTTCAGGTTGACGACGACCGCCTGCGCCAGATCGCCGACGGTCATCCGCTGCGCCAGCGTCGCGTGGAACACGCGCGCGCCGAGCCAGCACTGCGGGCGCCAGTCGCGTGCGAGGCCGAGCCGCAGGCGGTGGCCGAGCAGCAGGCTGTCGTCTTCGTAGCCCTGCAGACCGCGCAGGAAGCGCGTGTCGTAGCCGCCGATCGCGCGCAGGTCCGCGCTGCGGTGCAGCACCGGATGCACGAAGGCCTGCACCATGCGCGGCGTACACCACTGCGGCAGCGACGCGACGATGGCGTCTGCCTGGTCCCACCACGCGGCCAGCAGGCTGGCGACGCGTTGCTGGTCCGGCGCGAGTTCGCCGTTCGCCATCAGGATGCCCGGCGCCACCAGCGGTTCGTCGGGATGCGCGTCGAGGAACGCCGCCAGCTCGGTCGCCCAGCCCGGCGCGAACAGCATGTCGAGGTGGATCTCGCTGACGTACTGCGGTGGCTCGTGCTGCCACAGCCACTGGAAGCAGGCGCTGCGGCCGGCGGCGATGCCGACGTTGTGGCCGTTGCCGACGACCACCGCGTCGAGCGCGAACGAAGCGAGCCACGCACGCAGTTCCGGCGTCGGCAGGTAGCCCTGGTTGCAGACGACGAGCCGGGCGCCGGGCTCGGCGTGGGCCAGCGACGCGAGGCACGCGTTCGCCATCGGCAGGTCGTGCGGGCCGCGCAGCAGCAGCGGCAGCGTGTGGGCGATTCGACGGGTGGGCATGCGAGGCCTACTTCCGCGCCAGGAGTTCGTCGCGATGGGCGAGCGCGTAGCGAGCCATGGCGACATCGAGCTGCCAGCTGCAGGCGAAGAACTGCCGGTCCAGTGCGTCGAGGCGCTCCTCCACCTCGCCGTAGTGCTCCATGACCAGTAGGCGTCGCTCGTCCTGGTCCGAAGGCAACGGCGTCGGCGACAGCAGGCGCCGCGCCGCGAGCCACACGTCGCGCACCACCGGCGGCGCGATCGTGTGCAGGGCCGGTTCGAACGCGTCCATGCACTCGGCGTCGAGGCAATCGAAGGCGTGCATGAGGCCGCCGTTCTTGGCGTAGCTCGATGCCATGCTCAGGGCGTGCAGTGCCTGCCGACGCGGCGTCGGTGCGGCCTCTTCCGCGAGGATCGACTCCCACGGCATGCCGTGGAAGCGCAGCAGTCGGTTCGCGGCTTCGTCGCTGATGTCGTCGCGGCCGAGGGCGATCGCCTGCTCGAGCAACGGCTCGGCGTCGGCGCAGCCGCGCGCGATCAGTTGCTCGACGGTGCGGGTGTAGGTGAGGCGCGCATACCGCTGCTTCGACCGCGCCGCCTCTGCGTCTTCGTTGCCGACGGGTTTCGCGTCGAAGTGGCGTGGCATGTCCGTGTGCAGTGCGCGCAGCTCCGGTTCGGGAACGGTCACGAACTGCTGCAGCCGCCAGCACCAGAACCACTGCTGCGCGTCGCGGATCCGCCGCCACAGCCCGAGCATCGCGTCGACTGGCAACGGCATGCCGGCTTCGGCGATGGCGACCAGGTGGCCGAGCGGTTCGTCGGCCATGCCAGCCATCGCACGGTCGATCTGCTGCTGCGGCCAGCTCGGGTCGAGCCGCGCCAGCGCCACGCTGACGCTCTTCGGCGCCTTGGGCCGCGCGAGCCGCGCCCGCAGTGCGGGTTCGAACGCGCGGCGCACGTCGTCGCTGGCGCGACCTTCGGCGAACGCGGTCGCCAGGCCTTCCCCGACGTATTCGCCGCCATCGCCGTCGAGTTCGCGCAGCAGCCGTTCGGTGAGCGACGGATCCCCGGCTGCGGCGAGCAGGCGCAGCACCTTGCCGCGCTCGAAGCCGGTGAGGTGGTCGAGGCTCGCCACCAGCGAGCTGCGTGCACGTTCGTGCAGATCCTTCGGCAGCTGGTCGATCAGCATCGCCAGGATCTTCGGATCGCGGCGGAACGCCGGATCGGCGAGTGCGCGCAGCACCGCCATGCCGAAGTGCTGCCGAGCGTCGAGCAGGCGCTGTCGCACCATTTGGACATCGGCGCCGTCGAGCAGGCTGCGCACGACCTCGTCCGGGTCGGGTGGCTGGCGGCGGTCCTGCGCGACGAGGCGGTCGCGTTCGGCGAACCATGCCGCCGCACCCTCGCGGAAGTCGGGGTCGGTCATCCACTGGCCGTAGCTGCCGCGCGCTTGCCACGGCAAGCGTTGCCGGCACCACCACAGGTAGCCGGTGAGCGCGAGCAGCAGCGCGCCGAGGCCGACGGCCTTCGCCGGCACTTCGCCGCTGCGCCACAGGCCGTAGGCGAGCATGCCGAACAGCAGCAGGTTGTAGGGCACGATCCAGTCGATGCCGCTGCGCCGGCCGCGCAGCAGCTGCACGCCGGCGGCGAGGAACATGACGCCGGTGCCGAGCTGCGAGATCCGCGTCGGTTCGCCGGCCAGCAGCGCGACCAGGTAGCGGACCAGGCGGAAGGCACCGTCGGCGGCCAGCAGCACCACGAGGATGCGCAGCAGCAGCGGCATGCGCCGGAAGCGCAGGTAGGGTTCGTCGTCGCTCATCGTGGCGGGTCGCGCAGGCGGTCGCGCTGCAGCACTGCATCGAGGGCGCCCATCGCGCGCCCGAGCAACATCGTGATCGCCGCCTGCGAACGGCCGCCCATGCGGGCACCGACTTCGGCGAGCGGCAGGCCTCGCAGGCGTGCGAGCGTCAGGACTTCGCGGTGGTCGTCGCTGAGTTGGTCGAAGGCGCGTTCGAGTTGCTCGATCTCCTCGGCCGTGGCGGCGAGGCCGCTCGGGGAGTCCCCGGGGGCGGCCCCGAGCTCGGCCTCGTCGGCGCCCGGACCCTGCACCACGCGGCGAACGTCGCGGCGCTGCTGGTGCAGGTGCCGCGCCCGGGCGGCGACCTTGTTGCGCGCGGCCCGGAACAACCAACCGCGGAAGGCCGCTTCGTCGACGAACGACAGCCTCGGCAGATCCTCCAGCAGCTCGCGGTAGACCGACTGCACCAGATCGGAACACGCTTCGTGGGCGCGTAGCTCGGGACCCGTGCGGAGCTGGACGAATCGCCGCAGCGCTGGCAGCTGCTGTTCGATCCACTGCAGGATCTGTCCGTCGTCGCCCTTCGTCGGCGACGTGCTTCCTGCGGAGTCCTCGGCGGGCAGCATGGAACGGGTTGCCGGAGTCGCCCGGCGGCAGGCATCCTACCGGCCCGGTGTGGCGATCGGGCGAGGCTGGTCTCGCTCTCGTCGTCCGCGCTGCTGCCGCCGCCATGTCCGAGCCAGCCGAACCGCTGCCGTTGCCGGAGTCCGTCGAAGCGGAGCTGTACGCGCACTTCTTCGCCGATCCGCCGCGCCTCGACGCGGTGCAACGGTTGCGACAGCGACGGCCCGAGCACGCCGCGGCGATCGATGCGTTGGTCGCCGTGCTCGGCCGGGGCGAGCGCGCCGTCGCCGCGGTGAGCGTGCCGCTGCTCGCCGAGCAGCCGCTGGCGGCCGGCACTTCGATCGGCAACTACCGCATCCGGCGCGAGATCGGCCGCGGCACGTTCGGGCGCGTCTACGAGGCCGAGCAGCTCGACCCGGTCCGTCGCACCGTGGCGCTGAAGGTTCTCTGGGCCCACCACGAGGCTCCGGACGTGCTGGGTCGTTTCGCCGCCGAGCGGCAGCTGCTGGCGCAGTTCGACCACCCCGGCATCGCCCGCATCTACGACGCCGGCACCACGCCCACCGGTGCGCCGTTCCTGGCGATGGAGTTCCTGGCCGGCGAACCGCTGACGTCGTTCGCCGATCGCCGCTGTCTCGGCATCGAGGCGCGCCTGCGACTCTTCCTGCAGGTCTGCGCAGCGGTCGCCCACGCGCACCGCCGCGGCGTCATCCACCGCGACCTGAAGCCGGGCAACGTGCTGGTGCTGGACGGCGACGGCGGTCCGGTCGCCAAGGTCATCGACTTCGGTCTCGCCAAGGTGGTCGACGCCGATGCCTGGAACGCGCGCCCCGGCGCCACCGAGGCGGGGAGTCTGCTCGGTACGCCGGAGTACATGAGCCTGGAGCAGGCCAGTGGCCTGCCGGTCGACACCCGCTCCGACGTCTACTCGCTGGGAGTGATGCTCTACGAGTTGTCGTGTGGCAGCCTGCCGTTCGCCCCTGCCCAACTGCGTGGCGAGGGCCTGCGCTCGGTTTTGCGCACGTTGGCGGAGGACGAACCCCTGCTGCCGAGTCAGGTGGCGGCGCAATCGTCGTCGGAGACGCTCGCCGCGCGCGGCGCGAAGTCCGGCCGGGCGTTGGCGCGACGGTTGCGCGGCGACCTCGACCAGATCGTCGCCTGCGCGATCGCGAAGGCCCCGGATCGCCGCTATTCGGGCGCTGCCGACCTCGCCGCCGATCTCGAGCGCCATCTGCACCAGCAGCCGGTCGAAGCGCGCCGCGCCGGACTCGCCTACGTGCTGTCGCGGCTGGCGCGACGCCATCGTCTCGCGTTCGCGGCCGCGGGCTTCGTCCTGGTGACGTTGCTGGTGGTGGGGCTCGCCATCCTGTGGAGTCTCGGTCGCGTCACCCACGCCAGGGACGAGGCCCTGGCGGCGCGAGCCACCGCCAGCCGTCGGGCCCATGCGATGACCATGGCTTCGGCCACGGCGGCCGCCGATGCGTGTCGCACCGGCGAACTGCGCGACCTGCTGGCGGCCACGGCGCCGGAGCATCGCGGCCTCGAGTGGGAGTTCCTGGCGGCGCGCGTCGACGACTCCCGCTCGGTGATCGCACTCGCCGGTACGGCGACGACCGCGTTCGGGCGCTGTGGCGACGACCTCGTCGTCTTCGATCGCGTCCGCTCGCAGCTGGGCCTGCTGCGCACGGAGGCAGGTGCGTGGCGATGGCGGCAGGCGTGGTCATGGCAGGTCAGCTGCATGGCGTCGCAGGGAACGAGGTTGGTCGTCGCCGGCACCTCAGGCCATCTCGAAGTGCTCGGCGGGTCCGACTTCGCGGAGCGTCGACGTCATCGCTACGGCACCGACGAGATCAAGGGCGTGGCGTTCGTCGGCGCGGATCGCCTCGGGGTCGCGGCCGGACGCGAGGTGCTGCTCGTGCAGCTGCCGGCGGGGAACGTCGTCTCGCGGCAGCCTTCGCGCGGCGGCTTCGTCGAGTGCCTGGCGGTGGCCCGCAACGGCTCCGCGGTCGTCTGGGGCGAGTCCACCGGCGCCGTCGCGGTCTGGGACCTCGCCGTCGACCAGGTCGACGTCCTGCACGTGCATCCGGCCCCGGTGCGCGCGGTCGCGGTGCATCCCGACGGCCTGCACGTCGCGACTGCGTGCCGCGACCGCGGCCTCGCCGTGTTCCTGCGCGGCCGGGCCGGGCCGTTGGCGGAGCAGCAACTGCAGCACGAACTGCCGCAGACCTTGCTCTACGCCGCCGACGGTCGCTGGCTCGTCAGCGGGCAATCGACCGGCAGCGTGCGTTGGTGGGACGGCAGGACGCTCCGCGAGTTCGCCGCCGGACGCGGGCACCAAGGGCTCGTCATCGGTCTGGTCGGTGCGGCGGACGGCGGCTTCTGGTCGGCGTCCTGGGACGGCACCGCGCGTCGGTGGTCGGCCGAGCCGCCGCGGGATCCCATCCGCCTCGCCGGTTTGTACGGGACGACGGCGGCGCTCGCCTACGAGCCGCAGCGTCGCCGCCTGTTCGTCAGCTCGCTGGCGGGCGAGGTCGCCGCCTGGCAGGTCGGTACGTTCGAGCAGGTCTGGCGGCGGCGCTTGAATCGTGGCATGTGCGAGGGCGTGGCCGCGGACGTCGACCGGGTGTGGGTGGCAGAGAGCACGGGCGACTTGGCGGAGCTGGATCCCGCCGACGGCGCCATCCGCCGGCGGGTGCGCCCGTTCGCGGAGGGTGTGCCGCGCCACGTGGTGCTCGCCGGCGACGGGTCCCTCGTCGTGTCGTCGTTGGCGGGGGAGATCGCCGTTCTGGACGCCGCCACGCTCGAGGTGCGCCGCCGCGCCGCACCGCCGCCGGGTGCTGCCGTCGGCATCAGCATGGACCTGGTGTTGCATCGACAGGGGCGCGCCAGCCTGTGCATGCCGAGCTGCGGCGTGCGCACCTTCGATCTGGAACGGGGCGAAGTCGCCTGGGAGCGGCTCGACCTGCGCTGCGGCAGCGGAGCCTGGTCCCCCGACGGCACCCTCTGGATCGGCACGGTCGACGGCGCCCTGGTCGAGCTGGATCCCTCGACGGGCCGGGAGCTTCGTTCGCTCGGTGGTCCGACGTTCGACACCGTGGTGCGCCGGCTGGTCTTCACCGGCGACGGTCGCCGCCTGCTGGTCGTCAATCGCCGCAATCTCGTCGTCGATCCCGCCGATGGATCGGTGCTGCTGGCCTTCGACAACGACCGCTATCCCCCGAGCTCGCTGCTGCTGGTCGAATCCGTGCCGATGCTGGTGACCGGCGGCGGCTACTTCCACGACGACGCCGAGATCCTGGTCTGGCCGTTGCGCCGTCGAGACTGACGGATCGTCTTCGTGGTGCGGCAGGGGCCGTAGGGGGGCGACGCGAAAAACTGCCAGGATCGGCGTTGTACCGCGGCAGGGCACGGCACTCGGCGAGGCGGAACCCAATCCGAACCGCCATGAAGCGATTCCTAGCGACCCTCGTGTTGGCAGCCGTCGGCTGCCAACTCCCCCTCTCTCCGGTGGTGGCGCAGACCTCGGTCGACCTGTCGGCCTTCCAGACGCCCATTCGCCACCAGCGCGAGCGCAACACCTGCGTCACCTTCGCCGCGCTCGCCGCCGTCGAGGCGCGCTACAAGCGCCTCGGCTACACGCTCGACCTGAGCGAAGAGTTCGCGGTGTCGATGGACAAGCTGAACTGGCTGCACGCGCAGTGGAGCGACATCACGACCGCCGATCGCACCGAGAACCAGTTGGTGGGCACCGGCGGCGGCAGTGGCACCGGCTACCTGCTGCACATGAAGCACTGGCTGCGGGTGCCGCTGGAGACGGTGATGCCGTACCGGTGGGGGGCCACGGCCCACCAGCTGCCGTTCCCGTGGAACTCGCCGCACTGGCAGTCGCAGCGCAACGTCAACAGCTGGAACCTGCGTCCCGACAACCTGCCGCGCGAGGCGCTGAACCAGGCGACCTACTACGGCGCGCAGGACTACGTGCAGTTGTCGACGGCCGCTTCGCAGAATCCGGCCGCGATCGAAGCCGTGTTGCAAGCGGGCTACGAGGTGGTCTGGGACCACTACGTGCATCCGACCGGCAGCCAGGGCTCGATCTGGCACGCGCCGTCGTTCGCCAACGGTGGTGCGCACTCGATGCTGATCGTCGGCTACAACCGGACCAGTCCGAACCCGGCGAACCACTACTTCCTGGTCAAGAACAGCTACGGACCGACGTCGCACCCGGGTGGATTCACCCGCATCAGCTACGGCTACCTGAGTTTGCAGGGCTACGGCGCGGCCTACGTCACCAGCGTGCGCACGCCGGGACCTTGGACGGCGCCGAAGTTCCTCGGGCGACGCAACCTCTGCTTCGACGGTTGGCGCGGCACCTTGGACATCTACCACCTGCCGGGCAGCTTCGAGCAACCGTGGCTGACGTGGGCCGGACTCAGCATGGTCGATTCGCGCATCGGCACCTTCTACGACGCCGCCGGCAACGCCTTCCGCGTCAACGGCACCTTGAGCGGCAACGAGTTGTCGTTCTGGTTCAAGCCGACGAACCCCAACATGCGTTGGGACGAGCAACGGTCGACCCCGACCCTGGGGCGCATGTTCAAGCTCCGCATCGTCGACGGCGACGGGGACGAACTCGCCGGCATCCACTGGGACAACGCCGGTTCGACGCCTGCTCCGGCCTACGGCGACTACGCGCGGCGGCCGTCGACGATGTCCGGGAGCGACGGCTTCCTGGTGCCCGACTTCGACCTCGGCCTGCCGGTCGATCCCGACATGTGGCTCGGCAAGTGGGACGTGCAGGTCGCCGATCGTCGCTTCGAACTGGTGGTGCGGATGCGCGACGACACCCTGGTGCCGGCGAGCATGCTGGCGACGCACGCGGGCTTGCAGTGCCGACTCCGGGAAGGCACCGGCCTGTGGATCTCGTGCTCGGCGCTGACCGAACGCACCGGAACGCGCACGCTGCAGTTGACCTTGCCGGGCGCCTTGCTGAGTGGCTCGTTGACGGCGCACATGCTGAGCTGGCAGCGCGGCGTCGCCGCGGGCTTCGCGACCATCGCCGGCATGACGCAGCAGGCCGGCTACCTGGTGCGGACCGGGGAGCACCAGTTCGGCATGTTGAGCAGCTACGGCACCGGCTGTGGAGCCACCGGTCAGGTGCCGGACCACTGGGTCGCCGGCACGCCCGAAGTCGGCCAGATGCTCACGTTCGGCGCGTCGGCGACCGGGTCGAACGCGATCGGGCTGCTGATCCTCGGGTTGTCGCGCACCAGCCACGACGGCGTGCCGTTGCCGATGAGCCTGGCGGCGCTGGGTGCCCCTGGGTGCTGGCTGCGGGCGGCCCCGCTGGTCACCTCGCCGGTCCTGGCGACGGGGGCCGGCGTGATGCAGCTCGCCAGCTCCTTCCACGATCCGGCGTTGCTCGGCGTGCACCTCTACTCGCAGTTCGCGGTGCTGCGGCCGGGCTACAACCCGCTCGGCCTCGTGTTCAGCAACGGCCGCGACACGCAGCTCGGCGGCAGCTTCTGATCGTGGCGCCCGCCCCCGACGGATCGCGTCGGGGCGGGTGTCGCCGGGGCGCCGCGATCAGCCGCCGTAGCTGTAGCTGCTGCCCGGGCCGAGCGGGATGCCCACACCCCAGTAGCACAGCAGGAACACCGTCCACAGCGACAGGAACACCAGCGAGTACGGCAGCATCAGCGAGATCATCGTGCCGACGCCGGTGCCGCGGTGGTACTTCTGCGTGAAGGTCACGATCAGCGGGAAGTACGGGTTCAGCGGCGAGATGATGTTCGTCGTCGAGTCGCCGATGCGGTACGCGGCCTGCGTCAGCTCCGGCGAGATGCCGAGCTGCATCAGCATCGGCACGAAGATCGGCGCCAGCAGCGTCCACTTCGCCGACGACGAGCCCATCACCAGGTTGACGGTGGCGCAGCACAGGATCATGCCGACGACGGTGATGCCGGTCGGCAGGCCGAGACCCTGCAGCCAGTTGGCGCCGCCGATCGCGATCAGCTTGCCGAGGTTGCTGGTGTTGAACGCCTGGATGAACATCGCGGCGCAGAACGCCATCACCATGTAGTAGCCCATGGTGTTCATCGTCTTCGCCATCGCCTGCACGACGTCGCGGTGGCTCTTGAAGGTGCCGGCGACGTAGCCGTGCACGACGCCGGGCAGCAGGAACAGGAAGAGGATCCACGGCACGATCGTCTTCATCAGCGGCGAGCTGGCCTCGGTCAGGTTGCCGTTGGCGTCGCGGAACGGCGAGCTCGCCGGCAGGCAGACCAGCAGCAGCACCACGAGGCCGATCGCCATCGCACCGAGGCCGAGCCGGAGCCCCTTGCGCTCGGCGGCGTTCAGTTCCTGCATCTTCGGCATGTCGGCCGGGTCGCCGTCGACCGCCATCTGCCGCAGGCGCGGCTCGACGACCTTGTCGGTGACGAACCAACCGAGCAGCAGCACCAGCACCGACGAGGCGATGGTGAAGAAGTAGTTCGCCAGCGGGTTGACGGTGACGGTGTCGTTGACGACGCGCGCCCCGGCCTGGGTCAGTCCGGCGAGGATCGCGTCGAGCGCGGTCGGGACGTAGTTCGCACAGAAGCCGCCGGAGATGGCCGCGAAGCTGGCGGTGATGCCGGCGATCGGATGGCGGCCGGCGGCGTAGAAGATCACGCCGCCGAGCGGGATCACCAGCACGTAGCCGGCGTCGACGGCGACGAGGCTCAACAGGCTGATCAGGATCAGCATCGGCGTCAGCAGCGCCTTCGGCGTGATGCCGAGCAGCTGCTTCAGCAGCGCGTTGATGAAGCCCGACTTGTCGGCGACGCCGAGGCCGAGCATCGCCACCAGCACGACGCCGAGCGGCGGGAAGTTCACGAACGTCGACACCATGCCGCTCATCCACGCGACGAGCGCCTTGCCCGACAGCTGGTTGGTCACCAGCTGCTCGTCGAAAGCGCCGCCGGCCTTCGGCACCAGCACCTTGGTGCCGTCGAGTGCAAACGAGCACACCCAGGTCAGGGCCAGCGCCAGCAGGAACAGGACGGCGGGGTCCGGCAGCTTGTTGCCGACCTTCTCGATGCCGTCGAGGACACGGTCGAAGAAGCGCTTCTTCGGCGCGGAAGTGGTTTCGCTCATGGGGACGAGGCTGCGATCGAAGGGAGATGCCGCTGCGCGCGGCGGGCCGCGCAGGCTAGCCGCCGCGGCGGTGCCGCGCGATCGCGCGGTGCGCCCGGCTCAGCGGGTCGGCTTGCCGGTCACCGTGAAGAACGGCTCGGCCAGCGTCCGCCGGCACAGCACGATGTCGACCGCTTCGCCGCCGACCGCCTGCGAGACTGCGTAGGCGAGGCCTTCGAAGTAGCGGATCGCCGGCTCCGCGGTGCCGGCCTTGACGATCGCGGCGATCGACTCCTCGTTGTCGTTGCAGAGCCGCAGCGTCAGGCGACCGCCGACGCGATCGATCTGCTCCGGCAGGTTCGAGGCGAAGTTGTAGGCCGCGTCGGTCATCGCCGCGAAGACCTTGGCGGCGGTCGCATCGTCGACGGCCTCCGCCTGGTAGATCGTGGCGACGCCGTAGGGCATCTCCTTGCGCAGTTCCTTGCCGAACGACGAGCCGCAGGCGGCGGCGAACGGGAGCAGGATCAGGGTGGCGGTGAGGGCGCGCATGCGACGAGCCTAGCGCGCGCCCCCGAGCGACGACCACCGGCGTGCCGCTCGCCGCGACCGTCGGCTGTGGCGCCGACGGTGGTGGGGCTCGCGCCGCCGGCCGCGCGGCCGGCGGCGGCTTGCCTTCACAGCGGCGCGCTCTCGAACTTGCGCAGCCGCAGCTTGGCGGTGCCCTTCAGGGCCTTCGCCACGATCTCCTCGGTCAGGACCTTCTTGTCCTTGACGATCACCAGGCACTTGCCGTTCAGCCCGTTCGGGTGAACGCGGATGACACCGTCCAGCTTGCTCAAGACGTCACGCGTCTCGATGGCGGTGGACATTCAACCCAACTCGGCGATGGTGACTTCGAACGCCGCGACGGCCTTAGGCAGTTCGACCTCGGCCACCTTGGTGACCTTGACCTTGGTCATGCGCTGCTTCTTCAGCAGCTCGTTCAGCGTGTCCGGGTCCGGCACCTTCTTGCCGGGTGGGAAGTAGCCCACGCCGGTGGTGTCGAACACGAGGTCCTTCAGATCGGGGTGTTTGGTGAGGATCGCACGGACCCTCGCGGCGTCGCTCGCCGCCCCTCAACCACCGAGGCCGGTGGTCTCGATCTTGCACAACTTCTCGGTGGCCGGCGGGGTCGCCGGCGCCGCGGGCTTCGCAGCCGTCTGGGCCGTGAGCGCGGTTCCGAGCACCAGCGCCGACAGCAGCGCGCGTGCAGCATTTCGCATCGTGGAACTCACATCGAAAGGGAACGGCCGCCCGAAGTGGGCGGCCGGCCGCAGTATCGGCACGGCGGGCGCCCGGGGCAACCGCCGGTGTCGGCGGCCGGTCGATCGGGTTCTCTTCCCGGCCTCGCCGGGGCACCTTGCGGCCCGGCCGCGGCCAACTAGCGTTCCTGCCCGAACCGCCGGGCCAGACCCCCGGCCCGACCCGACACGATCATGCGACGAACCTTCTCTTGCCTCGCGCTCGGCCTCGCCGCCAGTGCCCTCTCCGCCCAGCAGCAGCTGGTGCTGCCCGACAACCACTACCTGATGGAGAGCGCCACCCAGCTCGGGTGCACCGGCTCCACGGCCTACTGGACCGCCACCACCGGCAGTCGCTTCCAGGTCCTCTACGACGCGTCGCACTTCACCGGCAAGGCGGGCGTCACCGGCCCGATCGTGCTGTCGAAGATCCGCTTCCGCGGCGAGGACGGCGAACCCAACCTCGGCGGCCAGGTCTACACCGGCGCGGTGATCTCGGTCGGCTCGACGTCGCTGACCTCGACGACGATCACGAACACCTACGCGACCAACGTCGCCGCGGCCACGTCGACGATGTCGGCGCCGATCACGACGAACGTCACCGTGGCGCCGTCGATCGGCTCGGTGCCGAACAACTACTGCATCGAGATCGACGTGCTGCCGCAGGCCTTCGTGTTCGATCCGTTGTCGGCGCAGCCGAACCTGCTGATCGACATCACGCTGCCGACGGCGCCGAGCAACGCCGCCCCGCTGGCGTTGATCCCGATGCAGGACACCATCGTCACCGGGGCGGGTGTGCGCGGTCGCGGCCTGACCTCGAGCAACCCGGCGGCGGCGACCGGTGCTCTGAGCGCGACGCCGCTGGTCGTTGGCCTCGAGTTCCTCGGCGCCGGCGGCTTCGCCAACCCGACGCCCGCGCGCAACGAGCGCTACGGCGCAGGCTGCGGCGGCGAGGCGTCGTCGTTCTACGAGACGTTCCAGAACGGCCAGGCCTTCGACCTGCAGGGGCTGACGCTGACGCCGGACAATGCGGCGGCGCCGAACTTCTACATCGTCTCGAACGGGGCCCAGCCGTTCGACGCGACCAGGATCAACGCCGCGCCGAACTCGAACGCCGACGACGCGCTGGTCACGCACCAACTCGGCTTCACGTTCGCGTACCCGGGCGGCACGACGACGACGATCAAGCCGTCGACCAACGGCTTCGTGTGGCTGAGTGCCACGCCGACCGCATCGCCCTTCACGACGCTCGCCACCGAGTTCCTCGGCTCGGGGACGACCAGCCTGGCGCGCCTGTGCCTCTACTGGACGGACCTCAACGGCCTGCGCAACACGCCGGTGCAGCCGCTGGCGGGTCTGCACGTGCAGAACGACACCTCGGGCGGTGCGGGCAATGCCGTCTGCTACGTCACCTGGTTCGACACCGGCCTGTTCCGCACCGTCTCGGGCACCGGCATCGGCGGCCACGCGCTGCTGCGCTTCCAGTGCGTGCTGTACGAGGCGACCGGCGTGGTCGAGTTCCGCTACGGCACGATGCCGCCGTTCGTCGCCAGCCCGTCGACGACGGCGAACACCCACGGCGCGCTGGTCGGCTTCAGCCGCGGCCGCATCGGCACCGCGCCGTCGGTCGACCCGCAGTCGCGCGACCTGTCGCTGGAGACGCCGTTCCTCACCGCCATCGAAGGCACCGCCGGCAACATGGGCCAGACCTGCACGACCACGCCCGATGCCGGTGGCGCGTCCTACGGCGGCCGCATCTTCGGCGGCCAGACGGCGACCTACGGTGCGGTGAACGTGCCCGCCGGCTCGCTGCTCGCCGCGCAGTTGTTCGACGTCGTGCCGGTGCGTCCGGGCGTGCAGCTGCCGGGCATCGTCGCACCGGGCTGCATGCTCAGCGTCAGCGCCGGCGCCTACCTGTGGGAGCTGTTCCTGACGCCGGGTAGCACGATCACCGGCACCGTGCCGGTGACGTTCCCGCACGGCCTCGAAGGCATCGACCTGTACTCGCAGGTGGTGGTGCTCGGCGGCCTGTTCGGTGGGCCCGACCTGATCACCGCGTCGAGCAATGCGATGAAGCAGACGATCGGCCTCGACTGAACGGTTGGCCGCGGCACGGCGCGTGGTTCCGGCCGGCGTGTCCCGCACCGCCGGTTGCACGTAGACTGCCGCCGCGCATGAGCGAGCCGGAGCCGCCACCCCCTGCACGACTGACCCTCTGGCTCGCCGGCGGGGGCGCGGAGGATCCCGGCGCGCGGGCCGAGCTGTTCTCTGCCGTCTACGGGGAACTGCGCGCGATCGCGCGCCAGCAATTGGCCGACGAGCGCCGCGGGCACACGTTGCAGCCGACGGCGCTGGTGCACGAGAGCTGGTTGCGCTTGCTCGGCAGCCGGCAGGCGTTCGCGAGCACGCAGGAGTTCCTGGCGGCGGCGGCGAACACGATGCGCCGCGTGCTGGTCGACCACGCGCGCACGCGCAGCCGGCACAAGCGCGGCGGTGGTGGCGCGCGGCGCTTGCCGTTGGATGCGGTCGAGCTGTCGACGCTCGCCGAACCCGACCAGCTGCTCGCCGTCGACGAAGCGCTGCAGGCACTCGAGCAGCGCGACCCGCGGCTCGCGGAGCACGCCAAGCTGCGCCTGTTCGCCGGCCTCGACGAACGCGAGCTGACGACGGCGCTCGGCGTGGCGGAGCGCACCGTGCGCCGCGATTGGGTGCTGATCCGCGCGTTCCTGCAGCGCCATCTGGACGCCGGCTGAATGGACGCAGCGCACTGGGAACTGGCGAAGCAGCTGTTCTACGCGGCGCTCGAGCTGCCGCCGGCGGAGCGCGCCGCGTTCGTCGCCACGGCGACCGACGACGCCGAGGTGCTCGCCGAGGTGCATGGGCTGCTGGTCGCGGCCGCGGCGGACGAGCGTGCCGATGCCGCGCCACGGCTCGAAGTGGGCGAGACCGCCGGCCGGGGCGACGCGGGAACGGGGCGCGACGGGGGGCGCGGTGGTCGCGACGCAGCGGCGGAACCGCCGCACTGCGAGCGCTACGAGCTGCTGCGCGAACTCGGCCGCGGTGGCTTCGGCACCGTCTATCTCGCGCGCCAGCTCGAGCCGGTGCAGCGCACCGTCGCCGTCAAGGTGCTGCGCGGCGGGGCCGACGCGGCCCGGCTGGTGGCCCGCTTCGCGCGCGAACGCGAGGCGGTGGCGCGCATGAGCCATCCGCACATCGCCCAGATCCACGACGCCGGCACCACCGCCGACGGCCGGCCGTTCATCGCCATGGAGCACGTCGACGGCGAGGCGCTGCTCGACTACGGCGATCGCCGCCGGTTGTCGCTCGCAGCGCGCCTGCAGCTGCTGGTGTCGGTGTGCCAGGGCGTGCACCACGCGCACCAGAAGGGCGTCATCCATCGCGACCTGAAGCCGAGCAACGTGCTGGTGGTGGAGATCGACGGCAGGCCGGTGCCGAAGATCATCGACTTCGGCATCGCCGCGGCGACGCACGGGGCCGCGGCGGCGACGGCCGTCGGCGGCGCCGCCGAGCCGAGGTGCCTCGGCACGCCCGGCTACCTGAGTCCCGAGCAGGCGGCGCTCGACGACGCGCGCATCGACGTGCGCAGCGACGTCTACGCGCTCGGCGTGCTGCTGTTCGAGTCGTCGACCGGCACCGTGCCGCACGCGCTGCGCGCCGGCGATGCCGCGAGCTTGTGGGCGCACCTGCAGACCGTGCAGCGGCAGCCGGCACCGGCACCGAGCACGGTGGTCGACCTCGCCGACGCCGCCTGGGCGGAACGGCGCGGTTCGACGCCGCGCGCGCTGCAGCGGCAGTTGCGCGGCGACCTCGACTGGATCGCGCTGCGGGCGCTCGATCGCGATCCCGCGCGCCGCTACCAGTCGGCCGACGAGCTGGCGGCCGAACTGCAGCGCTGGCTGCGCCACGAACCGGTGCGCGCCGGTCCGGCGACGGCGTGGTACCGGTTCCGCAAGCTGCTGCGACGGCATCGGCTGGCCGCGGCCGGCAGCGTGCTGCTGCTGGTCTCGCTGGTCGGCGGCCTGCTGGCGACGCTGTGGCAGTACGGCATCGCCACCGCGGCGCTGCGCGTCGCCATCGGCCATCGCCTGTGCGCCGAGGCGCTGCAGGTGGTCGACGAGAATCCGGCGCAGGCCTTGTGGATGGCGATCGAAGGGGCGCAGCGCGCGCCGGGCGAAGACGCCGACGTCGCGCTCTACGCCGCACTCGGCCACCACCGCGAGGACTTCCGCGTGCTGCTGCACGACGACGTGCCGCGCTGGTCGCAACGCAGCGCCGACGACCGCGTGCTGCTCAGCGGCGACGACAGCGGCCTCGTCGTCGCCGTCGATCTCGCGACCGGCGCGTGCCGCAGCCGTTTCGATCTGCACCGCGAACCGCTGTGCGGCCTCGCGCTGGCACCGAGTGGGGCGACCGGCCTCAGCTTCGACGTGGCCGGAACGTGCCATCGCCTGGACACCACCGCTGGTGCGGCGATCGCCAGCGTGCGGTTGCCGGCGGCGGTGGCGGCGGCCGTCTGCGTCGGCGACGACGACGCCTTCCTGCTCGACGTCGCGGGTGGCCTGCATCGCTGGCGCGGTGCCGAGCTCACAATCGTGGCGAGCGTCGCCGCCCCGGGGCGTGCGTTGGCGGTGTCGGCGAACGGTGCGCGCCTCGCCGTGCTGGCCGGCGCCGACGACGTGGTGGTGTTCGTCGCCGACGCGGGTGGCTGGCGCGCGCAGCCGGCGGTGCCCATCGCCGCCCCGCGCGAACCGTCGCCGTCCGACCATCGACCGCAGCTTTGGTTCGACGCGCGCGGCGAACGGCTGGTCGCGCTCGGTGCCGGCGGCCGCATCGAGTTGCTCGACCTCGCCCGGCCCGAACGCTCGCGCACGCTGGTGGCGGCGCACGGGCGGTCGCTGGCGGTGGCGGGCGAGGCCGGGCTCGCCGCCTGCGGCGTCGCCGACGGCGGCATCGAGATGTTCGCGCTCGATCGCGTCGAACAGTGGTCGCTGCCATGGTCGTTGCCCGGGCGGCATCCGGCGGCGCTGTCGATCGATCCGCACGCGCGCGCGGTGGTCGCCATCCCGCGCTACCGCGGCGACGCGCTGGTGTTCGAC
>ERZ1066117.98-NODE-98-length-95697-cov-44.093819_pt1 | contig 95697 bp, 77 predicted proteins | sample MGYA00382764_ERZ1066117 | MGnify/ENA primary metagenome ERZ1066117 (study PRJEB33369, sample SAMEA5778347) | biofilm metagenome | biome: Industrial cooling water; feature: Water cooling tower basin; material: Biofilm | place: United Arab Emirates | collected...
CGGCGCGGAGGTCGGCGAGCAGGTGCGCGAGCAGGGCCGACTTGCCGGTGCCGGAGGCGCCGGCGAGCAGGACGAGGGCGGGCGCGGCGGCGAGGGCGGCGGCGCGGGCGGCGAGCTCGCGGGCGCGGCCGACGAAGGCGGTGGGCAGGGCGGCGGGGGCGGGCGCGCGGCCGAGGCGGCGCAGGACGGCTTCGCCGCGCGGGCGGTCGTCCGGGCGCCCGGCGAGCAGGTCGCGGCAGAGGGCCTCGAGGTCGGCGGGCGCGCCGTCGGCGAGCGGGCCGTCGGGCAGGGGGTGCGGCGGGAGGCGGCCGGTCAGCGCGAGGGCGAGCATGACGCCGACGGCGTACCAGTCGCTGGCGGGCGAGGCCGGCTCGCCGCGGCGCAGCTCGGGGGCGAGGAAGCCGGCGGTGCCGACGACGGCGCCCTCGGGGCCGGCGGCGACGAGCTCGGCGAGGCCGAAGTCGACGATCTTGACCCGGCCGGCGGGGGTGACGAGCACGTTCGAGGGCTTGAGGTCGCGGTGCAGCAGGCCGGCGCCGTGCAGCGCATGGACGCCGGCGGCGAGCTGGCCGAGGGCGTCGCGCAGGGCGGCCTCGGAGGCGAGCGCGCCGCCCGGGCGCAGGTGCTCGAGCCACCTGACCCCGGGGACATATTCCATCGCGAGGTACCACTCGCCGCTCGCCTCGTCGTACGCGAGCTCCTCGACCGCGGCGAGGTTGCGGTGGCCGAGGTCGGCGACGCTGCGGAACTCCTGCTTGAACCGCTGGATCGCCGCCGGGTCGGGGCGCTGCAGGGTCTTGAGCGCGATCCGCTGGCCGGCCGCGTCCTCGCCCTCGAGCACGACGCCCATGCCGCCGCGGCCGATCGTGCGGACGATCCGGTAGCCGCCGAGCGCGGTGATCGCCTCGGGCTCGCCGAACAGCGCGGCCCGCAGGTTGCGGCGGACGTGCTCGGCGTCGGTGGTGCGCCGCGGCGACGGCTCGGCGTCGGCGAAGTGACGCACGAGGGTGTCGTCGGGCGGCTCCGGCGGCGGCTCGGCGTCGGCGAAGTGACGCACGAGGGTGTCGTCGGGCGGCTCCGGCGGCGGCTCGGCGTCGGTCGGGGGCGGCGCGGGCGGCTCGGCGTCGGCGGAGCGTCGCACGAGGAGGTCGTCGGGAGGATCCAGCGGCTCCGTCACAGGGCGGTGCAGGATGCCAAAGGCGCGCGCGAGCGACAACCCGGGGCCGGCGGTCCGGCGACCTCGGACGGGCCGCGTGACCGCGGAGACGACAGCGCCGGCGCGCGAGACCCCGGCGCCGGGGGCTGGTCGCGGCGCGCAGGGCGTGGCACCATCGCGGCGCCATGGCAAACCACAACGTGATGCGCGGCGATGTCGATGTCGACTCGGAGAGCGACCCCAACAGCGAGGCCTACTGGGCCGAGCGCGGGATGAAGCGGCCGCAGGTGGTGTGGGAGCGGCTGACCGCGAGCAACAACATCGAGACGTATCGGACGCGCGTGCCGGGCGGGTGGTTCGTGCTGGTGTGCCAGGAGTACCGCGACACCGGGGGGGCGTTCTTCTACCCGGACCCGGCGCACCGCTGGGATGGGTCCGGGTTCCACGGCTGAGCTTGCGGCGGTCCGGCGGGCGACTTGCCGCAGGCCCGGCCCGATGCACGGTGACTCCGTGAGATGCGTCGTCGCCGGTTCGGCGGTCGGCGTGAGGACACGGGCCTTCGCCGCGAGACGGACGCTTGTCCCTGGCGCGCTCGCGGCCCTGCCGGCCGGCTCCTCGATGTCGGACCGCGGCGGCAGTCGGCGGCGGTGCTCGACGGCGAGGGTCGGACGGTCCGGGGAGCTGTCCCGGGGGACAGGCTGGCTCTCAGTACCAGGTGAAGCGGAGGCCGACGTAGGGGGTGTGGCGGATACCGTCGCCGGGGACGACGCGGATGTCGTAGAGGGCGACGACGCTGAGGGCGGCGGACATGTTGAGCCAGAACTCGTAGCCGAGGCCGGCGAGGCCGCCGGCGCCCATCATCACGCGGCGGCCGTCGCCGCGCGGGACGCCGGAGAGGCCGATGCCGGTGCGGACGAAGAAGCCGCGGACGATGAAGACGTTGGCCTCGATGTCGCCGCCGAAGAACGCGCGGGCGCTGCCGAAGCGGCCGCTGAAGTAGGTGCCGAGGTGGAGGGTGCCGCCGAGGGTCAGGCGCTTGCCGACGCCGCCGCCGAGCGAGAGCTCGAGCCGGCCGGCGGGGATGAAGGCGGTCGCGTCCTTGTAGGTCTGGGCGAAGAACGGGCTGTCGAAGTAGCTCGCGCCGAAGCCGAGGCCGGGGCCGATGTAGAAGCCGCGGCGGTCCATCGGACCCTCGATCTCGATGCCGCGGCGGCCGACGACCGCGGCCTCGGCGGTGGGCGCGAGGGCGGCGAGGCCGGTGTACGCGGCGGCGGCGAGGAGCAGGGGGCGGAGGATACGGGGTCGACGATGACGCATGGTGGCACCTCGGGTGTCAGCGAAGGGTGGTGATGTCGAGCACGGAGTAGCCGCCGGCGGTCAGGTCGACGGTGAACTCGCGGGTCTCGGTGCCGCCGGGGCCCATGGCAGCGACGGTGAGCCGGTGTTGGCCCGGGGGGAGGGAGAGGCGGGTGACGAGGACGAGGCCGGGGAGCAGGGTCCAGGAGCGGGTGTCGGGGCGGTCGGCGGCGACCATCGCCCCCTCGGCCGCGAGCGCCGCGAGCAGGCCGATGATCGCGCCGCCCTCCTTGGCCTGGTTGCCGGCCGCGCGCGCGCCCTCGGCGACCGCGGCGCGGACGATCAACCGCGAGATCGCGGCGCCGATGATCTTCGGCTTGATCTGCTCGTACTCGCCGATCACCTCGGCGCGGATGTCGCTGGCGACCTCGAGCGCGAGCGGCTGGCCGTCGAGGCGCAGCTCGGCGGTCTCGAAGCGGGCCTGGGCGGGGACGAGCTCGGGGTAGTTGATGAACTTGAGCGCGCTGCGCTCGAGCACGCGGGCGTCGCCGGTGACGTAGTTGTGGGCGAGGCCGACCGCGAGGCCGATCGGCATCCGGCGCGCCTCCTTGTAGGGGACGCGGCCGACGCTGGCGACGACGAGCACCTCGGCGGGCTGCTCGTCCGTGGCTGGCGGTTCGGGCATGGCCGCGAGGGCAGCCTCGAGCCGCTCGGTGCGGTAGGCGGTCAGCGGGGCGAGGCGGCGGATCGGCGCGTTCAGGCTGGCGAACGGGCGCGCCTGCAGGGCCTCGTCGTAGTAGCGCAGCGCCGACTCGTGCTCGCCGAGCCGCTCGAACACGAAGCCGGCGAGGTAGCTGCCGAACGCGCCGTGCGGGTGGACGCCGTCGTACGCGGTCAGGTACTCGTGCATGATCGTGAAGCGCTTGGCCTCGACGCGCGCGCCCGAGAGGTCGCCCTGCAGGAGGTAGTTCAGCAGGTTGTAGGCGTTGAGGACCAGCTTCTCCGAGGGCGGCGCCTTGTACTTGGTGGCGTCGTCGGAGAACACGTACTTGCCGAGCTGGCCGGCGCCGTCGCGGGCGATGTCGAGCAGCTCGAGCTGCTTCTCGGCGGCCTGGAGGTCGCGGGCGCTCAGCTTGTAGGCGCCGCGGGCGTGGAGGACCATGCCGCGCTCGAGCAGGGCGAGCGCGGTGTCCTTCTTCCACTTGGTCGGGAGGTCCTTGCTGTCCCTGGTCCCGAGCAGCTTGTTGAGCTGGCGCTCGGCGCCGGCGAGGTCGCCGGCGTTGGCGTGGTCGCGGGCGGCGCGGGTGCGGTCCGAGTAGGTGGCGCAGCCGGCGGCGAGCGCGGCGACGACGGCGAGGCCGAGGGCGCCGTGGCGCCGCTGGGCGGGCCGGGGGTGGCCGGCCGTGTCGCGCGGGGACGGGGCGGACATGGCGAGCTCGCGGGCGCTAGCGGACGATCGCCTTGGTGCGCTCGGCCTTGTACTGGAAGCGGACCAGGCTGGTCTCGACCTCGATGATCTGCATGAACAGCGTGTACTGGACGCGCCGCTGGCCGTCGAAGAACTCGTCGATGGTGCCGACCTTGCCGGTGACGAAGTACTTGGCGCCGATCTGGCGCGAGATCTGGGCGGCGAAGTTGACGTCGTAGATGTTGCGGTTCTGCTGGACCGCGACCTCGCTCGCCATCTCGGCCTGGCGCTCGCGGCTGACGACCTGGACGACGCCGCTGTTGACCAGCTCGGTCTCGACGTCACCGAGCAGGAGGTTGAGCTGGTCGTCGATGTGCTCGGAGGTCTCGTTCTTGAACGGCCAGATCGCGACGACGACCGGCGCGCCGAAGCTGTTCAGCTGGGCCCAGAACGGATGGGCGTACAGCTTGTCGAGCGTCATCTTGAGCAGGTCTTGCAGGTCCTTGCGGTCGAGCGTGGTGCTCATCGCGCCCTGGTCGAGGTTGGGGTTCTCGGTGCCGGGGCCGCCGCGCACGGCCTTGGGCTTGCAGCCGGGGCTCGCCGCGAGGGCGGCCGCGAGGGCGAGGAGCAGGAAGGGGCTTCGGGTCATGGATGGGCTCCGAGGTGGCTCGTGAGACGGCGGGTGCGCCGTCGATGAAGCAGCGGTCCGGGTGACAGGGATCACAAGATTAGGAGGAGGTCGGGGAGGGAGTACAGTCGCTCGTACACGTCTTCGACCTCTTCGATGCGCTCGGCCTGGAGGGTGAGGGTGACGCAGACGCGGTCGCCGGAGCGAGTCGCTCGCTCGTGGACGGAGACGCGCGTGGCCCCGGCGACCGCGTGCGCGTGTTCGAGCACGGAGGCGCGGAAGTTCGGGCCGGCGGGGCCGAAGGCCTTGATCATGTAGGGCCCCGGGAAGCGGTGGACGGCGAGGATCGCCTCGCGCGAGGGGGCGCGTCGGTCGGTGGACATGCGGCGCTGGTTAGCACGTCGCGGCGCGGGCGGCACGGAGACCGGGCGGCGGGGCGCGGGCGCGGGCGTCCCTCGGGGCGGCGGCGGTTCAGCGCCGGGTCGGGCGGCGGGCGGCGCTGGCCGAGATGGCGACGATCAGCTCGGAGGCGCCGGGCTCGGCGGCGCCGAGGGCGGTGCCGGGGCGCCAGAACACGGTGTCGCCGGGCTGGGCGGCGTGCTCGGCGTGGCGCAGGCTGCCCTGGAGGACGAGCACGCGGGCCTCGCTGTGGGGGTAGCGGGACGGGATCGTCGCGCCGGGGGCGGCGCGGACCAGGCAGTCGCGCGGCCAGGCCGGGCGCTGGACCATGGTCACCTCGAGGTCGTCTGGCGCGCCGGACATGGACTCGGGGCCATGGTCTTCGGGACCTGGCTCCAAGGGCAGCAGGCGGAGGCCCGCGGCGTCGTCGCGCCAGCCGTGCGGGGCGTCGACGCGGGCGAGCAGCTCGCGGGCCTCGCTGCGGCGGATGCCGAGCAGGGCGGCGAGGTCGCCCTCGAACGGGGTCAGGCGCTCGGGGCCGGCGATCGCGGCCAGCAGGCGGGCGCGCAGGTGCGGCATCGGCGAGGCGGGGAAGGTGTAGAGGGCGATCCCGTGGACGGCGTCGCGCAGGGCGGCGACCTCGTGGGCCTTGAAGCCGCCGAGCGGCTCGCCGAGGTCGAAGCGGGCGACGTCGTCGGGCGAGAGCTCGCCGAGCAGGTAGGCGGCGGCGAGGCGCTCGGCGGGGCCGAGCGGGGCGTCCTTCGGGGCGGCGCCGGCGAGGGCGGCGGCGAACCGGCGCAGGCCGTCGGCGACGTGGGTGCGCACGGCGTCGGCGCCGGTGTGCGAGCGGTCGGCGATCTCGGCGGCGCCGAGGCCCTCGAAGTAGGCGAGCTGGAGGGCGCTGCGCGGCTCGTCGTCGAGGTCGAGCATCGCCGCCTGGACGGCCTGGCGCAGCGGGCCGAGGTCGGCGGCCTCGGTGCGGTCGTCGAGGGTGGTGATCTGGGTGTCGTGCATCGCCGCCATGCGGGCGGCGCGGTGCTCGGGCAGGGCGCGCAGGGCGGCGTTGCGGACCCCGATCGTCCACCACACGCGGACGCTGAAGTGGCGGGCGTCGTAGAGCCGGGTGCTGCGCCAGGCCTCGAGCAGGACGGTGTAGACCGCGCGCTCGGCGGCGGTGCGGTCGCCGAGGACCCGCAGGGCCGTGCCGAGCAGCATCGGCGCGTAGCTCTCGCACAGCGTGGAGAAGGCGACTGCGTCGCCCCGGGCGGCGGCGGCCATCCGCTGCGCCGCCGCGGCGTCCCCCGGCACTGCGACATCGACGTGCCCTTGCATCGGAATGCACCTAGCGTTTCGTGACCGTCCTCGCTTGTCAAGCGCGCCCGGTTCGTGGCCCAGTCGGCGGGTGGACTCCGCGAGCACGCCCGCGCTGCGCCCCCGCCTCGCCGCCCTCGCGGCGAGGGTGCTCCCGGGGTTGCCCGCGCTCGACGTCGGGACCGACCACGGGCTGCTTGCCGGCGCGCTGGTTGCCGGGGGCACGGTGCCGCGGGCGATCGCCAGCGACCTGCGACCCCAGCCGCTCACCAGGGCGGCCGCGACGATCGCGCGGCTGGGGGTCGAGGACCGGGTGGCGCTGCGCTGCGCGGACGGGCTGCGGGCGATCGACCCCGGCGAGGTCGCGACGATCGTGATCGCGGGGATCGGCGGCCAGCGGATCGTGGCGATCCTCGAGGCCGAGCCGCAGCGGCGGGCGAGCGCGTCGCGGCTGGTGCTCGCGCCGCAGGACGAGGTCCCCGCGGTGCGCGGCTGGCTGGTCGGGCGCGGGTACGTGCTGGTCGACGAGGCGCTGGTCGAGGACCGCGGGCGCTTCTACGTGGTGCTCGCGGCGGAGCCGGGGGCCGGGCCGGCGCTGACGGCGAGCGAGCGGGAGATCGGGCCGCGGGTGCTCGCGCGCGGCGGGCCGGTGCTGGCGCGCTGGCTGCGGCGCGAGCTCGCGTTGTGCGCGCGCGCCCAGGCGGGGCTCGGGCGGGCCGCGGAGGTCGATCCGGGGCGCGCCGCGGCGCTGGCGGACCGGCGCGCGCTGCTGCAGGCGGCGCTGGCGGAACTGGCGGCGGGCGGGCATCCTGAGGCGGTTCCATGAGCGCGGACGACGAGGACGACGACGACGAGACGGGCGGGCCTGCGGCGGGCGCGGCGGAGCCGGCGGGCGATCCGGCGCTCGAGTCGGTGCGGCTCGACAAGTGGTTGTGGGCGGCCCGCTGCTTCAAGACGCGCGGGCTGGCGAGCGAGGCGTGCAACGCCGGGCACGTCAAGGTCGGCGGGGTGACGGCCAAGCCGGCCCGCCCGCTGAGGCGCGGCGACGAGGTGACGATCAAGACCGGCGACGGGCTGCGGATCCTCGCGGTCAAGGGGCTCAGCGAGCGGCGCGGGCCGGCGACGGCCGCCCGCACGCTGTACGACGACAAGTCGCCGCCCAGGCCGCCGCCGGACGCCGCCGGCGTGGTCGTGCGCGACCGCGGGCTCGGGCGGCCGACCAAGCAGGATCGCCGCGAGATCCGCCGGCTGCGGGGTTACTGAGGATCGGGCCAGAAGCGGTCGGCCAGGAGCGTCGCGAGGTACGGCTCGTCGCGCAGCGGCGAGGTCGGGGCCGCGCGCAGGCAGCGGCCGATCACGCGGACGTGGTCGCCGTGTCGCACGAGCCGGCGCTCGGTGTGCAAGCTGACGCCGTAGCGGGCGGTCAGGTCGCGGTGCATGGCGACGACATCGCCGCCGCGGGCGACGAGGACGAGGACGCGGTGGGGGCCGTCGGCGACGATGAAGTCGGTCGCCTGTTGGCAGGAGACCTGAAAGGCGCGTGAGAGGGCCACGAACGCGCCGGCGACGCCGACGACGCTGCTCTGCGGGGCGGCGAGGTACTCGATCGCGACCGCGGGTTCTCCGCTGACCGGATCGAACAGCGACTCGAGCGGCTCGACGCGGCCGGCGAGCGTGACGAGCTCGTCACGCGAGGCCCCGAGCAGCTCCGGGAGCCGGGCGATCGGCCGCGGACGCGGCGGCCACAGGCGGTGCCACAGGCTCACCGACGCACTGTAGCGCGCGCGGGGAGGCCGCGTCGGCGAGTTTTCTCCGCCGGAGCCCGCGGCCGCAGATGCTATGCTCCGCGGGCCCGCGACGCGGGCTTTTTTGAACTAACGGACTGGCAGGAGATCGGAACGATGAAGCCTCGGTTGGTGGGACTGCTCGGAGGGGCGCTGGTCGCCTCGGGGTGCGGCGGGGACGAGGACGCGGGCGGCGGGGGCCTGACGGGCTCGGCGACGCAGACGACGCAGACGGGGACCGGGACGACCGGCGAGCCGACGCCGACGACGTCGGCGACGGAGACGGAGACGGCGACGGCGACGGCGACCGAGACCGCGACGGCGACGGACACCGACGGGACGACGGACGTCCCGCCGCCGCCGCCGCTGATGGTCGACTGCGGGGCGCCGCCGATGGGCGCCGCGGGGGCGGAGTACCAGCACCAGCCGAGCGCGTCGGGCGGCAAGCCGGGCTACACGTGGAGCGCGAACGGGCTGCCGGCGGGGCTGGCGATCAACCAGAGCACCGGCGAGATCTCCGGCGTGCCGACCGACGCGGGCGACTACGCGATCGAGCTCGCCGTCGAGGATGTCCAGGGGAACATGGCCATGACGACCTGTCCCTCGATCACGATCGGGGACAAGCTGGCGGTCGACTACGGCGCGCTCGCGGGCGACGGGCCGTGCGTCGGCCTCGAGGGGGGCAAGACGATCCTCGACTACGTGACCGGCGGCGACGGGTCCGAGATCACGTGCTCGGTGCCGGGCGGGGTCGGCGACGGCAAGCTGCCGGCCGGGCTCGCGGTCGACCCGAAGACGTGCGCGATCACGGGGGCGATCGCGGAGACGCGCTACGGCGGGTGGGCGTGGATCGTCGCGGCCGAGCAGTCGGGGGCGACGGTGTACGCGCCTTACTGCGCGGTCCAGCCGCAGCAGGCGCCGAAGGCGTACACGATCGTCGGCAAGCACAGCGGGCAGGCCGATAACGCGCTCGTGCCCCTGGTGGTCGAGTTCGCCGCCGGCGAGCCGCTGCGCCTCGACGGCGACGCGGACCCGCTGTTCGAGGTCGACAAGGGCCTGTGCGGCGACTCGTGCTTCTTCGGCTACCTCTACCGCGTGTCGCAGTCGCCGCTGGGCACCGGGGCGTGCAAGGACGACAAGGACGGCTGCCTCGGCGTGTGCCCGCTGGTCGCGGACGCGAACGAGCCCGACGGCGACAAGATGATCCAGTGCTCGCTGCTGCCCAAGATGGGGACGCCGAAGACCGGTTTCGCGCACGAGCTGTGGGCAAAGGGCGACGCGGCGCCCGCGGAGTTCCAGTCCCGCCCGTTCGTGATGCAGTGGAGCCTCGACTACTGCCTTTCGAGCGTGCAGACCGACTGCCAGGGGAAGGACGCGATCCTCGCCAACGGCGACGGCTCGAACCTCGAGTTCCCGGTGATCTTCCGGCCGCAGTAAGGGGTATGCTTAGCTCCCCCCGATGACGCAGCCCGAGCAACCGCGGCGCCCGGACGACTCGACGTCGGCGGCGACGCTGTCGGACGGGTCGGCTGGCCCTCTGGACATGTCGACGCCGATCCCCGGCATGGCGACGACCAACGTGCCGGTGCCGGGGATGAAGACGACCAACGTCCCCGGGATGGTGACGACGCAGGTCGCGACGCTCGACGGCGCGGCGTCGCCGCGCGACCGCGCGGGCAGCGACGTGCGGGCGATGGCGCTGACGCCGGGGACGGAGATCGACGGCAAGTACCGGCTCGAGGCGATGCTCGGGCGCGGCGGCATGGGGATCGTGTGGCGGGCCGAGCACTCGCACCTCCACGGGCGCGTCGCCATCAAGTTCGTGCTCGACCGGTTCCGCCGCAAGCCGCAGGTGATCGAGCGGTTCTGGCAAGAGGCGAAGCTGATGGGCGAGATGGGCCACCCGAACATCGTCCGGGTGCTCGACATCTCGCCGGCGTCGGCCGAGCTGCCGTACGTGACGATGGAGCTGCTGACGCAGGGCAGCCTGCGCGACCACCTGAAGAAGAGCGGCGGGCGGCTGCCGCCCGACGAGGCGGTCGAGCTGGTCGACGGGGTGCTGTCGGCGCTGATCGCCGCGCACAAGCGCGGGATCGTGCACCGCGACATCAAGCCCGACAACCTGATGCTCGCCAACATCCGCAACATCGAGACCGACACGTTCGAGCTCGGGGTCAAGGTGCTCGACTTCGGCGCGTCGCTGCTGCTGAGCGAGAACGCCGAGCAGAACGCGGCCGAGGGGCTGCTCGGCACGCCGTACTACATGTCGCCCGAGCAGGCCGGCGGCCTGCCGCTCGACCAGCGCACCGACCTCTACAGCACGGCGGTGGTGCTCTACGAGCTGATCAGCGGCAAGCTGCCGCACACCGCCGACGACGTGCACTCGCTGGTCTACAGCATCGCCACCGAGGAGGCGAAGCCAATCGCCGACCACGTCCCGAACATCACCCGGCCGTACCGCGAGTTCTTCGACAAGGCGCTGGCGATGGACCTCGGCAAGCGGTTCCAGACCGCCGAGGAGATGCGCGAGGCGCTGCGCAAGCTGTCGCGCAAGCTCGCCGGCAAGGTCCGCAACACCGCGCTGTACATGACCTCGGGCGACACCGGGCCGCTGCAGACCGTCGGCGCCGGGCCGCCCAAGCGCCAGGAGACGAGGGAGCTCGAGCCGTTCCGCAAGAAGCTCGACAGCGAGATCCGGCCGGCGCTGCGGCCGGCCGAGCAGGCCGGCGAGCGCGGCGACGCGGCGACGCGCGGGGCGAAGGAGGTCGCGCCGCGGCCCGCCGCGCTCGCGCTCGGGGCCGCGCTCGGGGCCCCGCTCGGGGTCGTGCTCCAGTGGCTCCGCTTCGGCTCGCTCGGGCAGCTCCACGTCGTCGACACCGTGTTCGCCTGCCTCGCCTTCGCCGGCCTCGGGTCCGGCGTCGGCTGGTGGCTGTCCTCGCGCCCGCGGTCGTGAGCCCGAAGTCGACGCAATCGACCGCCGAGAAAATGATGCGAGGGGCTTGACGCCGGGGATGGCGTCCATTATGTATTGCCGGTCGCCTCTGTCAGGCGGTGCTTCGCCATGTCGCGTCACTAAGACCGCTCCGCTCGAACGCAGGCCCGCTCCCCGGGCGCTCGTCGACGTTGTGAAGTCCTCTGTCCCACCCGCCTCGTGCGGGTGTGCGGGCAGGTGGACGCACGTCCACGCGCGCGAGCTCGCCAGACGGCAATGGTGCCGTCCGGCGGCGCCGGAGAGCGTTCGGCCCGCGATCGCGGCTCGGAGGACCGGCGCGCGCGCCTTCGCGTGCGCCGGCGCCTCGCCGCCGATCGCCGGCCCGGCCTGACGCGGCGCGTCGGAGCTCGGATCGCGGGTGCGCCGGACCTTCGTGCCGGCGCGGGGGGCAGCCGGCGCCGCGGCTGCGCCACGGGTGCGTCGTCTGTGGAATCGCATCATGGGCAATCGCGACAATCATCATTGTGGGCAGCGTCGTTTCACCCTTCGGAGCCCGGCGGGCGGGGAGGGGCGGTAAAATTATGCGTTGGGACATGTACGAAGTGATCATCGAGCGGCCGCGCGGCGGGGCCGGGTGGGCGCGCCGCGAGAAGGGCCGCGAGCGGATGCGCGACCGGCTCGACCCCGAGCAGGCGGCGACGCGCGAGCCGATCAGCATGCACCGCGGCGGCAGCAAGCACCTCAACGAGAACCTGGCGCCGCTGCGGCGGTTCCTGCTGCGCCGGGTCGGGCGCAATTGGGACGCGGTGTACTCGGAGATCTGCGCGACGATCCGTCCGGACTCGGCGGTGCAGAAGCACGTGCTCGACCACCTGCACCGCATGGTCTACACCCGGGTGGTGAAGCGGGACGGGGCGCTGTTCGAGCACGGGGACCGGGGCGTCCGGGCGCTGCCCGAGCGCTACAGCCGGTGGTCGCCGGTCTACGTGTGCCCGGACACCGGGGTGCTGAAGAAGGTGCCGCGGCTGCCGAAGATCGCGGCGCCGGCGCAGACCGACGTCGTCAAGATCGACGCGCGGGGGCAGTACCGCCGGATCGACGGGATCTGGTACCACGTCACGCTGACGCCGGTGCCGGAGGGGATCGGGATCTACGACCGGAGCTTCGACGTCGTGCTCGGCCGCTACCTCCGCGACCTCGGGTCGCCGTGGAGCTGCGAGGCGCGGCTGCGCGAGCAGTACGGGTACGGCGACCGCTACGCGAGCGCGAAGCGGCAGATCGGGAAGCGTGAGCTGCGGCGCCTGCCGCTGGAGGTGCGCGGATGAGCGAGACGAACAGGACGGCGACGGTGCGGATCGTGGCGTCGCCGAGGACGTGGATCGAGGGCGAGGCGGTGCAGCAGCTCGAGAGGACGGCGACGCTGCCGGGGATGGTCGCGGCGGTCGGGATGCCCGACCTCCACCCGGGCAAGGGCTCGCCGATCGGGGCGGCGTTCGTGTGCGAGGGGCGGATCTACCCGCACCTGGTCGGCAACGACATCGGCTGCGGGATGGCGCTGTGGTCGACCGACCTGGCGAAGCGCAAGCAGAAGCTCGACCGGTGGGCCGAGCGGCTGGACGACCTCGACGGGCCGTGGGCCGGCGACGCGGCGGAGCTGCTCGCGGCGCGCGGGGTGGCGGCGACGCCGCACGACGGGTCGCTCGGGACGATCGGCGGCGGCAACCACTTCGCCGAGCTGCAGCAGGTCGACGAGGTGCTGCTGCCGGAGGTGTGGGCCGGGCTCGGGCTCGACGCGGACCGGCTGGTGCTGCTGGTCCACAGCGGGTCGCGCGGGCTCGGGGAGGCGATCCTGCGCGCGCACGTCGACCGGTTCGCGGGCGAGGGGGTGGCGGCGGACCGCGAGGAGGCGGCCGCGTACCTGCGGCAGCACGACGGCGCGGTCGCGTGGGCGCGCGCGAACCGGGCGCTGATCGCCCGCCGGTTCGCGGCGTCGATCGGGACGGAGGTCCTGCCGGCGCTCGACGTGTGCCACAACGCGGTCGTGCCGTGCCCGGATGGCTCCGAGGACAGGTGGCTGCACCGCAAGGGCGCGGCGCCGTCGACCGAGGGGGTCGTCGTGATCCCGGGGTCGCGCGGGACGCTCAGCTACGTGGTCCGCCCCGACCCGGCGCGCGCGGAGGCCGGGTGGAGCCTGGCCCACGGGGCAGGTCGCAAGTGGAAGCGCGGCGACGCGAAGGCGCGGCTGGTGGAGCGCTACCGCCCGGCCGACCTGGTGCGCACGGAGCTCGGCGGGCGGGTGATCTGCGAGGACCGCGACCTCCTGTACGAGGAGGCGCCCGAGGCGTACAAGAAGATCGACGCGGTCGTCGGCGACCTGGTCGCGGCCGGGCTGTGCGAGGTGGTGGCGACGCTGCGCCCGGTGCTGACGTACAAGACGAGGAGCCGGCGATGAGGGCGTGGGTGGTGATCAGCGCGGGCCACGGGCCGCCGGAGTGCGCGTGGGTGGTCGAGCGCCTCGGGCCGGTGTTCGCGGCGGCGGCCGCGAGCGCCGGGGTGCGCTGCGAGGAGCTGTCGCGGGCCGCCGGCCCGGCGGCCGGGACCGCGGCGTCGATCGTCTATGAGCTGGAGGACATGTCCGAGGGGGCAGACGTCGCGGCGCTGCTGGCGGCGTGGGAGGGCTCGGCGCAGTGGATCGGGCGCAGCCCGCTGCGGCCGGAGCACAAGCGGCGCAACTGGTTCGTCAAGGTCGCGCGGCTCAGGGTCGACGACGCCGAGGTGGGCGAGCTGCGCGAGCAGGACCTCGAGGAGTCGGCGATGCGCAGCGGCGGGCCCGGCGGACAGCACGTCAACACCCGCAGCTCGGCGGTGCGGCTGCGCCACGTGCCGACCGGGCTGGTGGTGACGTCGCGCGAGGAGCGGTCGCAGCACCAGAACCGCCGGGTCGCGCGCGAGCGGCTGGCGGCGCTGCTGCTGGCGCGCGCGGAGGGGCAGCGGGCGGCGGCCGAGCAGGCGCGGTGGTCCGAGCACGGCGCGATCGAGCGGGGCAACGCGCGGCAGGTGTTCCGCGGGCCGGAGTTCGCGCGGGTCCGCTGAGGTGAACCTGTCTTGCGGGACAGGTCTGCGGGCCGGAGCTCACGCCGGCCCGCGGACCTGTGCATGTCCCGGAGGACAGGTCAGCGGCGGCGGCGGACCGACTCGGTCATCTCGAGGACGACCTTCCACTGCTCGAGGGTGCGGGTCTTGGTGTCGGGGAGCTCCTCGAGCGCGCGCATGCGCAGGCGCAGCGTCGTCGCGGTCGCGTCGGCGAGCTCGGCGAGCTCGGCGGAGCGGGCGGCGCGGCGGAACGGGTTCCACTTGCCGACGACGAGGCCGACGACGACGAGGCCGCCGGCGAGCAGGCCGCCGGCGATGCCGAGCTCGCCCTGGACGCCGGCGTAGAGGCCGGCGCCGACGACCGCGGCGCCGGTGGCCGCGAGCAGGAAGGTGAGCTGGCGCAGGCGGGCGCCCTGGCTACGCAGGGCCTGGGCGCTGCGCAGGGCCAGCAGCTCGAGCTCGTTGAGCGGCTGGACGGTGAAGACGTCGGGCGCGGCGACGTCGCGCAGGAGGTCGGAGCTCCAGCTTTTGGTCGTGTCGGCCGACTTCTGCAGGTCGAGGGCGGCCGAGCCGGGGTGGTTGCGCGGCTGCGGGGTGTCGCCGGGGCTGCGGGTGTTGCCCTTCGGCGCGGCGTCGCGGGCGTCGAGCACGGTGTCGGCGATCGCGGCGTCGCGGATCGCCGCCTCGGCGCGCTGGCGCAGCTTGGTCAGGCTCGTCGCGATCGCGGAGCTGTTGCGGGCGGCTTCGACGAGGAACTCACTCATGCGGCGGACCCTGAGCCCGGTGAAAATGGCACACTTGACTGTACACCGGGCGGGGAAATGTGGGCCCGCGGCGCGCGGGCTCGCCCGCGCGAGGCGCTCACAGGTGCGTCTGGGCGCGCCGCCCCCCGCCGACGAGGGCGCCGTAGGTCGCCGGGTCGGCGAGGCCGAGCCAGGGGTCGCTGCGCGGGGTGAGGAACAACTCGTCGTAGACGCGGCGGGTCAGGGCCGGGAGGTCGAGGGGCGCGGCGGCGCCGGTGGCGAACCAGTCGTGGATCTTGCGGTGGATCTCGTGCTCGTTGCGCAGGGTGTCGAGCGCGAGGGTCCGGCGCAGGCCGGCCTGCGCGGCCGCGAAGTCGGCGGCGTCGCGCTTCGGGTCGCCGCTGCGCCACTGCTGCGTGCGCATCAGGCCGAGGCTCGCGCGGGCGAGGGCGATCGTCGGGGCGTGCGCGGCGGCGATCCGCTCGAAGTGCTCGGCGGCCGGGTCGGGCGCGAGCGGCTCGCCCTGCTGGACGAGGGTCGGGAGCTCGACGGCGGCCTTGGTGATCGCGATCGGGGCGGCCTGGCCGGCCCGCGGGGCAGGCCGGTCGGCGCGGCGCGCCTGCGGGGTCGGGCGCCCGCGCTCGCCGAGCGCGGCGAACTCGCGGGCCCAGGCGAGGTCGAGCTCGGCGAGCCGCGCGGCGTGGTGGCGCGCGAGGAGGTCGCGGCGTGCGTCGCCGTCGAGCCGGGCGGCGCCGCGGGCGAGCGGCTCGGCGCGCAGGAGGGCGTCCGTGAAGGCCTTCGGGGCGAGCAGGCCGGGGAGGACGTCGACGGGGCGGCCGCGCGGGTCGAGGACGAAGTGGGCGCTGTTGCCGGTGATCGTCGAGGTGATCGTGCGGCCATCGCCGAGGTCGATCGAGAGCTTCGGGGCGGGGCGCTCGCTCGACCAGTGGAGGACGAAGCGCTGGCGCAGCAGGTCGCGGACGACGGGGTCCGGGTAGAGGAGGGCGCGGAAGAACCGGCTGTTGGCGCAGCTGAGCTCGTCGGTCAGGTCGCCGAGCAGGCGCAGCGAGAGGATCGGCTTGCGCTCGAGCTGCGCGCGGCGGGTCGCCTCGGCGAGATCGGTGTGCCAGTAGAGGCGCGCGAGGACGCAGTCCTTCTGGCCGCAGATCGCGTCGAGCGCGGAGAGCAGGCGGGCGCGCGCGGGGTCGGCGAGGCCGGCGGGGTCGCGGCGATCGAAGGCGGCGTCGGCGGCGGCCTCGATCGCCCGCTCGGCGGCGGCGAGGGCCGGCGCGTGGGCCTGTTCGAAGGCGGCGAGGCCCTCGGGGCCGGCGGCGCGCAGGCGGGCGCGTGCGGCGAGGGCGGTCGGCTCGTCGTCGGCGAGCGCGAGGACGGCGAGCTGCGCGAGCAGGCGAGGACGTCCGAGGCTGTCCTCAAGGACAGGCGGAAGGTCCGGCGGGGCGGCGTGCGCCGCGGGGGTGGAGAGGAGGGCCGCGAGGATCGCGGTCAGGCACCAACGAGGGTTCATGGGTCGTGTCACGCCGAGGCTCCGATCGCCGGGTTCGACGGACGTCGTAGCGCCGCGGGGCAGCGCGGTCGGTCAAGGCTGTGTAAAACCAGGGCCGGTGCGCTACGCTGCGGGGCCATGAAGGATCCGCGGGAGATCGGGCGGGATGTCGCGGCGAAGCAAGGCGCCGAGGCGGTGGCGATCAGCGAGCGAGGGTGGTACGTCGCGCCGTCGGGGGCGACCGTGCAGATCGGCGAGGCGGTCGCGCGGGCGCGCGCGGGGACGCGGAGCCATCCGCCGGACGTGGCGATCGCGCGGCCCAGGCCGGGGTCGCGCGCGGGTCGGGTGTCGGTCGTCCACGAGAGCACGCTCGCGGCGGCGCGGCGGCTGCACGCGGCGGGGCTCGTGCCGATCGCGCTCAACTTCGCGTCGGCGCGCCACCCGGGCGGCGGGTTCCTCAGCGGGGCGCGGGCGCAGGAGGAGTCGCTGTGCCGGGCGTCGGCGCTGTACGTCTGTCTCCGGGGACAGCCGATGTACGGGTACCACGGGCAGCTGCACGACGCGCTGTACACGTCGTGGGTGATCTACTCGCCGGAGGTGCCGGTGTTCCGCGGCGACGACGGGGCGCTGCTCGCGGCGCCGTGGCCGTGCTCGTTCGTCACGGCGCCGGCGCCCAACGCGAAGGCGCTGCGCGAGCGGGCGCCGCAGCGGCTTGGGGAGGTCGGGCCGGCGCTGGGCGAGCGGATCGAGCGGGTGCTGGCGGTCGCGGCGGCGGCGGGGCACCCGTCGGTGGTGCTCGGGGCGTGGGGCTGCGGGGCGTTCGGCGGCGACGCGGAGGACGTCGCGCGGCGGTTCGCGGAGGCGCTCGCGGGGCCGTTCCGCGGGGTGTTCGAGGCGGTGGTGTTCGCGGTGCTCGATTCGTCGCCGGAGCGGCGGTTCATCGGGCCGTTCGAGCGGCGGTTCTCTCGGTAGCGCGGGGGGACGGGTGGCTGCCGCCGTGGACGCTCGGGGCGTGCGACGCGAGCCTCCCGGCGAGCTGTCCGTGAGGTCAGCCCCTGGCGGGCGTCGGGGCGGGCTGGGCTTCGGGATCGGTCGGGGCGCCGGGGACGGGGTCGGGCGGGGGCGACTGGAGGCGCGGGGGCTGCGGGCCGTTGCAGATCTTCGAGCCGACCTTGCAGCCGCGGACGACCAGCTCGCGGGCGATCTCGCCGACGCGGGCCTGGTAGGTCGCGGCGTGCTCGCGGTCGCCGGCGAGGTCGAGGGTGACCTTGTACTCGTCGGTGACGATCAGGACGACGGTGTAGAACTTCGGCTCGCCGGTGGTCGGCGAGGTGTACTCGAAGTCGAAGCGGGTGCCCTGCTTGCGGTTCTTGGTGGTCGCCGGGGCCTGGCCGACGAGCGTGTAGCCGCGCTTGCCGAGCTTTTGGACGAGGTCGGCGGCCCAGTAGCCGAGGGTGCCGCCGCGGACGTTGTAGCTGCGATAGACCCGCAGGCCGACGTTGTCCTGGGCCTTCATCCGCGTCTCGACGCTGGTGCTGCTGACCTCGACGAAGCCGGTCGGCGGCTCGATCGTGTAGGAGGCGCAGGCGGAGGCCGCGAGGGTGAGGAGGGCGAGGAGAGAGGTGTGGTGGCGCATGGTCGTCAGTTCCACTCGGTGGCCTCGACGCCGAGGTTGTCGACCCACGGGAAGGGATCGTTGCGCGAGGGGACCGTGTTCTGCGGGCCGCGCTCGCTGAGGCGCAGGGTGAGGGTGGAGAAGCCGATCTGGTTCTCGAGCATGCGCAGGCGGCCGAGCGCCTGCTCGAGCTCCATGGTGATCGCGTCGAGCGAGCGGCGGACATTGAGCGCCTCCTCGACGTTGCGCGCCTGCTTGAGCAGGGCGATCAGCTGGGTCTGGGTCTCGCGCAGGACGCGGATCCGGGTCTGCAGGTCGACGTACTCCTGGGTGACGTCCTGGGCCTGCAGCGAGCGCGACTCGACGACGCCGAGCTTGGCGAGCTCGTCCATGACTCGGCGCAGCTGGGCGGCGGGGATCCGCAGGACGAAGTAGCCCTGCGACATCGTCTGGATGTAGCCGCCTGCCTCGAGGGTCAGGGCCTCGGCGCGCTGCATCGCGACGTCGAGCTTGAAGCAGGAGATCACCATCTCGGCGGTGTAGATGATCTGGCGGGCGAACTGCTTCTGCGGGTCCTTGCCCGGCTCGGCCTTGTCGTCGCCGCCGGCGCCGGGCTTGGCGTCCTTGGGCTCGGCGCGGACGGTGGTCGTCGGCGACGGGGCGGGCCTGGCAGGCGCGGGGGCGCCGAAGGTGGTGCTGCCGCCGGGCGCGGGCGCGGGCGCGGGCTCGGCCATCGCCTCCTCGGCGCCGTAGGCGTCCTGGTAGGCGGGGTAGCCCTGGGGCTCGGCCGGCGCGGCGGCCGGAGCGTCGCCGCCGCTGCCGCCGTAGTCGGCGGCGGACTCGGGGGACATCGAGCGCTTGGGGGCGTACATGCAACCGGCGGCGAGGACGAGGGCGGCGGCGAACAGGAGGCGGAGGCGTTGCATGACGGGCTCGCGGGGACGGCGACTATAGCCAAAACGCGGCGGGCCGGCGGGGGCTTACAGGCGGCCGCGGGTGTGGCAAGCTCGAGCGGTGAGACTGCGGCGGATCGCGCAGAGGGTCGCGCTGGCGCTGTGCCTCGGGGCGGCGGCGGCCTCCGGGTGCGCTCGCGAGGGCAGCGAGGTCGCGGGCGCGCCCGCGGAGGCGTGGCCGGCCGGGCTGGCGAAGCCGGCCGACGCCGCGGAGGCGCAGGAGCTCAAGGCGGCCGGGACGAGCTGGACCAACGGCCAGGCGCGGCAGCTGTACCTCGAGCGGGTGGCGGCGATCGCCGGCGAGGACGCGAAGTGGCGCGCGGAGGGGGTGCCGGCGGAGCAGCGGGCGCGGCGCGCGTTCACGATCCGGCACGAGGCGCGGAGGACGGCGCGGGCGATGATGAGCGACGCGGCCGAGGTCGCGGCGCTGCAGGAGCGCGACCGCGAGAAGTACGGCGCCCCGGACGGGCCGACCTTCGAGTACCTGGTCGAGAAGGCGCGCGGCAAGGGGCTCGAGGGCGACGCGCTGTACGAGTCGATCGTCGAGAGCGCGCAGCGGACCGACGCGGGCGTCAACCGATCGCTGGGGCTTTGAGCGATGACCGACGACCCGCGGCGGCGCGCGATCGCCTGGCACAAGGGACCGAACCGCGAGACGGTGTGGGTCGCGGAGGTCGACGGGCGGCGGTGGGCGGTCCGGCTCGGGGACTTCCCCGACGAGCCGCTGTACACGCTGACCGTCGACGGCGCGGCGGTGCTGTCGTTCGACGACTGGCCGCCGGCGTGGCGGCGCGGGTGAGCGCGGCTGTCCGAACGGGCAGGCGGTCGACGCCTGGCCTTCGGGTCAGGACATCAGGCCGGGGACCGGGCCGGCGCCGAGGTCGGGGTTGCCGAACACGCCGGGCGTACCGGAGGGGCCGGCCTCGACGCCCATGCCCTGCATCAGCGAGACGAGGAGCCGGTTGTGGGGGATGCCGTCGCCGCCGAAGCGGAGGTGGCGGCCGGTCTTGAAGGCGCCGCCCAGGCCGCCGAGCAGCAGGAAGGGCATGTTGAGCTTGCTGTGGTTGCCCTCGGCGATCTCGGAGACGACGAAGATCGAGCTGTTGTCGAGGACGCTGCCGCCGACCTCCTGCTGGGCGGCGAGCTTGGTCGCGAGCATGGCGAGCTGCTGCGAGAACCAGGTGTGGATCGTGACGAGCGCGTCCCACGGGTGGGGCATGACCGACCAGGCGTGGGACATGGCGTGGTGCTCGGTGGTGATCGAGCCCTGGCTCTCGGGGATGCTCGGGAGGTCGAGCCAGGGGAAGAACGACTGGCCGCCGCCGCCGTGGCGGGTGAACAGGGTGACGATCCGCGTCGAGTCGCAGGCGAGGCCGAGCGCGACGAGGGTCGTCATGTGGTCCATCCACTTCGGGAGGTCGTCGGGGACGTAGCCGTCCTGCAGCATCAGCGGGTCCATCTCGGGCTTGCAGGACGGGGCGTTGCCGAGGGTCTGCTCGATCGCGCGGATCGACTCGAGGTGCTCCTCGACGCGGACCTTGTCGGCGCCGCTGACCTTGCCGATCACCTTCTCGAACTCGCCCTCGACCTCGTCGAGGATGCTCTTGCGGCGGGCGTACAGCTCGGCGAGCTTGTCGGGGTCGATGTTCGGGTCGCCGAACAGCTCGGTGAAGATGCTCTTCGGCGAGCCGTTGTGCATCACCTGGGTCAGGTTGGCGTCCCACAGCCAGTGGTACCACTCGGTGCCGATCGCCAGCGAGCGGCGCGGGGTCTGCAGGCCGACGATCGAGGCGAGGTACTGGTCGAGCGAGATGCCGAGCGGGATCCGCGGGGCGTCGCCCGGGATGTTGTTGGGGTCGAACTCCGACTTGAGCTTGTAGGCGTGCCAGCCGGTCAGGAGCGAGGTCATGCCCTCGTTGTGGTTGTCCTCGGCGCCGAGCGAGCCGGCGACGTTGTGCACGCCGGAGAACACGACCAGCTTGTCGCGGAAGGGCTCGAGCGGCTGGAGCAGCGGGGGGAGCTCGAACTCGGTCTCGGTGCCGCCCTGCGGGAACCACAGCGGCGGGAGGGTGCCGTTGGGGATGAAGAAGACGATCATCCGCTTCGGGGTGCCGGCGCGCGGGGAGACGAGGCCGCCGGAGGTCGGCCGGGCGGCGGAGCGGACCGGGTCGTCGCAGCCCATCGCCTCGAGCAGCGGCAGGCCGATGGCGATGTGGCCGGCGCCGCGGAGGAGGGTGCGGCGGCTGATGCGGGTGCGGGTCGGCTTGCTCACGAGTCACCTCCGACGGTGCGGTAGAGGAAGGATTCGTCGCTGGCGATCGCCCGGAGGAGGGCGAGGATGTCGGTCTCGGAGGCGGCGAAGCCCTGGTCGAGGCGGTCGAGCACGCAGGCGTCGTCGGTGACCTCGAGGCGGCCGAAGGAGAAGCGGAACACCTGGGTGACGAAGCAGCGGCGGACGACGTCGCTGTCCGCGAGCTGGTGCGCGAGCTCGACGCCGTCCTCGAACGGGCCGACCGCGGGGGAGGCGATCTGGCCGCTGGCGTCGATGTCGAGGCCGAACTCGGTCAGGCGGAAGCGGCCGGCGTGGTCGTAGTGCTCGAAGGCGAAGCCGAGGTCGTCGAAGGTCTCGTGGCAGCCGCTGCACTTCGGGTCGGACGCGTGGGCCTCGTACTGCTCGCGGGTGGTCTTCGTCGGGTCGGGCGGCGGGGCGACGTTGTTGGCGCCCGGCGGCGGCGGCGGGACGACGGCGCACAGCAGGCGCTCGCGGACGAACTTGCCGCGGATGATCGGCCGGGTGCCGGCGGGGAAGGCCCGGATCGCCAGCTGGCTCGCGTGGGTCAACAGGCCCGCGCGCTGCTCGGGGTTGAGGTCGACGCGCAGCGGCTCGGTGCCGAGCATGTCGGTGCCCGGCGGGTAGGCGTCGGGGCCGAGGCCGTAGATCCACGACAGCGCCGGCGGGACGAAGCTGTAGGTCGCCGTCAAGAGCTCGGTCAGGCCGCCCTGGCTGTCCCAGACGACATGTTCCAAGAACGTGTCGGTCTCGGCGGCCATCAGCGGGCCGAGGTCGGCGGGGACGTCGACCTTGTTGAAGCCGGCGATCTGCTCGAGCTCGAAGAGCTGGCCGAGCAGCTCGCGGACGGTCGCGCGGGCGCGCGGGTCGGCGAGCATGCGGTCGACCTGGGCGGCGAGCTGCGCGGAGGTCTCGAGCTGGCCCTGCGCGGCGGCGTCGAGCAGGAGCTCGTCGGGGCCGGACTGCCAGAGGAAGTAGCTGAGGCGCGAGGCGAGCTCGAAGCCGCCGAGGCGGACGACGCCGGGCTCGCCGGGGACGGGGGTGCCGAGCTCGACGCGGTACCAGAAGCTCGGCGAGAGCAGGAGCCGGGTCAGCGCGTCGGCGACGCCGTCGGCGAAGCTGGTCAGCTTGCCGCGCGTGTAGGTGGCGATGAAGCCGTCGATCTCGGCCTCGTCGAGCGGGCGGCGGAGGGCGAGGCGGCCGAACCGGGCGAGCCAGTCGCGGACGCACTCGTCCTGCGCGGCGTCGTCGGCGGCGTCGATGCCGGGGCCGCAGCCGAGGGTCGCGTCGAGGCGCTCGGGGGCGGTCGCCCAGCCGGCGATCTTCTCGGCGGCGAGGAGGTGGCGCTCGGCGAGCTGGACGGTGACGCCGAGGCCCTCGGTGTTGTTGTCGAAGCCGCCGGTGATCGGGTCCGGCGGGAGGTCGGCGCCGGCGCCCTCGTAGCCGAGCAGGTCGCGGACAGTGTTGGTGAACTCGGTCCGCGTCAGGCGGCGGATCAGGTCCGACGCCTGCAGGCAGCCGTGCGCCGGGACGCCGCCGGTCGGGTCGGCGTCCGTGTCGGTGTTGCCGGCCTGCGTCGCGCCCGCGTCGGTGTCGCCGGCGGAGCTGCCCTGGCCGCCGCCGCAGGCCGTCGCGAGGATCGCCGTCAGCGTCCACGCTCGCGTGTGTCGTCCCATCGTCCCTCCGATCCGATCCAGGATCTCACCGTATCAGGTCGGCGGGCGGGGATCGATGCGCGGCGGGGCGCGAGCGTCGCGAGGTGGGCACGTGCCCAGGCGTCCGGGATGGCTCTTTGGACAGGTTCGAGCGCGAGGCTGCGCGCGGGGTGGCGTCGCGGTCGCGAGGTCGTGACGCGGCGCGCGTGGGTGCGGCCGGCCTCGCGTCGACGCGCGGCCGCGCGGCCCGGAGGCTCCGCGGCTACTCCTCGACGGCGCCGACCTCGTCGGCCTTGCCGGCGATCGGCTCGAGCACGCGGCGGAGCGGCTCCTTGATCCGCTCGAAGAAGCGGGTGCGGGCGAGGATCGGGTTCAGCCAGCCGCAGGTGATGCAGTAGTAGGTGTTGAACGGCGGGGTGTGGTGGCGGGCGTGGTGCTCGGGGCCGAGGATCAGGCCGGAGCGCTGCAGGCCGCGGATCCACCGCGGCGCGGCGGGGGCGTGGGCCCAGCTGTGGAACTGGTTGGTCAGGAAGATGCCGAACAGGAACAGGCCGATGTAGGCGGCGAAGAAGGTGGTGGCGAGGCCGCCGACCGGGACGAGGTAGTAGGTGCCGATCAGCACGGGGAGGCTGATCAGGCAGTTGGCGCCGTTGACCTCGAGGAAGTCGTGGCGGGTGATCGCCAGCGGATCGATGTGGTGCTCGCGGAACGGGCGGATGAACACGGCGCCGAAGAACGGGGTCTTCGTCGAGCCGATGTTGTCGGCGAGGAAGTGGACGAAGCCGGAGACGAAGTCGGCGGTGACGTAGCCGAGGAGGAACGCGAGCGGCAAGAGCCAGGTGCCGTGCCCGGCCCCGTGGACGGCGAGGCCGGTCCACACCTCGCGCGCGAGCAGGTACTCGAAGAAGAAGAAGGTGGACATGCTCGCCGCGTCGACGAGGCGCATCCACAGCGAGCCGCTCATGTCGTAGTGGGTGGCGGGCGGTGCGGGGGTTGCGGACTCGGGTCCGGCTTCGTGGGCGGGCGAGAGCGAAGGCATCGCGGGGGGGCCTCATCATCGTCAGAGACGGGGCGCCTTTGCAAAGGTCTTGCGCTGCGGAGGCGTGCGGTTTGCGCCGGTGGTGGCGAAACCGCGCCGAGCTCGGGGGGGACCCGAGGGCGGCGGGCGAGACGGCAGGGGACGAGGGGGCAGGTGACGAGGGGGCGGGTGACGAGGGGGCGGGTGAGGCAGGGGAGGAGGGGGGCAGGTCACGCGTGCGCAGGCGCGGAGGCAGGCGCGGGCGCGGGTGCGGGCGGAGGCGCGGGGGGCGAGGCGACGGGGACGGCGGCCTGGGGCGCGAGCGCGGGCGCGGTGACGGGCGCGGCGGCGGAGCGCCAGTCCTTGCTGACGATCAGGCGGGCGCCGCGGCGGAAGGCCATGTACGACCATGTCCATTGGGCCAGCACGAACACGCGGTTCTTGAAGCCGATCAGGTAGTAGACGTGGACGAGCAGCCAGGCGAGCCAGGCGATGAAGCCGGCGATCTTGAGGCCGTGGAACTGCGCGATCGCGCGGCGGCGGCCGATCGTCGCCATCTGGCCCTTGTCGAGGTAGCGGAAGGGGTTGCGCGGCTTGCCCTTGAGGTCGGCGAGGATGTTGCGGGCGACGAGGCGGCCCTGCTGCATGGCGACGGGGGCGAGGCCGGGGAGCGGGGGCTTGCCGGGCTCCTCCTCGAAGTGGGCCTGGTCGCCGACGACGAACACCTCGGGGTGGCCGGGGACGCTGCAGTCCTGGGCGACGAGGATCCGGCCCTGGCGGTCGAGGGGGACGCCGAGGGTGGCGTTGAGCTCGGAGGAGGCGACGCCGGCGGCCCACAGGACGGTGGCGGCCTGGAGGGTCTCGTTGCCGAGCACGACGGTGCCGGGGCCGACCTGGGTGACGAGGGTGTTGGTCCAGACGTTGACGCCGATCGACTCGAGGTCGCGGGTGGCGCGGTCGGACAGCGACTCCTCGAAGGTCGGGAGGATCCGCGGGCCGGCCTCGATCAGGATCACGCGCGCGCGCTCGGGGTCGATCCGGCGGAAGTCGCGGGACAGGGTGAAGCGGCTGATCTCGCCGAGGGCGCCCGCGAGCTCGACGCCGGTCGGGCCGCCGCCGATGACGACGAAGGTGAGCAGGCGCCGCTGCGCGGCCGGGTCGGGCTCCTTCTCGGCGAGCTCGAAGGCGGTCAGCACGCGGCGCCGGATCTCGGTCGCCTCCTCGAGCGACTTGAGGCCGGGCGCGTACTCCTCCCACTCGCCGTGGCCGAAGTAGCTGTGGCGCGCGCCGCAGGCGAGCACGAGGTAGTCGTAGGGGAGGTCGCCGAGGTTGGCGGTCCGCAGCTTCTTGTTCGCGAGGTCGACGCCGGTCGCCGATTCGAGCAGGACGCGGATGTTGCGCTGCTTGCTGAAGATCGTGCGGATCGGGTAGGCGATCTCGGCGGGGCTGAGGCCGGCCATCGCCACCTGGTAGAGGAGCGGCTGGAACAGGTGGTGGTTGCGGCGGTCGAGCAGGGTGATGTCGAGGTCGCGGGCGCCGGCGAGGGCCCGGGCGACGCGGAGGCCGCCGAAGCCGCCACCGACGATGATCAGCTTCTTCCGGGTGCCCGCTGTGCTGGCCGCGCTCATGGGCTCCCAAGTGTAGCCGACGTCGATGGTGTGCGCTTGACGCGCGACGGCCTGATCTGCTAGCAAAACGCACTCATGTCGTCGTCCGAGTCGTCTGAGATCAGGCTCTTCATGCCGGACCCCAGCACGATCCGCGTGGTCGAGTGCTCGCCGCCGTCGTGGATGGTACAGCTCGCCCTCGAGGAGAAGGGCCTCGACCACGAGTGCAAGCTGCTGTCGTTCACCGCCGGCGAGCACAAGAGCCCGGAGATGCTGGCGAAGAACCCGCGCGGGACGGTGCCCGTGCTGATGGACGGCAACATCGTCGTCTACGAGACGCTGGCGATCCTCGATTACCTCGAGTACGCCTACCCGCAGCCGGCGCTGCTGCCGAACACCAACGCGCTGCGCGGGCGGGCGCTGACCCGGCTGCACGAGGCGAACAACCTCAAGCAGGTGGGGATGCAGCTGTTCGCCTACTTGATGAACACGAAGGCGATCGACCTCGACCCGGCCGAGGTCGACCACCTCGGGTCGTTCCTCCACGACGAGCTGTTCTTCTGGGAGTATTATTATGGGATCGCGCGGTGGGCGGCGGGCTCGGCGATCAGCTTCGCCGACCTGGCAGTGTTCGCGTACGTGGCGACGGCGGTCCACCTCGGGCTCGAGCTCGAGGAGCGCTACCCGAACCTGCAGGCGTTCTACCTGCGGATGAAAGAGCGGCCGAGCGTGGTGGCGACGTGGCCGCAGGTGTGGAAGCCGCAGCCGTACTCGTTCCTGACGGCCGAGCCGGAGCCCTGAGGCAGCTGGACGGGCGAGCGAGCGGTGGGTGTGCTGGCGATCACGGGGGGTCGGTAGCCGCCTGGGCGGCCGCCGGGGGCGTCGGAGCCGGCGCCTGTCGCTCGCTGCCAGAGCGGGATCGATTCAGTCGATCCACTCGGCGAGGAAGATGTCGGTGTCGCCGGGGCTCCTGGCGCCGCGGTTCGAGGCGAAGACGAGGGTCTTGCCGTCGCGCTTGAACATCGGGAAGCCGTCGAAGGTCTCGCTGTGGGTGACCTGCTCCTGCCCGGAGCCGTCGTCGTGGATCAGGAAGAGGTCGAAGTTGCGGCCCTTGGGGTCGTTTTGGTTCGAGCTGAAGATGATGCGCTTGCCGTCGGGGTGGAAGAACGGGGCGAAGTTGGCCTTGCCGTTGCGGGTGATCTGGCGCTGGTCGCTGCCGTCGGCGTTCATCACGAAGATCTCGAGGCGGGTCGGGCGGACGAGGTGCTCCTGGATGATCTCGTCGTAGGTCGCCAGCTCCTCGGGGCCCTCGGGGTGGTTGGCGCGGTAGACGATCCGCTTGCCGTCGGGCGAGAAGAAGGCGCCGCCGTCGTAGCCCTTGGTGGTGGTCAGGCGGACGAGGCCGGTGCCGTCGACGTTGATCTTGTAGAGCTCGGGGTCGCCGTCGCGGGTCGAGGTGAAGACGATCGCGTCGCCGGTCGGCGAGACGGTCGCCTCGGCGTCGTAGCCGGGGCCGGTGACGAGGGGCTTGAGGTCGCTGCCGTCGACGGCGGAGGTGTAGATGTCGAACTCGGGGTAGAGCTTCCACACGTAGCCGCGGCTGCGGTCGGGGTTGGGCAGGCAGTCGTCGGCGGCGGCGTGGGTGGACGCGTAGAGGATCCGCTGGTCGCCGGGCAGGAAGTAGGCGCAGGTGGTGCGGCCCTTGCCGGAGCTGACGCGGGTGACGGCGCCGCCCTCCGGGTTCAGCGTGTAGATCTGGTCGCACTTGCCGCCGTCGCGCGTCGACTGGAATACGAGGCGCTGCTCGTCGAAGGAGAAGTAGGCCTCGGCGTTCTCGCCTCCGAAGGTGATCTGGCGCAGCGACTTGAAGTGGCGCTCGCCGGGGAGCGGGGTGTTCGGGTCGGGCTTGGCGGCCTCGGGCGCGGGCGCGGCGGGCTGAGCGGGGGCGGCCTTGGCCGCGGGAGCAGCCGGCGCGGCGGGCTGGGCCTTGGGGTCAGTCTTGGGAGCGGCACCCTCGCAGGCGGCGAGGGCGAGGAGGACGAGGGCGAGGCGCATCGGTCCGGATGATACCAGGAGGCGTGGTATCGTCGCGGACGATGATCGAGATCGTCCTGTCGGGGCCGGGGAAGAACGCGCTGAGCACGAGGCTGATGCTCTCGCTGCGCGAGCAGCTCGACCGCGCCGAGGGGGCGCCGCTGCTGCTCCGTGGCGAGGGGGACGCGTTCTCGGCGGGGCTCAACCTGGTCGAGGTCGCCGGGCTCGACGCGCGGGGGATGGACACGTTCTTGACGGCGCTCGAGGACCTGCTGTACGCGCTGTACAACTACCCGGGGCCGACGGTGGCGCTGGTCGGCGGGCACGCGATCGCGGGCGGCTGCCTGGTGGCGATGTGCTGCGACCACCGGGTCTGCGCGGCCGAGCCGCGGCTGAAGATCGGGCTCAACGAGGTCGCGCTGGGGCTGCAGTTCCCGCCGGCGGTGCTCGAGCTGGCGCGGCGGCGGGTCGCGCCCCAGATGTTCGACGAGGTGATCCTCGGGGCGCGGCTGTACGGGCCGCAGGACGCGCTGCGGGTCGGGTTCGTCGACGAGGTGGCGAGCGACGCCGAGGCGGTCGCCCGCCAAAGGCTCGCCGAGCTCGGGCGCCACCCGGCGGACGCGTACGCGGCGGCGAAGCGGGCGATCCGCGCCGGGGTGCTCGACGCCGACTCGGCCCAGCGCCGGGCCGCCCGCGAGGCGCTGCTGCCGGTGTGGACGGGGCCGCAGCTGAAGGCGCGGATCGCCGGGTTCCTCGGCGGCAAGAAGGGGTAGCGCGATCGGGCAGGTGCGAACGGGCAGGGCCCGGGGGACAGGGCCCGGGGGACAGGGCCCGGGGGACGCCGGCCCGGGGATCAGCGGAGGAACTTGAGCAGGAGGAAGCCGCCGACGAGCGCCAGGCCGCCGATCATGGTGGCGAGGTTGAAGTACTTGTCGATCAGCTCCTTCGCGCGCGGGCCGGCGAGGCGGATCAGCGCGGCGACGAGGAAGAAGCGGCCGCCGCGGCCGACGATGCTCGCGCCGGTGAAGCCGAGGAGGTCGAGCTTGGCGACGCCGGCGGCGACGGTGAAGACCTTGTACGGGATCGGGGTGAAGGCGGCGATGAAGACCGCGAGCTCGCCGTGCTGGTTGTACTGCAGGGTGACGGCGTCGAAGTTCTCCTGCGAGAACACGCGGTTGATCAGGTACGGCTCGAAGGTGGTCCAGAGCGCGTAGCCGATGAAGTAGCCGAACAGGCCGCCGAGCACCGAGCCGACGGTGCACCACAGGGCGAAGCGGAAGGCGCGGGTCGGGATCGACAGGGCGAGCGCGATCAGCAGGACGTCGGGCGGGATCGGGAAGAAGCTCGACTCGGTGAACGCGAGGACGAACAGCGCCGGCACGCCGTAGGGGGTCTCGGCCCAGCCGAGGACCCAGTCGTAGATCCGTCGGATCGGGTTGCGCGACTTGGCGGGCTGGCTGGCGGGCGCGGCGGGCGCGGCTTCGGGCACGCGGGGACGCTAGCACGCCGGGCCGCGGGCGGGCGGCCGTGCGGCGTGGCGTGGCTCACCTCACGGGCTGTCTCTCGGGGCAGGTACTAGAGGGCGCCGCGATCGAGCGCGAGCGCCTCCTCGTACTCCTGCGGGGTGTTGCAGGTGCGGAGGACGCGGCGGTCGGGGAGCTCGCGGGCGTCGAGCCAGCGCGCGCCGAGGCGGTCGAACATGAAGAGCGGGCGGCTGCCCTGCTTGGCGAGCACCTCGGCGGCGGCGGCGTGGGCGGGGGCGACGCGGACGGCGCTGGCGAGCGGGTGCGGGAAGTGGCGGTCGGCTGGGTCGCCGGAGGCCGGGGGGTCGAACGGCAAGATGCCCCCGAGGCCAGGTTCCTCGAGCAAGCGCTGGATCAGCAGGCGGACGTAGTCGGCGGTGAGGAAGGGGCAGTCGCAGGCGCTGAGGTAGGCGAACTCGGCGCGGTGGGCGTGGAGGACGGCGAGGCCGGCGAAGATGCCGACGAGCGGGCCGCCGTGGGCGAATTCGGGCGGGTCGTCGACGCGGACGACCCCGGGCGCGAGCGGCGGGAGCTCCTGGCCGGTCTGGGCGACGACGACGATCGGCTGGTCGCAGACCTCGCGCAGGGTGTCGACGACGTGGGTCAGCAGCGGCTTGCCGCGCCAGGGCAAGAGGGGCTTCGGCGCGCCCATGCGCGACGACCGACCGCCGGCGAGGACGACGGCTCCGCAGGAGGGGGCGGCGAGATCGGCGGGCACGGGCAGGGACCGGGAGAGGCGCGAAAATAGCCGAGGCGGACGACCCTCCGCAAGCGGGGCCGCAGGCCACACGGAAGACTGTGACGGCGCTCGTTCGCCGGGTCGCCCGGCGGGCGAGCGGTGGGCGCGGCCGCGGGCGTGCGCGGTGGGTCCGTGTCCGCGACGGGGCGAGTCGGGGCGGGAGAGGTCGGCCGCGCCGGCGATGGGGGACGATGTTCCGGCGGTTTGGTCCGATTGTTGTGAGGGCGAGCGGCTACGAGCAGCGGGGCGGGGACGCGGACCCGCGGATCAGGTACGCCGGCAAGACCTATCGGCTGCTGCAGATGCACGGGCACTCGACGAGCGAACACACGGTCGACGGGCGCTCGTACGGGTACGAGCTGCACCTCGTCCACCAGGCGGACGACATGACGCTCGCGGTCGTCGGGATCTTCTTCGAGAGCGGGGCCGAGGACGCGACCGTCCGCGCGCTGCTGGCCAATGACCCGGGGCCGTTCCTGGAGACGACCTGCGCGCAGGAGGTCGACCTCCGGGCCGTGCTGCCGGAGCGCCGCGGATTTTATCACTACAACGGTTCGCTCACCACGCCCGGCTGCAACGAGGGCGTCTCGTGGTTCGTCATGAAGGAGGCTCGCACGATCTCGGACGAGCAGGTGGCGGCGTATCAGCAGACCTTCGGCGGGACGACGAATCGTCCGGTCAAGCCGCTCGGCGGTCGCACGATCCTCGTGTCGGATCCGTGACGGCTGCGGGGGAGCGCGCCGGCGATCGCGGCCGTGCGCCGGCGCCCCGGGCCTATGGCAGGAGGGCGCCGGTGCGGGGGTCGAGGTGCAGCGAATAGAGGGGGGAGCGGGCGGTCGGGTCGTCTGGGTCGGCGACGAGGTGGACGCGCAGCCGGTCGCCCGCGGGCTCGGCCCAGACGCCCTCGATCTTGGCGCGGCCGGGCAGCGGGGTCAGCCAGGCGGGGGAGAGCGGGTCCGCGAGCGAGGCGAGCGCGGAGCCGAGGCAGGCGCCGTCGGCGTAGGTGTCGGGCGAGTCCTCGGCGGTCAGCGACAGGAGGAGGCCGCCGTCCGGGAGCGGGGCGATGTCGGTCGGGGTGTAGGGGACGCCGCCGTGCGGGCCGGTCGGCGCATGGACGGCGCCGAGGTCGAGGAAGTGGACGGCGCGCAGGAGGTCGGGGGTCCAGGCGGCGCCGCGGGCGACGGCGGCCTCGGCGGCGGCGCGGTCGAGCGTGACGAGGGCGCTGCGGTTGCCGGCGCCGTTGCCCCGCTGGACGAGCACGAGTTCGTCGCCGCGGGCGGCGGCGCCCTCGATGTTGAGCCCGGGGACGCGGGCGGCGAGCGCGGCGTACAGCGGGGCGAGCGAGAACTCGCGGGATGACGCCGGGGACATGTCCGGAGCGAGCTGGACGAAGGCACCTGTCTGTCGGGACAGGGTCGAGCCGGAGCCGAGCACGAGCAGGCCGCCGGGCCAGGCGGTCAGGGCCTCGAAGTCGGGCTTCATGCGCTTGCGGGCGGCCGGCTCGGCCGGGAGGGCGCCGGGGCGGAGGGGGAGGCGCAGCGGCGGGCCGCCGTCGTCGGGGTAGGCGTGGAGGGCGAGGTCGTCGTCGCCGACGACGAAGCTGCGGCCGCCGAGGCGGACGAGGCCGCTGGCGGCGGCGAGGTCGAGCGCGCGGACGAGGCGGAGCGGGGCTGGCGCGAGGGACATGGCGGGAGGGTCAGGCGAGGAAGCCGGCGGCGCGCAGGTCGGCGCGGACGTCGGGGTCTGCGAGCAGGCGGAGGAGCGCCTGGACGGGGGGGCGGTCGCGGCGGGCGCGGGGGATCACGAAGTCGTAGCGCTCGGCGCGGATCGGGGTGAAGGCGAGGCCGGCGTCGTGGGCGACGGTCGAGATCGCCACGCCCCAGTCGGCGCGGCCCTGGGCGACGCACGCGGCGACGCCGCTGTGGGAGCGGGCCTCGTGCGCGTAGCCGGACGGTCGCGGGCCGGGTCCGAGGTCGGCGAGCAGGGCGTCGATCAGGAGGCGGGTGCCGCTGCCGCGGTTGCGGTTGACGAGGAAGACGTCGGGGTCGCGGACGAGCGCGGGCAGGCGGAACGCGTCGGCGGCGGGGAGGTCGGCGAAGCGGGGGTCGCCCGGGCGGGCGACGAGGCCCTGCATGCGGCCGTAGCCGGGGACGAGGTCGCAGCCGTCGGGGACGAAGGGGAGGTTGTACGCGCCGGTCTCGGGGTCGAGCAGGTGGATCGGGGCGACGTCGCAGTGGCCGCGCGCGGCCGCGGCGAGGCCGCCCTGGCTGCCCTGGGCGTGGACGCGGACGATCAGGCCGGCGGCGTGCAGGCGGTCGACGAGGCGCTCGAGGCCGGTGCAGTGGCTGCCGACGATCACGAGGTCGGGGGTGACGGTGTCGCGGTCGATCGGGGTGACCGCGACGGTCGCGCCGGCGAGCAGGCGCTCGGTCTGGCGCGGGACGGCGATGAAGCCGTCGGCCCGGCAGAAGGCGGTCACCGAGCCGGAGCCCTTGCCGATCGGGAGGGCGATAGGGGCATGTCCCTCGGGGCCTGTCCGGGAGGGCAGGGTCTCGAGGGCATGTCCCTCGGGCGGGGCGAGCAGCTGGACGAGGGCGTACTCGCGGCGGCCGCGCTCGCTGGCGAGGTCGTGCGGGAGGACGGCCGCGAGCGCGGGGGCGCTGGCCTGGCGCTGGCCGGCGAGCGCGCGCAGGAGCGGGGCGACGAACTCGTGGAAGGTGAACAGGGCCGAGGTCGGGAAGCCGGGGAGGACGGCGATCGGGACGCGGCGGCCGGGCTCGGGGGCGGTGACGGCGAGGCACAGCGGCTTGCCGGGCTTGAGCGCGACGCCGTGGACGACGACGGCGGGGGCGCCGGGCTCGGGGCCGGGGAGGGCCGCGACGGCGCGCGCGCTGAGGTCGCCGGCGCCCTTGCTGGTGCCGCCGCTGAGCAGCAGCAGGTCGCAGCGGTGCGCGTGCAGGGCTGACTGAAGGGCCAGGTCGAGCGCGGCCGGGTCGTCGCGGACGACGCCGAGGGTCAGCGGCTCGGCGCCGAGCTCGCGGCAGCTCGCTTCGAGGAAGGTCTGGTTGCAGTCGTGGACCTGGCCGGGCGCGAGCGGGGCGCCGGGCGGGACCAGCTCGTCGCCGGTCGAGAGGATCGCCACGCGCGGGCGCCGGACCACGCGCGCGGACGCGCGGCCGATCGCCGCGAGGACCCCGAGCTCGCGCGGGCCGAGGCGGACGCCGGGGCGCAGCACGACCTCGCCGCGGGTGATGTCGCTGCCGACGAGGGCGATCATCGCCCCGGGCGCGGCCGGGCGGCGGACGACGAGCGCGTCGCCGTCGGGGTCGGTGTCCTCGACCATGACGACCGCGTCGGCGCCGCGGACGAGCGCGCCGCCGGTGGCGATCGCCACGGCCTCGCCTGGCCCGAGGGTCATGCTCGGCGGGACACCCGGGGCGACGACCTCGGGGCGCAGGCGCAGGCGGCGGGGGGCGAGCTCGCTGGCGCCGTAGGTGTCGGCGGCGCGGACGGCGTAGCCGTCGACGTTGCTGCGGTCGAAGCCGGGGACGTCGCGCGGGCTGGCGACGGCCTCGGCGAGGACGCGGCCGACGAGCTCGGCGAGCGGGAGCTCCTCGCTGTCCAACGGGACAGGTTCGGCGGCGGCCCACCAGCGGGCGTGGGCCTGCTCGGGCTCGACGACGTGCAGGAATTGTTGCTGCGCGGTCATGGCCGGTCGTCGAACAGGTGGACGCGGACGGTCTCGCCGGGGGCGGCGCCCTCGCTGTCGGCGTCGACGAGGATGAAGCCGTCGGCGACGACGGTGGTCGAGAGGTTGCTGGCGCCGCTGGTGGCGACGGGCTCGACGTGGAGCGCGTCGGTGCGGCGGACGCGGACGAAGTCGGTGCGACCGACCTTGCTGGTCAGCTTGCGCGCGAGCACGAGCTCGGCGGTGCGGTGGGGGAAGGCCCACGGGTCGGGGCGGCCGCCGAGGGCGCGCAGGAGCGGGCCGACGAGCAGCTCGTAGGCGCACAGGCAGGAGACCGGGTTGCCGGGCAGGAGGAACACGGTGCGGCCGTCGGGGGCGCGGCCGAGGCCGGTCGGGCTGGCCGGACGGACAGCCAGGCCGTGGAGGTCGAGGGCGCCGAGCTCGGCGAGCAATTGCGGCATCAGGTCCTCGGGGCCGACGCTCGTCGCGCCGGTGACGACGAGCACGTCGGCGTCGGCGGCGAGGAGAGCTGCGAGGGCGGCGCGGAGCGAGGGCTCGCCGTCGCGTGCGCGCAGGGCGGGCAGTGGTTCGGCGTGATCGCGCTGCGCGAGGCCGGCGAGCACCAGCGAATTGCTGTCGACGATCTGGTGCGGGCCCGGCGGAAGGCCGGGCGGGACCAGCTCGTCGCCGGTGACGAGGAGCGCCAGGCGCGGGCGGCGGACGACGGGGATCGTGGCGAGGCCGAGCGAGGCGAGGGCGCCGATGTCCTGCGGGCGCAGGCGGCGGCCGGCTTCGAGGAGGCGCTGGCCGCGGGCGATGTCCTCGCCGATCTGTCCGGTGTGCTTGAGCGGCGGGACGGGGCCGAGGACCTCGACGAGGCCGCGGGCGCCGCGGGCGACCTCGCGCGCGAGCTCGGCCTGCAGGACGGCGTCGGCGCCGGCGGGCAGCGGGGCGCCGGTGGCGATCCGGACGGCCTCGCCGGGGCCGACCTCGCCGGGGAACGGGCGGCCGGGGCGGCTGTCCCCGAGGACAGTCAGGACGAGCGGGCTGGCCTCGGCGGCGCCGAAGCTGTCCTCGCCGCGCAGCGCGTAGCCGTCGACGGCGGCGCGGACGAACCCGGGGACGTCGATCGGGGCGAGCAGGTCGGCGGCGAGGATCCGTCCGTGGGCCGCGGCGAGCGGGAGGTCCTCGGCGGGCAGGCGCGCGGCGCGGGCGCGCAGCAGGGCGAGCGCGTCGGCGAGCTCGGCGCGGGCGACGAAGCCGCGCATGCGGGGGTCATGGCGCATGGGACAGGTGCGAGGACGGGCGCGCCGGGATGGCGTGCGGAGCATGTCCTGCGGAGCAGGGCGGGAGGGTCAGGGCGTGTGGGGCATGTCCGGCGGGGCAGGCGCTCCGGCGGAGCGGGCAGGGCGCCGGGAGGGGCAGGGCGGACGCGGAGAGCATGGCGCGGCGGTCAGGGCTCGCGCAGGGGACGCGCGGGCGGCAGGCGGTCGAGGACCGAGACGATCGGGACCAGGGCGACCTGGCCGAGGCCGCAGATGCTGGTCTGCGCGAGGGTGCGGTCGAGCTCGCGCAGCATCGCCGGGGTCGATTCGGGGGCGCGGCCGGCGAGCCACTGCTCGAGCAGCTCGACGGCCTTGTGGGTGCCGACGCGGCAGGGGACGCACTTGCCGCACGACTCGTTGCGGAAGAAGCGGGTGACGTTGTGGCCGAGCTCGAGCATGTCGCGGCCGGCGGCGACGACGACGACGGCGCCGGAGCCGAGGCTCGAGCCGGCGCGGCGCAGGTGCTCGAAGTCGAGGGGGGTGTCCAGGGCGTCGGCGGTGACGAAGGCGGTCGAGGCGCCGCCGGGCATGACGGCCTGGACGGGGACGCCGCCGGGGACGCCGCCGGCGAGGTCGATCAGCTCGGCGATCGTGGTGCCCATCGGGACCTCGTAGACGCCGGGGCGGACGACGTCGCCGCTGACCGAGATGAACTTGAGGCCGGCGCAGCCGCGGACGCCCTGGCTCCGGTACCAGGCGGCGCCGCGGGCGGCGATCGCGGCGGTCATCGCCAGCGTCTCGACGTTGTTGATCAGCGTCGGTTGACCGAACAGGCCGGCGATCCCGGGGTACGGCGGCTTGTTGCGCGGCTCGCCGCGGCGGTCCTCGAGCGCCTCGAGGATCGCGGTCTCCTCGCCCATGATGTAGCCGCCGGGCGAGACGAAGATCTCGAGCTCGACCCCGAGCTCGCGCCCGACCGCGGCCGCGCGCGCCTGCTCGCGCGCGAGGGCCAGGCGCTCGGGCTCGTACTCGTGGCGGATGTAGACGATCGCCCGCTGCGCGCCGACGACGAGCGCGCCGAGCAGGACGCCGGCCCACACGAGGTGCGGCAGGCTGGCGAGGATCTCGCGGTCCTTGAAGGTGCCGGGCTCGCTCTCGTCGGCGTTGCAGACGACGAACTTCTCGCCGCCCTCGGCCGGGGCGTCGCGGACGGTCCGCCACTTGAGGTGGGTCGGGAAGCCGGCGCCGCCCATGCCGCGCAGGCCGGCGTCCTTGAGCTCGCCGATCAGGCGCTCGGCCGCCTCGGCGCCGCCGCGGGCGAGCGCGCGCACGACGTCGTAGATCGCGGCCGGCTCGGGGAAGGGGTCGACGGCCCAGCGGCGCGCGGGCGGCGGCCCGGGGTGCGCGTGCTCGGCGAGCGCGGCGAGGGCCTCGTCGGCGCCGGAGGCCGGGGCGTGGCCGACGAGGGCGGCCGGGGCCCGGTCGCAGCGGCCGAGGCAGGAGACCTCGTGGACCTCGACGCGTTCGCCGGTGGCGGCCTCGTGCGCGGCCGCGCGGGTCCGGATCTGCTGCAGGCAGTCGGCGCCGCCGCGCATGGCGCAGGCGAGGTCGCGGCAGACGTCAATGCGATGCGCGGCCGGCGGGGTGCGACGATAATGCGGGTAGAAGGAGGCGACGCCCTCGACGCGGTGCAGCGGGACGCCGAGCTCGTGGGCGAGGGCGACGAGGTCGTCGTGGCGCAGCCAGCCGTGCTCGGCTTGCAGGGCGTTGAGGCGGTGGATGATGCTCGGCGGCCGGAAGCGCATGGGGCAGAGGGAAGATACCGCACCTTCTGCGCGTTGGGGGCGCTCGGCGCGGGCCGCGGGGCGGAGCGGCAGGGGGCCGGAGGTCGGCGGCGGGAGATCGCCGCGGGGTGCCGGCGAGGCGGCGCAAGGGGGCGGGCCGTCGCGCGGCGGGCGAGGGTCGACGCATTCGCGGTCGTATCGGCGGCGTGCATCGTGTGGTCGATGCATTGCGGCTATATGTATTGTGAAATCATGGTGGTCGCGCGGCTGCGCGGGCGCGAGTCGGCGCGGGTTCGCGCGGGCGTGCGCCCGCGGACACGCGGAATCGCGCGGCGCGTGATCCGAGACAGGCGATCCGCGCGGGGCGGCTTTTGCTAACGTCCCGCATCCCGCCGCTTCGGTGCGGGTCAGCGCGTGCTGCAAGGAGCCTGTCGATGTCGAGTGTGATCGCCCCCAAGTCCAGAGACGAAGTCCTCAAGAGTTTCTCGCCGCTGCTGCAGAAGTACGGCCAGCAGGCCGCGCAGCCGGCGACCAAGGCGGAGGCGGCCGAGCGCGCCAAGCTGCGGGAGGTCGTCGACCGGGCCGCGCAGTACACGAGCGAGAACATCATCAAGGGGCTGGCGGAGCTGCAGGTCAGCTTCGGCGCGGCGATCGAGGCGCTGGCCGACCGGCTGGCGAGCGAGGCGAGCAAGCTCGACGAGCTGAAGAAGGCGATCGCGGCCGAGGCGGCGCGGGTCGAGGACCTGCGGCACGTGCGGATCGCCGCCGAGGCGCTCGAGATCCTGCACCAGGACGACAAGAAGCGGCTGCAGGCGCTCGAGGACAGGTTCGCGGCGGACGTGCGCGAGCTCGAGGAGAAGATCGCCCGGCAGCAGGAGGTGTGGGCGAAGGAGCAGGCCGAGAAGGCGGCGGCGCTGGCCGAGGCGGACGCGGTGACGGCGAAGGAGCGCAAGGCCGACCAGGAGCGCTACGCGTACGAGATCGACAAGCAGCGGCGGCTGGTCGCCGACGAGTTCGCGGAGAAGCTGCGGCTGCTCGAGCGCCAGCTGGCGGAGACGCAGGCGGCGAAGGACAAGAATTGGGCCGAGCGCGAGAAGGTGCTCGCGGCGGCGGCGGCCGAGATCGAGGCGCTGCGCGGCAAGGCGGCCGGCTACGCGAAGGAGCTCGAGGACGCCGGGAAGGGCGCGCGCGAGAAGGTGATCGTCAAGGTCAGCTCGGACGCGAAGGTCGACGCGGAGCTGGCTTCGCGCGACGCGGCGACCGCGGTCGAGGTCGCGGATCTGAAGATCCGGACGCTCGAGGACCGGATCGAGAAGCAGCGGGCGCAGATCGCCGAGCTGAACGCGCAGCTGACCGCCGCGCTGGCGCAGACCCAGGGCCTCGCGCAGAAGGCGATCGAGGGGACCTCCCAGAGGAAGTGAGGCGCCGTGAAGACGTTCAACGCCAAGAGCACCAAACAAGAGATCCTCGACGCCTACAACGAGCTTGCGAAGGAGGTGAAGGAGCTGAAGGAGAAGGCGCCCGCCAAGCCGGCGCGCTCCGCCGAGCCGCAAGCCGCCCAGACCGCGCCGAGCCCCGTTCCCGCCGCTTCCCAGGAGAATTCCGCCGTGACCTTCGAAGACCTTTCCCGCGACCTCGACAGCATCCGCACCCGCTTCGGCGACGCCGCGTCGGCGCTGCAGCAGCACCTCCTGCGCGAGTCGGGCCGGCTCGAGGACCTGCGCGCGGAGATCTCGACGTACACCGAGCACCTCAAGTCGCTGCACGCGATCGAGGTCGGCGACGACACGCTGCGCGAGCTGGTCCGCCGTTACCTCGAGACCCAGCGCAGCGCCGACGAGGCGTTCGCGCTGCGCAAGCGCAAGGTCGAGGAGGAGCTCGAGGCGAAGAAGGCGGCGTGGCGCAAGCAGCAGGAGGAGCACGCGACGGCGACCCGCGAGGCCGACGCGGCCGCGAAGCTGGCGCGCAGCCGCGACGCGGAGGAGTACGGCTACGCGACCGACCGCGCGCGCAAGGCCGACGCCGACGCGCTCGGGCAGGAGAAGAAGCGGCTGCAGGCCGAGCTCGACGCGCTGCAGGAGACGAAGACGCTGGCCTGGACCGAGCGCGAGACCGACGTCGCCCGCCGCGAGCAGGAGTACGCGGAGCTGAGGGCGAAGGCGGCGAGCTTCCCGAAGGAGCTCGAGGCGGCGATCACCAAGGCGGAGTCCGAGGGGATGGCGATCGCGCGCCGGCAGGCGAAGATCACGGCGGACCTGGCCCTCAAGGAGTTCGAGGGCAAGAAGAAGGTCCAGGAGCTCAAGATCCACGAGCTCGAGGCGACGATCAAGAAGCAGGACGAGCAGATCGTGGAGCTGAGCAAGCAGCTGGCGACGGCGCTCAAGCAGGCGCAGGACCTGGCGATCAAGGCGATCGACGGGGCGTCGAACTCGACGTCGTTCGCGGCGGTCAAGGAGATCGCGCTCGAGCAGGCGAAGACGTCGCAGAAGTTCAAGTGAACCGGCGGAGCCCCCGCGTCGAGTCGATGCGGGGGCACCCATGAAAAAGAGCCAGGGCCCCGTCCGTGGGGCGCCTGGCTCGCGCGTTCGTCCAGGGGAGGTCGTGCGATCAGCGGATCCGGACCGCGTCGGCGATCACGACGAAGCCGGTCGTGGTCCAGCGGGACAGGACCACCTTGTTCCAGCCGGCCTTGAAGTTGTACGTGCCGAGCTGGACCCACTTGCCGCCGTTGGTCTGCTGGTTGACGTTGACCGTGCCGAGCTTGACGCCGGCCGAGTCGAACATCACGAACGGGGCGGAGGTGGAGCGGTTGCTGCCGGCGACCCACCAGGCGTCGACGGTGCGGGTCGCGGCGGCGGGCAGGTAGAACTCGAAGGAGGCGCCGTCGGACACGGCCTGGGTGCTGGCGAACCAGTAGCCGGAGCCGTAGTAGCCGGGGCTGGCGGCGCTCGTCGTCCAGTTGGACGACACGGTGATCTTGGCGACCGACTGGTTGTTGTTGGCGTTGTTCGAGTCGATGATGATCGAGGTCGGGGCGGGCTGGGGCTGCGGGGCGGGCTCGGGGGCGGGCTGGGCGCCGCAGTACTCGTTGACCTTGTTGAGGTAGGTCGTCCACGGCCAGTTCGGGCCCGGGTCGATGCGGTTGTACGGCTGGAGCTGGCCGTGCGCGACGATGTGGTACTTGTCGCGCGGGATCGCGTGGGCCTTGGTGATGTCGCAGGTCAGCTTGGCCGACTGGTTGATCAGGTTCGAGTTCCAGCTCGCCTGCTTGGCGAAGCCGGCGTGCTCGATGCCGACGGTGAAGTTGTTGGCGTTGTAGCCCTGGAGGTCGCAGAGCTTGCTGCTGTTGAGCTTGCAGTCGTAGCTCGCGCCGATGTGCCAGCCCTTCTGCGACTCGCGGACGAGCTGGGAGATCTCCGAGCCGTCCTCCTTGATCACGTAGTGGGCGCTGACGCCGGCGTTCGGGTTGGTCAGCCAGCCCCAGCAGCCGGAGTAGCCGCCCTCGCAGCTGTGGATGATCACCATGCGCACCTTGCCGGAGGCGTTGGCCGGGCGCGAGCTGTAGTTGGGCGAGGGGCGCCAGATCGAGCCGGCGTAGTCGGGGCCGGGCGCGGCGGTCGGGTTGGTCGGGGCGGCGAAGTCGGCCTCGACGACCTCGGGGCTCAGCGAGGCGACCGGCTGCCCGGCGACGTCGACGATCTCGAGGCCGCCGCGGATCAGGCCGTAGACGTCGTGGTGGACGTAATTGATCAGCGCCTCTTCGACCTCGATGTCGCTCATCGCGGCGATCGCCGGGGCCCACGCGCCGAGGTCGTCGCGGTCGATCTCGATGTCGTCGGCGTAGCTGCGCAGCACCGCCGCGGCGGCGCGGATGTTGGTCCGCCGGTCGGTCTTGACCTGCTCGAGCGTCGCGCCGATCAGGCCCGCGCCGAGGCCGAGGTGCTCGCCGCGCAGCGCCATCACGCCGTAGGCCGGCTCCTGGCCCTCGAACTCGCTCATGCCCTCGATCATCTGCCACTGCGTCTCGGCGTAGCCGACCGCCTGCAGCACCTGCACCGGCACGCCGAACTCCTCGGCGGCGCCGCGGAACTCCGCGTCGATCCCGCTCAGGTACGAGCCCGGGTCGGCCGTCGGGGCCTCGTCGTCGACCTCGGGCTCGACCCCGTCCTGCGCCGGCGCGCTGTCGTCCATGCCGTCGTAGCAGGCGGGCGCCAGACCGACGCAGGCGAGCATGGCGAGGCTGGTGATCAGGCGGAGGGGGGAGCGCAGGGTCGTCATCGGTGAACCTTCCTTAGGGCGGCGGTGCTCGCGAACAGGCGTGTCCCCATGTGCGGAGCTGCGACGCCGCGATGCGCAGCTCCCCGGGGCGGGCCGTAGACCGGCCATCACAATGGCTCAAGGCCCTGGTACCGTGGCTCGCGGGGCGGCGCAAGAGGGTCGCGCGGGCCGCAGACCGGCCGAATTGCGTCCCTTAGGGCCCCCAGGGCGGCAATTCGCCATATCCGGGGGACGCTCGCGACGACCTCACGGCGCGGGGCGACGATCGCGGTGATCGAAACGCCGGCGGTCGTTACTCGGAGCGTCAGCGCGGGAAAATGCGGCGGTTGCGAGGAATGTGGGGTCAGCAAGCGACCGCGCACGCAGACTGTCGCCGGCGTCACTCCTGTCCATGAGGGCAGGGTGCTTGAGACAGGTCAGTCGGACGAGCGCCGGGCGCCCGTCGGGGGCTGGCGGCGACAGAGTGACGCCGCGCACTCGCGCGGAGCCGGGCGTCCTCGGTCGGTTCGAGCGCTTCGAGGCGGCGCGGTCACGAGGCGCCCGCGCGGCGCGCCTTCCGCTTCGCCTTGCGGGCGGCGATCTCGCGGTCACGCGCCTTGCGGTCGCCGACGACCGCGGGGATGGTCAGCTCGGCGCCGAGCGAGAAGGCGAGCGTGTGCAGCCAATTGCTGCTGTAGCCGTCCCCGAAGCCGATCTTGTCGCTGCTCGTGCCCTTGCCCCCGCCGCCGAGGTAGCGGAGGTTGACGAAGGGCCGGAGGGCCCTGGCGACCGTCACGCCGGCGCGCAGGCTGGCGTCGACGATCAGACCCTCGACCGGATCGTCGCCGCCGTTGACGTAGGGGATGTTGGCGTAGAAGCCGTCGATCTCGCCGCCGTACCAGGAGTTGACCCGCTTGAGCTGGTGACGGCCGCGGAGCTTGATGATCGGCACGGCGCCGATGTTGGTGTTGGACACCGACTGCTCGCCGTCGCTCGAGACGTAGCTCTGGCGGAAGTTTCGCACCTGCATCGAGAAGCCGAGCGAGAGCTCCTGCTCCGGATCGGTGAAGAAGTCGTAGGCGTAGCTGAGCCGGTAGATGTCGAATCCGTAGAGGATCGAGACGCCGGACATCGCCGGGAAGGTCACGTCGTCGGCGACGAGGTCCTCTCTCAGGACCGTCTCCGTCTCGAAGCGGATCGGCTGATAGAGCAGGATGATCTGGTGGTGGTCGTCGATCTCGAGCTCCGCCGAGAGCCTGCGGAACAGGAACATCGTGTCCTGGCGACCGTCCCGCCGCAGATCGAAGGTGGTGCCGCCCTTGTCGAGCCGGAGGGTGTGCGAGAGCACGTTGAGGGAGCCGAGCTCGCCGAGGGTCTTGAGCCGGACCGAGATCGGCGCCTTGCCGGCGCGCTGACGGCGGCTGGGTTGCCGCTTCGGCGGGCCCCAGAACCCGCTCTGTTCGACGCTGTCGGGGGAGGGGCTCGCGGCGGCCGGCGTCGGGCCCACGGAGGACGCGACGGGCGTCGTGCCCCCGGAGGACGCGACGGGCGTCGTGCCCGCGGGGGCTTCGGCGACCGCGGAGGGGACCGCCTCGGGCGGCGGCGAGGCGGCCTGCTCGGCCCCCCCGTCCTGTACCGGGGTCGCGGAGGTCGTCGGATCCGGGGACGGCTGGAGGCCCGCGTTCGCGGCGAGGACGCTGGCGAGGAGGAGCAGCGGCGCAGACATGGCCGCAACCCTGGCATGAACCGGAGGACGCGCCAGCGATGACCGCGGGAGAGCGCGTGTGGGCCCGTCGCGGCGCGGAGCCGCGCGAGGGCTGCGGTCCCGACGTCTGTCCTTCAGGACAGGCCAGGCACGCCGCCGGCGTCGATGCCGAGGCGCTGGGCCTCGCGGACCGCGCTGAGGACGGCGCCGTGGACGGTGCCGAAGGTGCTCCGCGAGGTCGCCTCGCCGGCGAACAGCACGCGCTTCCCGACAGGGGCCGCGAGGGCGTCGAAGTCGTCGAGGGTCTGGCCGAGCGCGGGGAAGCTGTACGAGCCGCGGCTGTACGGGTCGCTGCGCCAGCGGGTGACCTGGGCCGCGAGCGGGGCGGGGACGGCGAGCCCGAGCGCCGCGCCGAGCGTGGCGACGGCGTCGGCGACGAGGGCCGCGTCGTCGAGGGTGTCGAGGGCCTCGCGCGCGCGGGCGCCCCCGTGCAGCAGCGCGAGGGTGGGGGCGCCCGCGTGGGCGCTCAGGTCGACGATCAGCGGGAAGGCGCCCCGCGTCGCCCCGAGGTGCAGCCACGCGCTGTCCGCCGTGGAGGGCCAGAACGCGGACTCCCAGCGGAGGATCACCTTCTCGAGGCTGCCCATCTCGAGCCGCGCGATCGCGTCGCGCTTGGCGGCCGGCAGCGCGGGCTCGAAGGCGATCGCGCCGGCCTGCAGGACGCCGAGCGGCACGGTGACGATCGCGCGGTCGCCCGTGAAGACCTCGCCCGGGGCCGTCTCGACGCGCACGCCCGCGGCGTCGTAGGCGACGCGCAGGACGGGGCTGGAGAGGCGGATGTCGAGGCCGTCGGCGAGCGGCGTCAGCAGCGAGCGGTAGCCACCGACGACCACGTGGTCGTCGTAGCCGTAGAACTCGTCCTCGTCGAAGATCGCGAGCGAGGTGCGCGCCGCGGGGCCGCCGTAGTCGACCTCGAGCAGGTATTGCTCGAGGATCATGCGGGCGTACCGCGCGGCGCGGGGATCGAGGGCGAGGGCCGCGAGGTGGGCGTCGACGGCGTCCTGCATGCTGGCCTGCGCGCCGAGCTTCGCCTGCAGCGAGGGGATCGCGGCGAGCAGGCCGTCCTCGCGCGCGAGCGCGGCCTCCAGCTCGGCGTCATCGGCGAAGCGGCCCTCGATCGCGTCCCACAGCGAGAGCGGCTCGTAGGGGTGCGGGCGCGTGGCGACGCCGTAGCCGTCGGCCATCGCGGCGACGGGGTTGTCGGTCCGCCCGTGGATCCACGCGGCCCCGAGGTCGACCGCGGCGCCGGCGAGCTCGACGGTGTGGAGCCGTCCGCCGATCCGGTCGCGCGCCTCGAGGACGACGACCTCGACGCCGGCGGCCCGCAGGAGGCGCGCGGCGACGAGGCCGGCGATCCCGGCGCCGATGACGACGACGCGGCGCGTCGGTCCCGGCAGGACGGGGGGCGCGGAGGCGCGACACGCGAGCAGGACGCTGCCGGCGAGCAGGCCGAGGAACGATCGGCGGGGGTGCATGGCAGGACTGTATCCCATGCCTCACCGGGCTGTCGCCGCCGACGTTGCGCGAATCGGGGTCCATGCAGTCCGCGTCACCGTCGCACACGAACGATCTTCGGGAGCTCCTCGCCGCTCGCGCCGCTCGCGGGGCCGTGACCTGCGCGGCGCGGGCGATCGGATACAATGTCTGCGATGGCGGCGCCTTACCTGAGAGCGATGACGGAGCTTCCCCGCGAGCACGGCTTCGAGCCGCTGCGGGTCGAGGGGCGCCTGCCCGAGGCGCTCGCGGGCACGATGTTCCGCAACGGGCCGGGGCTGTTCTCGGTCCACGGGCACCGCTACCGCCACTGGTTCGACGGCGACGGGCTCGTCAGCGCGGTGCGCTTCGCGGGCGGGCGGGCGCTCGGCGCGGCTCGCCTGGTGCGCAGCCGCGGGCTGGCGGAGGAGCGCGCCCGCGGCCGCGCGTACTTCGGCACGTTCGGGACCCAGGCGCCGGGGCGGTGGAGCCCGTGGCGGACGCTCCGGTTCCTGCGCGAGGGCGGCAAGAACCCGGCGAACACGTCGATCCTCGCGTGGCAGCGCCGGGTCTTCGCGCTGTGCGAGGTCGGCCTGCCGACCGAGATCGAGCCCGAGTCGCTGGCGACCCTCGGCGAGGTCGACCTCGGCGCGATCGTGCGGCCGTTCTCGGCGCACCCGCACCGCGTCGACGAGACCGGCTACGTGTACAACTTCGGGGTCCGCGTCGGTCGGCCCAACGCGATCGACCTGTACGCGCTCCGCCCGACCGGCAGCGCCGGCAAGGTCGCCGAGATCCCGCTGCCGGGGCCGACGATGATCCACGACTTCGCGGTCACGGCCCGGCACGCGGTGTTCTTCCGCGCGCCGCTCTCGATCGATCTGCTGCGCGTGCTGCTCGGGCGCAGCGCGTACGCCGACGCGATGACGTGGCGGCCGGAGCTCGGGACCGAGGTGATCGTTGTGCCGCTCGACGCGCCGGCCTCGCCGATCCGGTTCACCGCGGAGGCGTTCTGGACGTGGCACGTCGCCAACGCGTTCGAGCAGGGCGACGAGATCGTGATCGACGTGGTGCACCACCCCGACTTCCGCAAGAGCGCGGCGTGGCTGTCGGGCATCCTCGCCGGCGAGCCGATCGGGCAGGCCGACGGGGTGCTCCACCGGCTGCGCGTCGATCCTCGGCGCCGGCGCATGCGCGCCGAGCCGCTGCGCGATCGGACCGGCGAGTTCCCGCGCGTCGCGCCGGCCGAGGAGGGGCGCGACTACGCGGTGTGCTACCAGGGCGAGCACTCGAGCCCGGAGGCGGCGCGGCGCGGGCCGCCGGACACGCTGGTGCGGATCGAGCTGGCGAGCGGCGCGGTCGACGGCCACCGATTCGAGGCCCACGAGGCGCCGTCCGAGGGGGTGTTCGTGCCGCGCCCCGGCGGACGCGACCCGCGCGACGGCTGGGTGATCGCGCTGGTCTACGACGCCCGCGCCCACGCGAGCGCGTGGGTGGTGCTCGACGCGGCGCGGATGAACGACGGGCCGATCGCGCGGGCGTGGTTCGACCACCACGTGCCGCTCGGGTTCCACGGGGCCTGGCTGCCGGCAACCTGAGCGCGCCGGATGGACGCGGGAGGTCGGGCGGCCGGAAGACTCGCCGCGTGGCGTCGCTTCTGGTAGCCATGAGGTCGTCCGATCGCCATGTGGACCCGCTACAATTCGATCCTCGCCGTATCTCCCTGTCACGTCGTGCTCGGCGGCCTCAACGGTGGCCTGTGGTCGACGCGCGACAACCTCGTGTGGACGCCGGCCACGTTCGAGCTGCCCGGGGAGCGCGAGCGCGACGGGGTGCACATCCACGACCTCGCCGCCGCCGGCGAGCGCCTGTTCGCCGCCTGCAACAAGGGCGTCGTCCTCCGCTCCGACGACGGCGGCCGCACCTGGTCGTTCGTCGCCACCGGCGCGCCGGAGGAGGCTCACCTCGACGCGATCCAGGCCGACGCGAGCGGCCTCGTGGTCGTCGCAGGCCGGGACTACGACGAGCACACCGGCCTCGTCCTGCGCTCGTACGACGGCGGCCTCACCTGGTCGTGCCTGCGCCACAAGCCGCTGTGGGAGCAGGTCGCGAGCTTCGGCCCGGACACCCTGCTGCTCCACGACGGCGACCACCTCTATCGGCTCCCCAGCGGCGCACGCGAGCCCGTGCACCTGTACCAGGCCGCGGGCTCGATCGAGGCGATGACCGTGATCGAGCCCGGGTGGGCGCTCGTCCTCGAGACCCGCCTGACCGACGTCCGCACCAACCGGCACAGCGCCGCCCTGCTGGAGGTCCGCGGCGACCGCGTCACGCGGCTCGAGTTCGAGCTGCACGCCGGGTGGATCAGCCTCGCCGCGATCGCCCCCGAGGCGTGGATCCTGCTCGCGCCGGACGGCGCCGTGGCGCGCACGGGCGACGGCGGCAAGACGTGGACCCTCGGCGCGCTGCCCCGGTTCAACGGCTCGCGCTTCTGCACGCAGTTGCACGCGCGCGGTCCGCTGGTCTTCGCCCTCTCGGAACAGGCGGTCTACCGCAGCGACGACGCCGGCGCGACCTGGGCCGAGGTCTCGAAGGAGCTGCTCTCGCTCGGCCGCGTCGTCGAGACCTCGTGGGGCGAGCTGCTGTCGTTCGGCCGGCGCGTGTACCGGCGCGCCCCCGGCGCGCAGGACTGGACGGTCGTCACCGGCCTCGCGCACGCGCGGGCGATGGTCGAGGTCGGCCCCGGCGTCCTGCTCGCGCTCGGCGACGGGATCCAGCGCAGCGAGGACCGCGGCGTCACCTGGTCGAAGGTTCATGCGGACGACAGGCACACGCTGCGCGCGATCGCGGCGGTCGGGCCCGGCGGCGCGGTCGTCGTCGGCGATCGCGGGACGATCCTCCACACGACCGACGCCGGCCGCACCTTCTCCGCCGTCCGCGCTCCGGCGCGCGAGCACCTGCTCGCGGTGTGGGCCCGCGGTGAGCTCGTGATCGCCGTCGGCGAGGGCGGCGTGATCCACCGCTCCGAGGACGGCGGACGCAGCTTCGTCGCGGCCGAGGTCGCGGACCGCCCGTCGGCGCTGGCCGGCGTCGCCGGCACGCCGGACGGCGTCGTCGTCGCCATCGGCCGCGAGCAGCCGATCGTGGCCTGCTCGTGCGACGCCGGCCGGACCTGGGTCGTCCTCGACGACGTGTTCTCGAAGTGGGTCTACGGCCTCACCGCCCTGCCCGATGGCCGCTTCGCGGTCTGCGGCGGCGACGGCGAGCTGCTGGTCTCGAGCAACGGACGCAAGTGGTCGACCGCCGCGCGATCGTCGGGCGAGGTGCTCCTCGCGCTCACGCCGCTGTCGAACGGCACGCTGCTCGCCGTGACGACGCTCGGCCTCCTCGTCGAGCGCACGCTGCCGCCCGCGAAGGCGACCGACAAGGCGCCCGCGAAGGCGAAGGCGAAGGCGAAGGCGAAGGTGAAGGCGAAGGCGACCGCGAAGGCGAAGACGCCCGCGAAGGCGAAGGCGACCGCGAAGGCGAAGGCGAAGATGCCCGCGAAGGCGAAAGCGACCGCGAAGGCGCGCGTCAAGGCCAGGGCCAAGACGACCGCGAAGGCGACCGCGGCGCGTGCGCGCCGACGCTGACGTGACCGCGAACCTCGGTCCACTGTCGACGACGCCTGCACGGGCGCGGCAAGCGCCGAAGGCGCTCGCGTCGGGTCGAGCAGGGCGAGCGCAGACGCGGCGGCGTCGGGGGCCTTGCGGCCGAGCACGGACGAGATCGATCGTCGTCGATCACCGGGTCGCCGTTGGCAGCACCAGCGACGCGCGAAATCATCGGATTGACGCCACCCCGGCGCGTCTCGAAGATCGGCGTCCCCCGCATGACCACCCACGTCCTCGTCGTCGACCGCAGTGCGAAGGTCCGCAGCGTCCTCAAGATCTACACGATGGCCCTCGGCGTCTCGCTGCTCGAGGCCGAGGACGCCGGGCGCGCGCTCGAGATGCTCCGCCTGATGCCGATCGACCTCGTGCTCGCCGAGTTCGACACCCCGGGCATGGAGCGCGCCGACTTCCTGGGTGAGCTGCGCAGCGACCCGCGGCGGCGCGCGCTCCCCGTGATCCTGCTGACCACCGAGGACACCGGCGACGACGCGATGAAGCGCGCGGTCGAGGCCGGCGCCGACGCCTTCCTCGAGAAGCCGGTCGCCCACGGCGAGCTGACCGCGCTGCTGAGGCGCTACCTCCCGCGGTCCGGCTGAGCCCCGGTTCACCGCCGCCGAAACCCCGTGACGCCGCGCGCCGGGGCGAGTTGGTTGACAGCCCCCGTTTCTGCCCGCAAGGGTCACGGCATGCTGCTCAAGAACTTCTGGTACGTGCTCGGCGAGAGCACGAGCGTCGGCGCCACGCCCGTCAAGGTCCGCGCGCTCGGCCAGGACCTCGCGCTGTTCCGCCGCGCCTCGGATCGCCGCGTCGTCGCGCTCAGCGACGTCTGCGTGCACCGCATGGGCTCGCTCGCCGGCGGCGTCGTCGACGGCGACTGCGTCCGCTGCCCCTACCACGGCTGGACCTACGCCGACGACGGCGCCTGCACCTCGATCCCCGCCAACCCGCCCGGCGCCCCGATCCCGCGGAAGGCCCGCGTCGACAGCTACCCGGTCGAGGAGCGCCACGGCTGGATCTGGGTGTTCCTCGGCGACCTGCCCGCCGGCGAGCGCCCCCCGATCCCGCCGCTCCCCGAGTTCGGCCAGGCCGGCTGGCGCGCCGTCCGGGGCGAATTCACCTGGCAGACCAACTTCACCCGCGTCGTCGAGAACGCCGTCGACATCGCCCACACCCCGTTCGTCCACGCGAACTCGTTCGGCAACCGCGACGACCCGGTGATGCCCGACTACGACGTCCAGCAGGGCGAATACTCGCTCTCCACGACCGTCTCGCTGCCCGCCCCGCGGGCCCGCGGCCTCTCGAAGTACGTCGCCAGCGGCGGCCACAACACCGTCACGCTCGGCATCTACATGCCGAGCGTCAACCGCATCGAGGCGACCCTGCCCAACGGCTGGCGCACGATCCTGCTGATCGCCAACCTCCCCGTCGACGAGCGGCGCACGCTGACGCGATTCATCCAGCTCCGCAACTTCCTCGGCAGCCCGCTCGCCGACGCCTTCGCGCGCCGCCTGTCGATGCAGGTCCTCGCGGAGGATCGGCCGACCGTCGAATCGCAGAACCCCCCGGTCGTCCCGCTCGAGCCCGGCGCCGATCTGAGCACCCGCTCCGACGCCCTCTCGCTCGCCTACCGCAAGCTGCTCCGCCGCTGCGTCGAGCGCGGCTGGCAGCTCGATCACCACGAGATCCGCCGCGCCCACGCGCACGAGCACCGCCTCCACGTCATCCCCTCGCCCGCGCGCCGCGACCCCGAGCACGCCAAATCGTGGGTCCTCGACGAGGCCCCGACGCTCGCGCCCTGAGACCGTGGACCCGGGCGATGCGGAATCCGATGTCGTGGCGCACCTCCCTCGATCGGCTCGCCGCGATGGATCCGCGCGATGCCGATTTCGTGGTGCTCGAGCTGACCGACGGCGCGCGCTGGCGCTCGACCGCTCGACGCGGTCCGTGCGCGGCGATATCCTCCGCGCCATGAGCGACGCGCGTGCGAGCGAATGGGTGCAGGCGCTCGCGTCGAGCGGCCCGCTCCGCGACGAGGCGTGCCGCGGGCTGCTCGGGATGGGGGCGGCCGCCGTGCCGCACCTGATCGCCGCGCTGCCCGAGCGCCGCCTCTCGTCGTGGGCGCTCTCGCTGCTGGCGGAGCTCGGCCCCGCGGCGCAGGCGGCGATCCCTGCGATCGTCGCGCAGCTCCGGCACGCCTCGCACGCGCAGGTCGCCGCCGTGCTCGCGGCGATCGGCGCGCCGGCGGTGCCGGCCGCGATCGGGCTGCTCGATCCGCGGCGCCCGGATCACGTGCGCTGCGGCCTCGATGCGGTCGCGCGGCTGGGTCCGGCCGCGCGGGCGGCGATCCCTGCGATCGTCGCGCTGTTCGACCGCGGGCTCGACCTCGACGAGCGGACGAGCCGGGCGCTCGCGGCGATCGGGGACGCCGCCGTCCCGGACCTGCTCGTCGCCGCGCGTGCTCCGTCGCCGCGCGCGCGCACATGGGCGATCCGCGCGCTCGGCGAGCTGCGACGGGCGAGCGCGCAGGAGGCCTTGATCGCCGCGCTCGGCGACGTCGACGTCGGCGCGCGGATCTGGGCGGCGCGCGCCCTCGGGCGGATCGGCGGGCTCGCTGCGCTGACGCCGGGCACGATCGACGGGCTGATCGCGGCCTTCGACGCCGAGCGCCGCCCGGCGGTGCGGCGCTGGCTCGCCTGGGCGCTCGGCGAGGCGGTGCGGGCGACGGAGCGTCGGCGGCGTCGCTACCGGCACGCGCCCGATCCGGCGCTCGTCGAACACCTGCGCGCCCGCGTGGCGCCGCGATGGGTCGCGTGGCTCGCGGTGCGCGACGCGGGCGTACACGCGGCGGTGGTCGACGCGGTGCTCGGCGCCGAGCCGCTCGTGCGCGGCGCTCCGGGGCTGCACGCGGCCTTCACCCGGGGCGCGCGGCTGCGCGCATTGTTGCGGCGCCAGGCGGTCCCTCAGCTGCCCGGGCCGGACGAGCCCGACGACGAGACCGACGACGACGCGCGGCGCGAGCGGGCCCACGCCGTCGCGCGCTTCGCGGGCGTCCACCTGCGCCCGCGGTGGTACGCCGCCCCGCCGATGACGTCGGCCGTCGCGGCCGCCCTGGCGGCGGAGCGGCCGCGCCTCGCCGCGTGGATGGACGCGGGCCGAGTGGATGTCCAATTCGCCTGCGCGGTCGCGCTGTGGGCGATGACCGGGTATCACCCCGACCCGGCGCGGATGACGGGTCCGCTCGCCCCCGAGACGGACGCGCAACGCGAGGTCCATGCCGCGGCGCGGCGGAGGTTCGACCAGCTGCGCGAGGGCCCGCCAGGGCACGGCCTGCGCCGCGGACGCCCGTACTGAGCGCGCGTCCGCCGACCACGAGCGACCTGAATCATATCCGCGGTGCGAGGAGTGAACCGAGCCGCGTTCGCGCGATCGACGGCTAGGCCGGGGCGTCGGGCCGCGGGCGCTCGCCGGTCGGGCGCGGCTCCAGCGGGGCCTGGGGGCGCGCGCTCGGGCGCACGCGCGTGAGCACGAAGCCGCTGTGCGGGAGGGTCGGCATGCGGTCGAGGTCGTAGGCGAGGTCCTGGGCCGGCACGTCGTACTCGAGGTCGCGGGCGAGAAAGCGGACGGCGACCTTCAGCAATTCGACGGTGACGCCCTCGCCGGCGCAGCGGTGGCCGGTGTGCGGGTCGCCGCCGCCCTGGGGGATGAATTCGTAGGGGGTGACGTCGCGCTGGAACCGCTCGGGCAGGAATTCGTCGGACCGCTCCCAGCGGCGAGGGTCGCGGTCGGTGCCGTAGATGTCGAGCAGCACGAGCGTGCCCTTGCGGAAGGTGTAGTCGCGCCAGACGAACTCATGGCGGACGCGCGCGCCGAGGAACGGGCCGAACGGGTAGAAGCGGCGGACCTCGTGGGCGAAGCGCTCGGTCTCACCGTCGTCGCCGCCTCGCAGGAGCTCGCGGCAGCGCGGGTGCTCGTGCAGGGCCAGCGCGGCGAAGGTGATGTAGGTGGCGATCGCCACGATCGGCCGGAGGACGTTGATCAGCTCGACCGCGGCGGTGTGGACGTCGAGGCGCTCGCCGTTCATTTCGCGGTGGTCGGCGATCACGCGCAGGGCGGCGCCGGCGGACGGGTGCAGCGCGCCGCTGCGGACCTGCTCGATCACGCCGCCGATCCAGCGCTCGAGGCTGCGGCGGGCGACCCGGCCGCGCCAGTGGCGGGGGCCGACGCCGCCGAACGAGTCGACGAGCGCGCCGAACTGGTCGGCGCGCCGGCGGACGTCGGTCTCGGCCAGCGGGACGCCGGCCCACGCGCAGGCGGCCCGGCACAGCAGCTCCTGCGCGGCCGGGAACAGCACGACGCTGCCGGCCTCCGACCAGCGGGCGGCGGCGCCGTGCCACAGGCGCTCGGCGATCTCGGCGAGCTCGCGGACCCGATCCGGCGCGACGATCGTCATGAACATCGACTTGCGGTGGCGGTGCGCCTCGTCGTCGAGCATCTGCACGCCGCCCTCGCCGAACAGCGACTTGCGGATCCGCCGCGGGATCGCGCCGGTCCGCTGGAACCGCTGGTTGTCGTAGAACAGCGCCGCCGCGTCGGCCCCGCTGAGCCAGATCGCCTTCTCGCCCATCAGCCGGGCGCTGAAGATGTCCGAGCGGAGGCGCCGGCAGCGGTGGGGGATGAACAGGTAGCCCTCGCGCAAGAGCGCGACGGTGCTGTCCAGGCTGCGATCTCGGGGGATGTCGTGCGCCATGAATCTGCGCCGTGTATGCACGCAAGCCGCGGGGGCGCAAGCGGCCGCGCGCAGGGGCACGCGGCGGCGCGCGGCCTGCCCGCGCGGTGTGCCTCGATTCGGGCGGACGGCCGTTCGCGGCGTCGCCGCCGCCGCGGCGGGCGCCGGCGGGCCGGGTGACGACATTTGCCGGCGAGGCGACGTCGCCCCATGCCTTGCGGTATGGGGTCGCACCATTCGTCCCGCTTCCGGCGATTGTCGCCCACCGCCCACGGCGGGCTCGACTACGGGTTGATCGCGGCGCTGGCGATGGCGCCGGCGGTGTTCTCCCCGGGCACGCCGCACGCGGCGGTGCTCGCCTGCTACGGGGTCGTGTTCGGCTGGGTGATCGTGCTGGTGTTCACGCGCTACCCGTTCGGGGTGTTCGGGGCGATCGCGCTGCGGGTCCACGGGGCGATCGAGGCGCTGCTCGGGCCGCTGCTGATCGCGCTGCCGTGGCTCGCGGGGTTCGCCGACTGGGCGGTCGCGCGCGCGGTGTTCATCGGCGCGGGGGTGGCGGCGCTGCTGCTCGCCCTGGGGACCGACTACCGGGCGCAAGGCGACCGCGAGGCGCCGCACGAGCCGCCGGTCGACCGCGGCGCGATGCCGCCGCGCCAGGCCGGGGCGTCGGAGGCGTGAGCGCTCACAGCACGGCGGCCTGGTGGCGGATCAGGCGCGCGTAGGCGCCGCCCTGCTCGAGCAATTCGCGGTGGGTGCCGCTCTCGACGATCCGGCCGCCGTCGAGGACGACGATCCGGTCGGCCTTGCGGATCGTGCTCAGGCGGTGGGCGATCACGAAGCAGGTCCGCGAGCGCATCAAGGCCTCGAGCGCGCGCTGGACGATCGCCTCGCTCTCCGCGTCGAGCGCGCTGGTCGCCTCGTCGAGGATCAGGATCCGCGGGTCCTTGAGGATCGCGCGGGCGATCGAGATCCGCTGGCGCTGACCGCCCGAGAGGTTGACGCCGCGCTCGCCGAGCAGGGTGTCGTAGCCGTCCTCGAGGCGGACGATGAACTCGTGGGCGTAGGCGGCGCGGGATGCGGCCTCGATCTCGGCGTGCGAGGCGCCGGGGCGGCCGTAGGCGATGTTCTCGCGGACGGTGCCGGTGAAGATGAACGAGTCCTGCTGGACGATCCCGATCGTCGAGCGCAGCGCGGTCAGCGAGTACTGGCGGATGTCGATCCCGTCGACGAGGATCCGGCCGCCGGTGACGTCGTAGAGGCGCGGCAGGAGCGACAGCAGGGTCGTCTTGCCGGAGCCGGACGGGCCGACGACGGCGATCAATTCGCCGGGGCGCGCCTCGAGCGAGACGTGGGACAGCACGCACGGCGGGTCCTTGGGCGGCGGGGCGACGGCGTCGTCGCGGTCGGTGTCGAGGCGGACGCGCGTCTCGTCGCTGTCCTGGGCGTAGCGGAAGCTGACGTCCTCGAAGCGGACGTGGCCGCGCGCCGGCGCGGCGGGGTGCGGACGCGCCGGCTCGACGACGCTCGGGCGGATCTCGAGCACGCGGAACACCCGGCGCATCGCCGAGATGCTGGTCTGGTAGACGATGTTGAGGTCGGCGAACCGCCGGACCGGGCCGAACATGATCAGGACGTAGCCGAGGAAGCGGGTCATCGTGCCGGCGGTCATCTCGCCGTGGAGCGCGAGCCAGCCGCCGTAGCCGACGACGACGGTGGTGCCGATGTGGACGAGGATCTCGCCGAACGAGGCGACGAGGTGGCCCTCGTGGCTCTGGGCGACGACGAGGCCGTGGTGGCGCTCGACCGCCGCGCCGAACCGCTCGGCCTCGCGCTTCTCGGCGGTGTAGGTCTTGACGAGCGCCTGGCCCGAGAGCTGCTCGACGAGGTTGCCGGAGATCCGGGTGAACTGGCCGTGCATGCGCTCGCTGGCGTCGCGGACCCGCGGGTTCATCACCGCGAAGATCAGGCCGTAGAGCGGGAACAGGAGGAGGCAGGCGAGCGTCAGCTTCCAGCTGATCGAGGCGAGCAGGACGACGGCGACGACCAGCTGGAGGACGTCGAGGCCGGCGACGATCAGGCCCATGTAAAGGAGGGAGGTCGCCTCGTGGACGTCGTGGAGGAGGCGCGCGAGGATCGAGCCGGTCCGCTCCTGGGTGAAGAACAGCAGGCTGAGCTTCTGGATGTGGTCGAACAGCTCGCGCCGGATGTCGACGACGATCGCGTGGCCGAGCTGGACGTTGAGGTGGCCGCGGCCGTAGACGACGATCGCGTGGCCGATCGCGGTCAGCGCGGCGAGCTCCGTCAGGGTGATCAGCCGGGCCGTGCGCGCCTCGAAGGTCAGGCCCGCGGAGGCCGGCGCGACGATGACGTCGACCGCGGCGCCGATGATCCACGGGTAGACGAACGACAGCCCGAACCCGATGACGCCGAAGAACAGCGTCAGCGCGGCGTACCTGCGGTGCGGCCGGACGTAACCGAGGAGCCGGAGCAGCGGCGCCCACGCGGCCCCCTCCGTGGGGAGGAAGCCGAGCGGCGCGACCACGCTGCTCCCGCGCCCGGACGGCGCCGTGAGCGTCTGCGTCGACATGTCAGCGGCCCTGTGCGGCGAGGAGCGACGGCGCGGGCGGGCGCCGCCGGAGGGTCCGATCGGCGCGCGGGCGGTCCGGACGTCGCGGCCGCCGCGAGGGCTCCTCGCGCGGCCGTCCGCGTCCGACGCGCTCGCGTCGTCCGGAGAGTCATCGAACCGACCCCGGATGTGCGGGTACGTGGCAGTCATGCAACCTCGAAGGGGCGAAAGCGGGCCCTGACGCCGAGGCGCACGGGGTTATTCACGTCATGGACCGAGACCGGCGAGGCGCCGGGCTCGGCGGCGGGCCGGGTGGAGCGAACGGTTCAGCTCGGCGTGTGACACTCGACGGACGCGTTCAGTCATGGCGGCTCCTGTGCCAAAGGCGGCCTAGCATCCGCTCGGGAGGCCCGCAAGCGGTCGTGCCAGCGGCCTGTCCGCGAGGACCTGTCCGCCGAGACTGGCGGGGCGGCCGCGGCGCGGGCGCGGGTCGTCGCATTGCGAGGCGCGGGCGCTCGACGGGCGGCGCTCGCGTGATACGTGGCCGTCCGGGGGACGAATCGATGGACCAGGAGTCGACGCTGGAGCTGATCGCGGTCGAGGCCGCCGGGGCGGAGGACGGGGCGGAGGTGCTGCGGCTGCGGACCGACGCGGGCGCGATCGCGGCGCGGTACCACCCGGCTCAGCAGCCAGACGGCGGGGGCCGGCGACGTCGGCCGGTTGAGCCCGCGGCCGCTGCTGCTCGTCCACGGGACCGCCGACGAGGTGCTGCCCGACCGCTGCTCGCGCGAGCTGTACCGCCGCGCCGGCGAGCCGCGGCAGTTGCGGCTGTATCCCGGGTGCGGGCACGGGCTCGACGCGTGCCGCGAGGCGCTCGATCGCGACCTGCTGGCGTGGATCGGCGCGGTCGTGGGGTGAGGCGCGCGGGCGGCCGACGCGAAGACGGCCGCCGACCCGGGGGGACGGGTCGGCGGCCGGCGCGATAAGGAGGTCCGAAAGGTCAGGTCGTTCGGGTCAGGTCACGGGAGCCTGGTCCAGATGTCGCCGGTGCCGCTGTTCCAGCGCTTCTTGACGGCGGTCTCGCCGAGGGTGCTGCACAGGGGGATCGTCTTGCCGTTGGGGCAGACGTGCGAGGCGGCCAGGGCCAGGCCGGTCTCGCGGATCCGGTTGAGGCACTTGGCCCCGGCGCCGACCGTCCACAGCGCCTCGGTCGTGAACGGGAACAGGCCATGGTCGTTGATGCCCCAGCGGTCCTGCAGGGTCAGCTCCTGGCCGGGGAGCGTGTAGGAGTCGCCGTCGGCGCAGTAGTCGGCGCGGACGACCCGGATCCCCGTCTCGAAGGCGTCGAGCTCGACGCTCGGGAGCGACGGGTTGTCGTGGGCGTAGCCCCACAGGGCCGCCTTTCCGGGGGCGCCGGAGATGCAGCCGAAGTAGATGGTGTTCGGGCGCTCGACGACGTCGCCCTTCGCGTGGTCGATCGAGATGTCGCCGAAGAGGACCATCCGCGCGCCGGCGACCGCGTCCGTGTCGCAGGTGTGGACGGGCATCTCCTTGAGCGGGTGGATGTACTGGAAGGTGTAGACGAGGCGCTCGGGGTCGAGGTTGCGGATCGTCGCGGTGCCGATCGGGTCCCACAGGCCCGCGAGCGCGGAGGTCTCGACGTTGGTCAACTTGGCCTTCAGCGCCTGGCCGCCGACGTCGAACAGCCAGAGCGAGCCGAGGAAGTCCGTGCCGGTGAAGGTGAGATCCTTGCCCGTCCCGATGAGCACGCCGGACTCGACGCGGAGGGAGCCGGGGTCGAGCGTGACCATCTCGCTGTCGTAGCTCACCATGACGCCGACGAGCCGGTTGCCCTCGAGCACCAGGCCCGTGGTGTCGATCATGGAGACGTCCGAGGTCCAGAGCTTGTTGGTGTTGAACAGCGGCCCACCGTTGCCGGTGCCGGTGCGGAAGCCGATGTCGTCGTCGGCGAGCTCGGGGCCCGCGGGGTCGTCACAGGCGGCGGTCAGCAGAGCGGAAAGGGCGGCGGCGTGGGCGAAGTGGTGCAGGAGTCGAGCGGTCATGGTCAGTCCCCCCCAGGGCGTCTCGCTTCCTCAGGTAGAGCGAGCGTCGCTTTCAATTCACCGCGATCGACTTTTTTTCACCGGGAGTTTTCGCGCGCGGACCAGGTGCCAGGGCGGCCGGACGCGGGTACCATGACCGGCGTGGACGGCGACTTCGAGCTGCTGCGGGCCTGGCAGGCCGGCGACGACAGGGCCGGCGAACAGCTGTTTCGCCGCAACTACAAGCCGGTGCTGCGCTTCTTCCACAACAAGGCGGGCGCCCAGGCGCACGACCTCGTGCAGCGGACGTTCCTCGGCTGCCTCGAGGCGCGCGAGCGGATCCGCGAGGGCGCGAGCTTCCGCGCGTTCCTGTTCGGGGTCGCGCGCAACGTCCTGTTCGACCACTACCGGCTGGCCCGGCGCGACCGCGACCACGTCGACTTCGGGACGGTCTCGGCCGAGGACCTGCGGCCGTCGCCGACCTCCGTGATCGCGCAGGCGCACGAGGCCGAGCTGTTGATGCGGGCGCTGCGGAAGATCCCGCTCGAGGGGCAGGTGATCCTCGAGATGTACTACTGGGAGGGCATGGGCGCGCGCGAGATCGGCGAGGTGCTCGACATGCCCGAGCCGACGGTGCGGACCAAGATCCGCCGCGCCCGCCTCAAGCTGGAGGAGGAGATCGCGGCGAGCAGCGCGTCGCCGGCGCTGCGCCAGAGCACGGTCGAGGGGCTCGAGACGTGGGCGAGGCGGATCCGCGATGGGATCGGGGGCTGACGGGCCGGGTGAATTGATCGCGGCGCCCGCTCTACCTGGCGAGGGAGAGCGGGAGGACGCGATGGCGCGGCGACACAAGCAGGGCGAGGCGGAGCGGTGGGCGGCGGTGGGGCGGCCGGAGGGCCTGGCCCTCGAGACAGCCGAGACGCTGGCGCCCGACGATCCGCGCGCGGCCGACCAGCCGACGGTCCGCGAAGGGGCCGCGCGGTCGCGCGCGGACGGGACGCTGGCGTTCCCGAGCCTCGACGGGGACGACGAGCGGCGGATGGAGGATCTCCTCGCGGCCAGGCTGTTCCCCCGGCGGGCGGCGCCGCAGCGGATCGGCCGCTACACGATCGTCGACCGGATCGGGCAGGGCGGGATGGGCGTCGTGTACGCGGCGTACGACCCGGAGCTCGACCGCCGGGTGGCGATCAAGCTGTTGACCGAGACGCTCGCGGGCCAGGCCGAGGCGCGGCTGCTCCGCGAGGCGCAGGCGATGGCCCGGGTCGTCCACGCGAACGTGGTGTCGGTGATCGAGGTCGGCGTCCACGAGGGCCGGACGTTCGTGGTGATGGAGTACGTCCGCGGGATCAGCCTCGACCGCTGGCGCGAGCGCGCGCCGCACTGGCGCGATACGCTGCGAGTGTACGTGCAGGCCGGTCGCGGGCTGGCGGCGGCGCACCGCGCCGGGGTGATCCACCGCGACTTCAAGCCGCACAACGCGATGCTGATCGAGGGCGGGGTCGACGACGGGCGCGTCAAGGTGCTCGACTTCGGGCTCGCCCGCGCGACGCTGTCGGAGGCCGCGGCACCGGCGATCGTCGGCGAGGCGCCGGTCGGGGCGCTGGCGCAGCGGCTGACCCGCACCGGGGCGCTGATGGGGACGCCGGCGTACATGGCCCCGGAGCAATTGGCGGGGCAGCCGGCGACGGAGCGCAGCGACCAGTTCAGCTTCGCGGTGTCGCTGTACGAGGCGCTCTACGGGCAATTGCCGTTCGCCGGCGAGTCGATGGCGGCGCTGACGGTGTCGGTGCTCGCCGGCGAGGTCCGGCCGCCGCCGGGCGCGGCGCAGGTGCCGGCGTGGGTGCATCGCGTGGTCGTCCGCGGGCTCGCCCGCGAGCCGGGCGACCGCTTCGCGTCGATGGCCGAGATGTGCGACGCGCTCGAGCGCGATCCGAGCGCGCGGCGGCGGGCGGTCGGGCTGGCGCTGACGCTGGCGGCGACCGTCGGCGCGGGCGGGTGGGGTCTGGCGCAGCTCACCGCCGAGGCGGCCCCGACCCCGTGCAGCGGGCCGGCGTTCGAGCTCGGCGAGGTGTGGAACGCAGAGCGCGCGGCGGCGGTCGAGGCGGCGTTCGTCGCGACCGGGCTGCCGTACGCGGCCGACACGGCGCGGCGCGTACGGCCGCGGCTCGACAGCTACGCGCAGGGTTGGACGGCGATGCGCCGCGAGGCCTGCGAGGTCCATCAGCGCGGCGAGCAGTCGGCGCAATTGCTCGACCTGCGGATGGCCTGCCTCGATCGCCGGCGCGCCGGCTTCGCGACGCTCGCGGGGCTGTTCGCCGGGGCTGACGCGGCGACGGTCGAGCGCGCGGTCGAGGCGGCGCTGAACCTGCCGGCGCTGGACGCCTGCGCCGACGTCGCGGGGTTGACGGCGGAGACGCCTCCGCCGGACGATCCGGCGGCGGCGGGCGAGGTCGCGGCGGTGCGTACGCGGCTGGCCGAGATCGACGCGCAGGTCGACGCCGGTCGCTTCGCGGCGGCGGCGAGCGACGCGGAGGAGGTGCTCGCGCGAGCCGAGGCCGTCGGCTTCGCGCCAGCGATCGCCGAAGCGGCGCTGACGCTCGGCACGGTCCACCTCGAGCAGGGCAAGGGCGAGGACGCGGAGCGGGTATTGACGATCGCGGCGCGCGAGGGGATCGAGGGCCGCGCGGATCGGGTGGCGGCGGAGGCGGTGATCCGGCGGTTGTTCGTCCGCGGCGTGATCCTCGCGCAGCACGAGCGCGCCGACGGCGACGACGAGCTCGCGGAAGCCTACGCGGACCGTTTCCCGCGCGACGGGTCGCTGCAGTGGCTGGTCGGGATCAACCGCGGCAGCGTGGCGCACATCCGCGGCGAGGAGGACCGGGCGCGTTCGCTGTACCAGCAGGCGCTCGCGGTCGAGGTCGGCCCGACGCCGATCGAGCTGGCCCGCACGCGCGTCAACTTCGGGCAGCTCGTGTTCGACGCGCGTGACTTCGCGGCGGCGCGGGTGTCGTATCAGGCTGCGATCGAACAGGCCGCCGCGGCGCTCGGCGAGCAGCACCCGCTGGTCACGCAGTTGAAGATGTACGAGGGGCTCGCGCTGTTCGAGCTCGGGAAGTATGGCGAGGCGCGCTCGCGGCTCGAGGACGTACTCGCGCGGATCGTCGCCGCCGGGATCGAGGAGACTCAGCACGGCTTGTGGACGCGGATCGCTCTGGCACGCCTTGATGCGGGCCTCGGTCGGTACGAGGCGGGGCTGGAGCATGCGCGCCGGGCCTTGGCCTTCGCGTCGGATCCGCTGGGTAAGCTTCACGCCGAGGCCGCCGTGGCTGATGCGATGGTAGATGCGCCCATGCAGGTTCTTGCACGCTACGAGGAGATCCTGTCGCGCAGCTCGGCGACCTGGGGTGCGGACAGCATGGTAACCGCCGGTCTGCTGCGCTGGGTCGGTCCGGGCATGCTGCGGATCGGCCGGGCCCGGGAAGCATTGCCGGTGGCCCGCCGCTGGATGGCGATCGGGGAGGCGCACGAGCGGCCCGACTCGGCGACGCTTGCGCTCAACCGGCGTTTTCTCGCCGATGTGCTGCTCGCGCTCGGCGAGACTGGCGAGGCGCTGACGCACGCGCGTGCGGCTGCGGCGACGCTCGCGGCGCGGACCACCGTGGGGCCGGTCGATCGCGCGTTGACGCAGCAGACCCTCGGTCGCGCTTTGCTGGCGGCCGGCGACGTGCCGGCGGCGATCGAGGCGCTGCGCGCGGGGGTCGAGGTCGCCGCGGCGCTCGACGCCGACGCGCCCGAGCGCGTGTCGCTGCAGGCCGATCTCGAGCGGGCGCTCGCGGGCGCCCGATCGCGGTAGATTGCGCTGTGCTCGCCGCAATCGTCGCTCGTGATCCCTCAGGGTCGTTCGGGGTCCTGTCGCCGTATGCACACGCGCCGATCGAGATCGAGGACGTGGTGTGGCCGACCGGGGCGCACTACTTGCTGGCGCGCCGCTGCTTCTTCGATCGCGCGCGGCGGGAGCGGATCCGCGGGGCGACGCTCGCGGAGGCGCGCGCGCTGGCGCAGGAGCCGGGTAACTATTCGTGGGACGACGCGCGCCGCGGGACGTTCGCCGATCCGCACATGTACTGGCAGCGGAGCGTGCGCAACCTGGTCCGGCGCGTGATCTTCGAGCGGGCGACGACCGACGGCGCGTTCGCGGCGGCGCTCGCCGGGACGCAAGACCGGCCGATCGCGCTCGACGGTCCCGACGACCTGGTGCCCGACGAGCTGTGGGCCGGGCAGCTCGTCGAGATGCGGACGCGGCTGAAGATCGCCGACGCCGCGACGCTCCGGCGCTGGCGCCTGCCGCCGCTGGTGCAGCACCCGGAGATCCCGCGCGGGTCGATCGGCTGGCGCATGGGCTACGGCGAGGGCTATGCGATCGAATGCCACGAGTGGCGCGCGACGCTGTCGCCCGCGGAGCGTGCGCGGTGGGATCGCGCGTGGGCGGCCGCCCAGGCGTCGTGAGCGGCGCTACGCGACGGAGGCGACGGTGACGGCGCTGCGAGGCTCCGCGAGCAGGGCGGCGGCGCACGGGCCGATCACCGCGCGCAGGCACTGTTCGGCGAGCGCGGCCCGCTCGGGCGCGGGCAGCCGGCCGTGACGGCGCAGCCGCGGATCGGTGGGCTCGGCGGGGAGCGCCGGGCGCACGGCGAACGCCGCGGCGGCGACGCGGCGCAGGCGGGCGTCGCCACGGCCGAGCGCCCACTGCACGGTGCGCCAGGCGAGCGCGGCGTGGCGCTGCTCGTCCGCGGCGAGCTCGCGCAGGCAGGCGGCGACCTGGCGATCGGCGCATGTCCGCGCGGCCAGGTCGAGCTCGGCCGCAGCGATCGTCTCGCCGATGCAGCCCTCGGCGATCACCGCCGCGAGCACCGCCTCGAGGTCGAACGGGCCGCCGAGCGCCCCCGCGACCGGGAGCGCGGCCGGGCCCACCGGCGCGCCCGCGTAGGCGGCGGCGAGGGTGAAGCAGATCTGCGCGTGGCGGACCTCGTCGGCCTGGGCCGCGCAGGCGTCGGCGAGCAGCGAGGCCGGCGCGCCGAGCGACATCAGCTGCAGGACGAACCGCGCGAACGAGGCGACCGAGGCGTGCTCGGCGAGCCCGTCGGCGGTCCACCGGCGGGCGAGCTCGGCCCGGGCGTCCGCGCCCAGCTCGTCGAGCAGCGCGGGGGTGTTCTGGGGGGCATGCTCGATCGAGCATGCCCCGGAGGCCAGCCAGTCGGCGCGCGCGTCCGCGGGGGCGACGCGGGCGGCGCCGTCGACGAGGAACGGCCGGCCGTCGCCGCACGGGACCGAGAAGGCGTGCAGGTGGCAGCACTGGCCCTCGAACAGGAACGGCCCGCAGGTGACGTCGACGGAGAGGCCCTCGCACAGCGCGGGCAGCTCGACGCACAGCGGGCCGCAGGCGTCGCACGACTCGGCGCCGTCCGGCAGCGGGCCGCAGATCCGGAGGTAGCCGCCGCAGAGGACCTCGGTCTCGTCGTACACGCAGCCGGGCGAGTCCATGACCTCGTCGGGCATCAATTGTGTGCCGAACTCCCACGGCCACAGGCACGCCTCGCCGGTCGTCGAGTCGTCGCCGCTCGAGCTGCCGGTGGTGCCGTCGGGGGCGCCGGTGCTGCCCGTGCCGCCGGTGGTGCCGCCAGGGGCGCCGGTGCTGCTCGCGGCGGCCGTCGTCGGGTCGGGCGGGCCTTCGGTGCTCGCCGAGGTGGTGACCGGCGGCGTGCCGGGCCCGCCGGTGGTCGTCGTGGTCGGCGCGGTCGTCGTGCCGGCGGGCGCCGACGAGCTGCCGCCGTCCGTCGCGGAGTCGGCGAGCACGCGCTCGGTGCAGCCGCCGAGCAGGGTCCATCCGAGCGCCTGCAACAACGCGGCGCGGAGGGCCGACAGCGGAGCGGTGGGCATCCGACCAGCGTAGCGCCGGATCGGCCGGGGCGTCCACGACAGCGGTCGCGTGTGCCCGTGGCTCCCGCGCGCGGCGGCGCGCGGCGCGGTGCGGCGCGCCACGGCCTGCTCGACGTGCCGTTCCGGGCGAGCTCGGGTGCGTGCGTGAGGGGGCGACGGGCGCGATCACTGCATGCGGCGGACGATCTCGCCGACCTTGGGCTGGCCGCGGAGGACGGGCTTCCAGACGGGCGGGTTGACGCTGGTGTCCTTGACCTCGTACGCGGTGAAGGCGATCGGGATCGTCAGGACGCCGTCGTTGGCGTCGAGGTGGAGGTGCTTGGCGACCTCGCCGGTCTTCGCCATCGGCTCGCCCTTGGCGACGTCGAGCCAGAAGTCGGGGCCGGTCTGCGGGAGGAACAGCAGCTCGAAGCCGTCCATGAAGATCTGCTCGAAGCTGCCGGCCTGCTGGTGGAGATACAGCAGGAACTCGTTCTCGGCGCTCTTGACCCGGATCTTGTTGCCCTCCTGCGCGCCGGGGTCGGGGACGTGCGTGTCGATCACCTCGACGATCTCACCGGCCGCGGAGGCGGTGATCGTCGCCTGGCCGGGGCTGGTGACGCGCGAGAAGTCCCAGCAGAACGCGGCGTAGCCGTTGTGGGAGAAGTCGTGGTCGTCGGGGCCCTGGACGACCTTCCACTCTTCGCCGATCGGGAATGGGAGCTGGTAGCTGACCTGCGACGGGGCGACGTAGAACGCGGCGTCGAACAGGGCGGCGTCGGCGGCGTTGTTCCACTTGCTGCCGGTGGCGACGCCGACGCGGCGGACGAAGCTGCTGGTCGGCGCGACCGGGGCGATCGGCTCCTGGATCTTCGGGCCGGCCGGCTCTTGCGCGGCGTAGAGGTCGAAGGTCATGCCGGCGACCATGGTGGACTCGCTGCCGGTGAAGCCGCAGTTGCGGTAGGTGTTGATCTGGCTGGCGGTCAGGGCGGTGCTGAACACGGCGACCTCGTCGAGCAGGCCGTAGAACTGCCAGGCGCGGCTCGACGCGGTGCCGAGGTTGCTGGTGCGCCGGCCGAACCGCAGCGCGCCCTTCGGGGCGTCGGCGGCGGGCATCGGGCTCGCCGGGCCGAACGAGATCTCGGGGACGGTCTCGATCGTCTCGACGCCGCCGACGTCGCTGACCTTGACGGGCGTCAGCAGCTGACCGTTGACGTAGAGCTGGAACTTGTAGTTGCCCTGGGCGTCGGCGGCGGTGCGGACGAGGGCGACGTGGTTCCACTGGCGCTTCTTGTAGCCGGGCGCGAGGTAGGTGACGGCCTTGCCGCCGACGTTGACGTAGAGGACGGGGTCGCCGGCCTCCTTGTAGCCGCCGTTGCCGGTGCGGTAGTCGCCCTGACCGACGATGTACAGGCCGCCGCCGTTCTCGGCGAAGATCGGGCCGTGCGCGTTGTAGGTGTACTCGGGCATCACCCAGCCCATGACGGTGTGCGGTCCGTTGAAGAAGCTGGCGAACGAGACGTTGGTGTCGAGGAAGCCCTTCTGATTGATCTTCCACGCGCGCTCGATCGACGGGGTCGGGGCGATCGGGCACAGCTGCGGGAGCATGGCCGAGGGGTCGGGCGCGGCGGCGCGGAGGTCGTCGGTCGGCGCGGCCGGCTCGGCCTGCGGCTCGCTCGGGAGGTCCTCGTCGTGGGCGTGGCCGGAGTCGCCGAGCATCACGGGGCTGTCCTGCGCGGCTCCGTCCGCGAGGGCGGCGAGGGCCGGGGCTTCGTCGTCGCCGGCGTCACAGCCGACGGCGGCGAGGCACGAGATGGGGAGCGCGAGAGACAGGAACTTGGTTCGCATGCCCGGCGCTTGAGCAACGCTCGTGCCAGCGCGCGGCGCGGTTCGGAGAGGCCTGCAAGTCGTCGAGAACGTTCGAGGTTTTTGCGACGCGCGCCGCGCTCGCCGGGCGCCCGCGGCGAGGCCCTCCGTGCGCGCGCATGGTCTGCCGATGCGCGCGCATCGATCGGCCGCCGCGCCCGCCGCGGTCGGGCGAACTCGTGCTCGTGTTTGTCGGTCGCCGTCGCGGCGGCGAGGCGGATATAGTGCGGTGTGATGGGCGAGCAGCGGTCCGCGCCGACAGGTCGAGCGCCGCGCGACACGGAGGAGGTGCCGCTGGGGTGGCGGCTGGGGTTCGCGGCGATCGTGCTCGCGCTGTTCGCGTTCGCGGTGTGGTCGGTGCTGCTGGTGGTCCGGGTGCGGGCGCTGCGGGCGGAGGTCGAGGCGAACGTGAATTGGTTGCAGCGCGCGGGCGAGCTGCAGCGGTGGACGGCGGCGTGGCGCGAGTCGGCGGCGCCGGCGGGCCTGCGCGAGTGGACGGCGGCGGCCGACTCGGTCGCGGCGATCGCCGGCGAGGTCGCGGGGGCGCGCGAGGTGCTCGCGGGCCCGCTCGCCGACACGGTCGCGGCGATCGAGCACGCCCGCGGCTCGGCGCAGGCGCTGCCGCTGCTCGAGGCGAAGCTCGACGCGCTCGTCCGCGAGATCCGCCGCGACAACGCCATGCGCTCGGCGGAGCTCGGCGAGTGTTGGGACGACCTCGTGTTCGTGGTGTTCACCGCGCTGCTGCTCGCGGCGTTCGACGTCCAGCTGCTCGCGTACGCCGAGCGGCGGCGGCGGCAGGCGCTGCGGCTGGCGGCGGAGATCGAGGCGACCGCGGACGAGCTGGCCGAGACGCGGGCGGCGCTGCGCGAGCGCGAGGCGGTCGCGCGGCTGGCCGACGAGCTGCGGGCGGCCCGCGACCGCGCGGAGGAGGCGTCGGCCGCGAAGACGCAGTTCATGGCGCGGATGAGCCACGAGCTGTTCACGCCGCTCAACATCATCACCGGCTACGCGGCGCTGGTGCGCGAGCGCTGCGAGGAGCACGCGGTCGAGGGCGTCGGCGGCGACATCGACCGGATCGAGGTCGCGGCGAACGGGCTCGGTCGGCTGCTGCGCCACGTGCTCGACCTGACCGACCTCGACGCGGGGCGGGCGACGGTGATCTTCGGCGACATCGGGCTCGCCGAGCTGCTGGCGCGGGTCGCCGAGGCGGCGGGCACGACGGCGGCGCGCAGCGGCACGGCGATCCGCCTGCACGTGCCGCCGGGGCTGCGGGTCCGCAGCGACCGCCAGCGGCTCGAGACGATCGTCGGCGAGATCGTCGACAACGCGTGCCGGTTCACCCGCGGCGGTCACGTCGACATCACCGCGGCCGCGGTCGACGGCGGGGTGCGGATCGAGGTCCGCGACGACGGGCCGGGGATGAGCGACGAGGACCGCGAGCGGGCGGCCGCGCCGTTCTTCCAGGCCGACGAGAGCGCGCGCCGGCGCCACGACGGGGCCGGCCTCGGGTTGACGGTCGCCGCGCGGCTGTGCGCGCGGATCGGCGGGACGCTCGCGCTGCGCAGCGCGGTCGGCCAGGGCACGACGGTGACGGTGCTGCTGCCGGCCGGCTCGGCGTGAGGGCGCCGCCCGGACCGCGCGGGGCGGCCGCGAGCCCGCCGACGCTTGCGGCGCGGGCGAAGTGCCTCAGCCTTGCGGCATGCCTCGCTTCTGGTCCACCGTGGCGGCCCTCGGCGCCGCCGCCGGCGCGCTCGCCGGGGTCGTGATGTCGTCCGAGGCGCTCGCCGACAGCAAGCTGCTGGCGCGCGGGCGCGTCGAGCACCCGGACTTCACCGTCGTCGAGCAGGCCGCGGGGTTCGAGCTGCGCCGCTACGCGCCGCGCCTGGTCGCCGAGGTCGAGGTCCGCGGCGAGCCGCAGCAGGCGACCAACGCCGGCTTCCGCCTGCTCGCCGACTTCATCTTCGGCAACAACACGAAGGCCGAGGAGGTCGCGATGACGGCGCCGGTCGACCGCCGGGCCGCGAAGGCCGAGAAGATCGCGATGACGGCGCCGGTCGACCGCCGCAGCCGCGGCGACGACCGCTGGGTGATCACGTTCACGATGCCGAGCAAGTACACGCGCGACACGCTGCCGCGGCCGAACGACGCGCGGGTCAAGATCCGCGAGCTGCCGGCCGCGGTGTACGCGGTGCGCCAGTTCACCGGGGCGCCGGGCGAGCAGGGCGTGCAGGCGGAGATCCAGGCGCTGCGCGAGGCCGTGAGCGCGGCCGGGCACACGCCCGCGGACGAGCCGGCGATCTACTCGCGCTACGACCCGCCGTGGACGCCGGCGTTCCTGCGGCGCAACGAGGTGATGCTGGCGATCGCCCGCACGCGCGCGCCGTGAGGCGCCGCGCCGGGGACGAGGGCGTGGCGGCGCGGCGGCTGGACCTGGCCGACAAGACCTGGCCGACAAGACATTTCCTTGAGGACCTGTCCTTGAGGTTGTGTTCCGAGGACCCGCGGCCGGCGAGCGCGGGCGTCAGGGCGCCGCGCGCCGGCGGTCGAGCGTGAGGCGGACCCGCTCGGCGAGCAGCGCCTGCGAGACGGGCTTTTCGAGCACCTCGCGGACGCCGAGCGCGGCGAGGTCGTCGAGGTCGACGGGGGGGGTGTAGCCGCTCATCATCAGGATCGGGAGGTCGGGGCGGAGCGCGTGGGCGCGGCCGGCGAGCTCGACGCCGTTGAGGACGGGCATGTTGAAGTCGACGAGCAGCAGCGCGAACGGCTCGCGGCCGAGCAGGGCGAGCGCCTCGTCGGTGTCGGAGGTGCCGCGCGCGGCGTAGCCGAGCAGGCGGAGCAGCTTGCAGAGGACGAGGACGACGGGCGGTTCGTCGTCGACGACGAGGACCGGCTCGCCGGCGCCGCGCCGCGGTGTCGTCGCGGTCGGGCACGGGGCCGCGTGCAGCTCGTCCGCGGTCGGCAGGTCGACCTCGAAGGTCGTCCCCCGCCCCGGCGCGCTCGTCACCCGGATCGCCCCGCCGTGGCCGTGGACGATCCCGTAGACGACGGAGAGCCCGAGGCCGGTGCCCTTGCCGGGCGGCTTGGTGGTGAAGAACGGGTCGAAGATGTGCGCGAGCGTCGGCTCGTCCATGCCGCAGCCGGTATCGCTGACGCGGAGGCGGGCGTGCAGGCCCTCGCGCAGGCCCGGGGCGGCGCGCGCGGCCTCGGCGTCGACGCGGACGTACGACAGGCCGACCGACAGGGTGCCGCCGCAGACCTCCATCGCGTGCCAGGCGTTGGTCGCCAGGTTGGTGACGACTTGCTGGATCTGCGTCGCGTCGGCCAGGCTCGGCGGGCCGGACTCGGCGATCTCGGCGCGGATCTCGATCGAGGCCGGCAGGGCGGCGCGGAGCATCCGCAGCGATTGATGGATCACCGGGCCGAGCCGGATCGGGGACAGCCGCTGCTCGCTGCGCCGGCTGAAGGTCAGGATCTGGCGCACGAGCTCGCCCCCGCGCCGGGCCGCGCCGGTGATCTCGCGCGCGGTCTCCTTCAGCTGGACGGCGTCGGCACCGAGGTGCTGCAGGAGCTCGGCGTTGCCGACGATCGCGGCGAGGATGTTGTTGAAGTCGTGGGCGACGCCGCCGGCGAGGGTGCCGAGGGCCTCCATCTTCTGCGCCTGCAGCAATTGCAGCTCGAGCCGCCGGTTGTCGGCCTCGGCCTGCTTGCGGCGGGTGATGTCCTGGACCTGGGTGACGAAGTAGAGCGGCGCGCCATATTCGTCGCGCACGAGGGCGATCGACGCGGAGCCCCAGACGACGCGCCCGGACGCGTGGCGGTACTGCGTCTCGAGCTGCAGCGCGTGGAGCTCGCCGCGCAGGAGGCGATCGGCGCCGACCCGGGTCGCCGCGAGGTCGTCCGCGAGCGTGATGTCGGCGAGGCCAAGGGCGCACAGCTGCTCGACCGAATGGCCGAGGAACTCGCAGGCGGCGCAGTTGGCCCGCGCGATCCGGAGGTCCGGGGTGACGAGCAGCATGCCGCTGCCGGACGACTCGAAGGCGATCCGGAACACCTCGGCGCCGCGGGCGTGGGCGCGGGCGGCCTCGGTCTGGCGCTGCAGCTCGAGGTTGGCGGCCGCGAGCTCCTCGCTGCGCCGCTGCAGGGCCTCGGCGAGCGCGCGGATCTCCTCGTCAACCTTGCGCTGCAGGGCGAGGATGCTGCTGGCGGTCTGCAGCGCGGACTGCCGCAGTCGGTCGGCCGAGTCCATCAGCGCAGCCCCAGGGCGTCCGCGGCCAGCGCGGTGCCGACGACGCGGGCGCGGATCTTGGCGAAGGCGGTCTCGCGGCTGGTCGAGCGGTCGTCGCTGAACGGGGCGAAGCCGCAGTCGTCGGTGGTGCCGAGCTGGTCCGGCGGGATGAAGCGGGCGGCCTCGAGCACGCGGTCGCGCACCTCCGCGGGGGTCTCGACGCGGGGGTCGAGCGGGTCGATCACGCCGATGAACGCGCGCTGGCCCGGGCGCAGGTGCTCGCCGATCAGCGCGAGCACCCGCTCGCGGTCGGGCTCGTGCGCGAGCTCGAGGTAGAAGGCGCCGGCGTCGAGCTGGAACAGGCTCGGCAGCAGCTCGGCGTAGTCGACGTCGGCGCTGTGGGTGGTGTCGCAGTCGCCGCCGGGGCAGGTGTGGACGCCGATCTTGCGCCGCTCCGCGGCGCTGAAGCGGCGCAGCGCGAGGTTGTTGAGGGTGACCCAGCCGCGCAGGAGGAGCCCCGTCGGGTCGAGGCGGCAGGCGAGGCGGCCCTCGGTGAAGTCGATCTGCACGCAATGGGCGCCCTGCGCGAGGCAGGCCCGGACCTCGCGCTCGTGCTCGTCGAGCAGGTCCTCGATGAAGCGCTCGCGCGGGTAGTCGGGCAGCGGCTCGGCCGGATAGAACAGGCTAACGGCCGACGGCGAGATGACCGCCTGCTTGACCGGCATCCGGGCGTGGCGGCGTGCGAGCGCCAGGAAGCCGTCGGCGGTCCGGCGGTAGCGGAAGGGGCCGGCGAGCAGCCGCGGCCAGATCCGGTCGTGGTCGGTGAACTGCAGGCGGAAGCCGTCGTTGACGAGGTTGGGCAGGCCGTCGACCGCGTAGGTGGCGAAATTGTGGTACTTGCGCTGTTCGCCGTCGCTGATCACCGGCGAGCCGGTCGCCTCGAGCTCGCGGATGGTGTCCCGGGTCGCCACGTCGGTCAGCGCCTCGAGCTCGGATTCGCCGATCCGCCCGGCGGCGAAGTCCTCCTGCGCCCGGATCAGGTACTCCGGCCGCGGTATGCTGCCGATCGGCTCGGTCGGGATCGTGGGCAAGGGGACTCCTCTCGTGCAGGCGCCCGAGAACGCGCTCGCGTCATTGTCGGGACCACGCTCCGGGTCCGCGCGCGACGATCGATCCTAACAGGACGATCTCTCTCGGTCGACGTCCCTCGTGGCGGAGGCTGGCATTGATGGGAGCGCGGGCGCCTGTGCGCGGTCGACTTCGAGGGCGCGCGAGGTGTTTCGTGCGACCCGGGAGATCCAGGGCGGGGCGACGCGGAGAAGACCCCGGACCGGGCGCGCTTGGCAGGCGGGCGTCGCCTCGTTATCCTTCGCGCGTGCGAGCGAAAACGAGCGCCCTGATCCTCTTCGTCTTCGTCTCTTTTCTCGTGAACGCCGGCTGCGGCGGCGGCGACGCGGCCACGGACGGCGCCACGAGCGGGACGGCGACGGGCGGCGCGGCGACGGGCGAGAGCGGCACGACGGGCGGCGCGGCGACGACGAGCGGCGCGACGACGACGGCCGGAGGCTCGACCGACGCGGCGACGAGCGGGACGAGCGGGACGAGCGAGGCGAGCGAGGCGACGAGCGGGACGACGGACGCGACGACGAGCGGGACCGGCGAGGGCTCCTCGGGCGCGGCGTCGACGAGCGGCGAGACGGGCGGGGCGACGACGGGCGAGGCGATGGCGCTGCCGTGGACGTACATCGCCGCGGTCGACAAGGGGATCCGCGACGACGAGTACGGGCTCGGCGCGTTCCAGGCGCCGCGCAAGGGCTACAAGCACAGCGGGATCGATTATTCGATGCCGGTCGGCACCGCCCTGACCGCGCCGTGCGACGGCGCCTACCTCGCGGGCTACGACGGCGGCTATGGCATTTGGGTGCAGGTGATCTGCCCGGTGCCGAGCAGCGTCGCCGGCGACGCGACGGTCTTCGCGTCGCTGCTGTTCGCGCACCTCGATACGCTCGCGGTCGCCGAGACGGGCGTCGATCCGAACGACGCCGGGGCCGTCACTCGCGGGCAGACGATCGGCACCGCCGGCAAGACCGGCAACGCGTCGGCGCAGGGGATCCACGCGCACCTGCACTTCGAGGTCGCGCTGCACGACAGCGAGCTGGCGGCGCTGCAGGAGGCGCACATCTCCGGGGCCGACGCGGACACGCCGGCGGCGGCGGCCCTGCGCGCGGCGCTGACGGCCGCGTGCCTCGATCCGCACGGGTTCGCGCCGCTGTACACGACGCTCTCGCTCGGCCGGCGGATCGACCCGTTCATCTTCTTGACGTGCCTCGTCGGCGACAAGCCGCCGTTGACGCCGCCCGCCGACCAGCCGCTGCACGCGTGGAGCGACGATTACACGGCGGAGAGCTTCGACGTCGACGTCGGGCTGCAGTAGCTCGGCAGGGGCGCGCGGACGCGTTATCATGCGCCGCCGCCCCGTGCCGAACGTCCGCTCCACCGCGCCGCGCGCCGCCGCCCAGGGCCTCGCCGGGCGCGACGCGGCGCTGCGCGGGGCCGTGTTCACGCGGCCCGAGGTGGTCCGCGCGCTGCTCGACCTCGCGGGCTACACCGCGGACGCGCCGCTGTACCGCTGGTCGGTGCTCGAGCCGTCGTTCGGCGCGGGCGACTTCCTGCTGCCGGCCGTCGAGCGGCTGCTGGCGGCGTGCGCGGCGGGGGGCGTGACGCCGGACGAGGCCCGGCGGCTGGACGGGGCGGTCCGGGGCGTCGAGGTGCACCCGCCGTCGTTCGAGGCGACGCGCGAGGCGCTGCGGGCCCGCCTGCTGGCGTGGGGCGCGAGCCGCCGCGACGCGGCCCGGCTGTGCGACGCGTGGCTGGTCCGCGACGACTTCCTGCTCGCGCCGCTCGCGGGGCCGTTCGACGTCGTCGTCGGCAACCCGCCGTACGTGCGGCAGGAGCGGATCGCCGCGCCGCTGCTCGCCGAGTACCGGCGGCGCTACCGGACGATCTACGACCGCGCCGATCTGTACGTGCCGTTCTTCGAGCGCGGCCTGTCGCTGCTGCGTGACGGCGGCCGGCTCGCGTTCATCTGCGCCAACCGCTGGCTGAAGAACCGCTACGGCGGGCCGCTGCGCGGGCTGGTCGCCCGCGACTATCACCTGTCGCACTACATCGACATGGAGGGGACCGACGCGTTCCAGTCGGAGGTGATCGCGTACCCGGCGATCACGGTGATCCGCCGCGGCGCGGGTGAGGTGACGCGGATCGCCCGGCGGCCCGACGTCGCGCGCGAGCTGCCGGCGCTCGCCCGGGCGATGAGCGGGCCGGGGCCGGTGCAGGACCCGCGCGTCGAGGAGGTCGAGCAGGCGGTCCGCGGCAGCGAGCCGTGGCTGTTCGACGCGGCCGACCAGCTGCGGGTGGTCCGCCGGCTCGAGCGCGACTTCGTCGAGGTCGAGGACGCGGGCTGCAAGGTCGGGATCGGCGTGGCGACCGGGGCCGACCGGATCTTCGTCGGCGAGTTCGACGAGCTGCCGGTCGAGGACGCGCGCAAGCTGCCGCTGGTGATGGCAGGCGACCTGCAGGGCGGGCGGATCGCGTGGGGCGGCCAGGGTGTGATCAATCCGTTCGAGCCCGACGGCAGCCTGGCGGCGCTCGACCGCTACCCGCGGTTCGCGGCGTACGTCCGGCGGCACCGCGAGGCGCTCGCCCGCCGCTACGTCGCGCGGCGGAGCGACGCCGGGTGGTACCGGACGATCGATCGCGTCGACCCTGCGTTGACGGCGACGCCGAAGCTGCTGATCCCCGACATCAAGGGCGAGGCGACGGTCGTGCTCGACGCGGGGCGCTATTACCCGCACCACAATTTGTATCACGTGACGTCGCCGGAGTGGGACCTGCGGGCGCTGGCGACGATCCTGCGCTCGTCGGTCGCGGTGCTGTTCGTGTCGGTCTATTGCGTCAAGATGGCGGGCGGCTTCTTGCGGTTTCAGGCGCAGTACCTGCGGCGGATCCGGATCCCGCGGTGGGCCGACGTGCCGGCGGCGACGCGCGCGGCGCTGGTCGCGGCGGCGCCGACCGAGCGGGACGCGATCGACCGCGCGGCCTTCGCGGCGTATCGCTTGACCGAGGCCGAGGCCGAGGTCGTCCGGCGCGCCGCGGACGAGGCGCGCGTGAGGTGAGCACGATGCACGATGCGACCCGCGGTCACCGGATGCGGCTGGCGGTCGAGCTGCCGCGCGTGTGGTCGGCCGCGCTGGCGGCGTTCGACTGGACCGGCGCTGCGAGGCCGACGGAGCCGCACGAGCGCCGCGCGCCGGCCCGGCGCAAGAAGGCGCCGTGACGCGGGGTCACGCGCCCTTCGGGCAGCGGATCGAGCCCTGGACCCGGACCGGCTCGCCGCCGGCGACCGGGCGCAGGGTCGTGTCCATGGTCGCGGACGTGTGGTCGCGGGCGAGGTCGATCGATTCGCCGGCCGGCGGACTCTGACGATTGCGGGCCCAGTTGCCGCGCGGCTCGGTGACGTTGAGCGTGATCGCGGGGTTTGTCCACTCGTCCTCGCTGGTGACGAGGATGTTGAAGCTGAACGCGGGGGCGACGCCGAGCTCCTCCGAGCGGACCTGGAAGTTGGCGCCGAGGCCCCTGGCGCACAAGCCGGCCTTGCCCTTGAGCGTCGCGGTCAGGCCGCCGGAGAAGGTGAGGTCGACCTCGTTGGGCGACGCTGCCGGGCTGGCCTTCGGGGCAGGTGCTGCGGGGGTCGGGGCGGGCGCGTCGGCGGGCGTGGGGGCGGGCGCGGGCCTGGCGGGCGCCGGGTCCTTCGAGTCGCAGGCCGCCAGTGAGGCGAGGGCGAGCAGCGTGGTCGCGAGCGAGCGCATGCGCGGACGGTACGACGGACGGCGCCGGCGATCCAGGTCGCCGGCGGGCGCGCGTCAGGGGGAGAGGGTCGGCAGGTAGCGCGGCGGGCGGCGGGCGCGGGCCCGCTGCTCGAAGGCGTACCCGTAGGCGAGCAGATCGGCCTCGGACCGCGGCGGGCCGAGGAACACCAGCCCGAGCGGCAGGCCGTGGTCGTCGCCCATCGGCACGGTGAGGCTCGGGGTGCCGGCGACCGCGGCGACGCTGTAGCCGGCGTCGGGGACCCTGTCTCCGAGGACAGGGTCGATCGGCCAGGCGGGTCCGAGCGCCGGCGCGACGACGGCGTCGAGGCGGTGGCGGGCGAGCGCGGCGCCGAGGCCCTCGTCCCAGGCGAGGCGGCGGGCGGCCTCGCGGGCGGCGCGGTGCTCGGGCGAGTCGACCGCGGGGGCGGCCGCGGCCCGCTCGAGCAGCTCCTGGCCGAACCACGGCATCACGGCGTCGGCGTGGGCGCGGTTGAAGGCGATCAGGGCGGCGAGCGAGGCGATCGGGGTGCCGGCGAGGTAGCGATCGAGGCCGTCCTTGTATTCGACGAGCATCAGGGCGATCTCGTGCTCGTCCCACGCGCCCCAGCCGGCGATCTCGATCGGGTCGACGAGCTCGGCCCCGGCGGCGCGCAGGTGCCCCAGCGCGCGCTCGGTCGCGCGGGTGACGGCCGGCAGATCGCCGAATTTCTGGCGCAGCACGCCGATCCGCTTGCCGCGCAGCGCGTCGGCGTTCAGGCCCGCGGCGTAGTCGGGGGGGCGTTCGCCGTGGGCGGCGGGGTCGACGAGCGCGGCGAGCAGGGCGGCGGCGTCGGCGACGGTGCGGGCCATCGGGCCCGCGGTGTCCTGCGAGGTCGAGCTCGGGACGATGCCGGCGCGGCTGACGAGGCCGACGGTCGGCTTGAGGCCGACGAGGCCCTGTACGGCGGACGGGCAGATGATGCTGCCGTCGGTCTCGGTGCCGACGCCGACGGCGGCGAGGCTGGCCGCGATCGCGGCGCCGGTGCCGGAGCTCGAGCCGCAGGGGGTGCGGTCGAGCACGTAGGGGTTGCGGGTCTGGCCGCCGCGCGAGCTCCAGCCCGAGGTCGAGCGCTCGCCGCGGAGGTTGGCCCACTCGCTGAGGTTGGTCTTGCCGAGGATCACCGCGCCGGCCTCGCGGAGGCGGGCGACCACGGCCGCGTCGGCGCGCGGGACGTGATCCGCCAGCGCGAGCGAGCCGGCGGAGTTGACGAGGCCGGCGACGTCGATGTTGTCCTTGATCAGGACCGGGATCCCGTGCAGGGGGCCGCGGACGCGGCCGGCGGCGCGCTCCCGGTCGAGGGCGTCGGCGTCGTCGAGCGCCCGCGGGTTGAGCTCGATCACCGCGGCGAGCCGCGGGCCGGCGTCGTCGAGCGCGGCGATCCGGGCGAGGTAGCCGGCGGTGAGCTGTCTCGACGACAATGTCCCGGCGGCCATGCGGCGGCCGAGCTCGGCGATGTCGACCTCGACGAGCTCGCTCGCCGGCGCGTCCGCGGGCGGCCGCGCGGGGGCCGGGCGGCAGGCCGCGAGGGCGAGCAGGGCGGCGAGGGCGAGGCGGCGCATCGGCGGCGAGCATATCCAGCGCGCGGGGAGGCGTCGATGCGAGCCGCGGCGGCGGGTCACACCCGCTCGCCGGCGCGGCGGGAAGTTCGCGCGCCTCGCGCGAGATTTGCCGGGCGGCCGCGGCGGACCGCGTGATGGCGGGGTGGCATGCGATCGACGATCTCCGGGTTCTCGCTCGCCGGTTTGCTCCTTTGCGCGTGCGCCGAGCCGCACGAGCTGCCGTGTCCTCTGCCCGCGCCGACCGAGTTCGGCGCGCTCGAGCCCGGCGCGCCGGGCGTGCGCGTGTCGGGCGTGTCGGGGTGAGCGGGGTGAGCGGTGCACCGGCGGGTGTGGTGATTGAGCGAGGCTTGACATCGCGCGGCGGGGCGCGGATGCTCGCGGGGCGAAAATGCGCGCCTGCATCGTTCATACGCCCTGGGCCGCTCGCTTCTGTGGTCTCGTCGACGGGGCCGTGTGGCTGCAGCGGCAGCCGGTCGGCCTCGAGCTGGTCCGGCCGCCGCCGCCGGTGACGTCGACGCTGGCGATCGACGCGGACGGGGCCGTGACGGCGCGCGAGCTGCCGCCGTGCAATCGATTGCTGCGGATCGGCGATCGCCTGCTCGCGCTCGTCGGAGCGGGGATGTGGGGCGAGGGCCATCCATACTACGGGGGGCACCACCGGGCGGTCGGGTACGGCGTCGCGGTGCACGCGATCGAGCCGCCAGGGCCGGCGCGGCGCTTCGCCGGGACGGACGCCGCGCTGCTCGCCGGGCGGCACCTGCTGGTCGATGTCGGCGAGGCGCCGGACGGGTCGCCGCTGGCCCGCTGGTATCAATGGGTCGACCTGGCGACGGGCGAGGTCCGATGGGAGGGGGCGGCCGCGCTGCCGCGTCCGCTGCTGGCCGGCGGGTGGGCGGTGATCGTCGCGGCGGAGGGCGATCGGTTGATCGGCTTCGCGCTGGCGGGCGCGGGCGCGCCGTGGACGCTCACGCCGCCGGCGGGGCTGCGGATCGCGTGCGCGGCGTACCACGACGGCGTGCTGTCGGTGGTCGCGTTCGACGAGGCCCGCGCGCCGCGGCTGCTCGCGGTCGATCCGACGAGCGGGGCGATTGGACAGAGGGTCGAGCTCGAATGCGCAGAGGTGCCGACGAGCCTGATGGCGACGCCGGAGGGGCTGGTGGCGCTGTCGCCGGCAGGACCGCAGCGGATCGAGGGCGCGCGGCTGGTCGCGTGGGCGGAGCCGCCGGCGGGGTCGTTCTGGTTCGGCTCGCTCGGCGGGGTCACGGCGATGCTCGAGCCGGAGGTGCGGCGATTGCAATGGCGCGACGCGAGCGGGCAGGCGCGGCGGCTCGTCGTGCCCGAGGGGGTCGGTCGGCTCGATCTCGTCGGCGCGGACGACGAGACGTATATCGTCGCGTCGTCGGAGCAGGAGTGGGTCGTGCTGCCCGGGTCGCTCGCGGTCGACGAGGCGGGGACGTCGCTGCCGCGATTCGCGGCGTCGGGCGAGCCGCGGGCGATGCGAGGGGACACGACGCGGCTGGCGAGCTGGCGCGGGCAGGCGGAGCCGCGGAGCCGCGCCGGGGCGGCGCTGGTCGACGTGCTCGCGGCGCGCGGCCTGCTCGGCGCGCTGAGCCCGGCGGCGCGGACGGCCCTGGTCGAGCGGGTGTTCGCGGCGCGCGAGCGGGTGAGCGAGGCCGACACCGCGCGGGTGCTCGCGGCGCGCTGGGGCAACGCCGGCGGTCTCTCGGTCGGGTTCCTTTCGCACGACTGGCGCTTCGGACAGGAGACCGACGACGTGATCGACGAGTTCGCCCGCGCGATCGCCGACCCGGCGATCGCGCTGCGGCAGGTCGAGAATCGCAGCGGCGAGATCGTCGCGTCCGCGGCGTTCGCGGGGCACGAGACGCGGCTGGCGTGGGACTTCGCGGACGACTCGCTCGCCGACGTCGCCGCGTCGATCGACGCGTGGCTCGGCCGCATCGGCGCACGGCGCCGGATCTTCGGGCTGCGGACCGACGGCGACTGGTTCGCGTTCCTGATCGTCGAGCCGCGCGAGCTCGCGGCGCTGCGCGTCGCGGGGGTGCCGGGCCTGCCAGGGTGAGCGCGGGCGCGCTTCGCCCTCGCGCGGCTCCGCGAGCGTGGGACGCTTCCCGGGTCCATGTCCGCCGCGTCGTCGTCGGTGACGACAGGATCGCCCGGCACGTGACGGCCGGACGGCCGCACGCGCCCGCGTGCTTCGGATATCGTGGAGCGCGTGGATGATCACGAGACCTCGACGCGCGTCGAGATCGGGTCCTCTCGACCTGCGGGTCGGCGAGCCCCGCCGTCGCGCGTGCTCGAGGGGGGCGCCGAGGCCGAAGCGCTGCCGGGCGCGATCGGCCGCTTCATCGTCCTGAGCCGGCTCGGCAGCGGCGCGATGGGGGTCGTGTATGCAGCCTTCGATCCGCAGCTCGAGCGCAAGGTCGCGCTGAAGATCGTCCGCGCCGATCTCGGCGGCTCGAGCTCGTCGGGCAGCGCCCACGCGCGCCTGCTCCGCGAGGCGCAGGCGATGGCGAAGCTGGCACACCCGAACGTGGTGGCGATCCACGAGGTCGGCGAGTGGGGCGGCGACGTGTTCCTCGCGATGGAGTACGTCCACGGCCAGACCTTGCGGACATGGCTCAAGGAGCACTTCGCCGAAGACCCGCAGCGCCGGCGCTGGCGCGAGGTGCTGGCGGCGTTCCTGCAAGCCGGCGAGGGGCTCGCCGCGGCGCACGCGGCCGGGGTCGTTCACCGCGACTTCAAGCCCTAATCAAGCCCATCCTCTCGAACAAGCCCCCAACCCGCGTAGCCGCGTGGATCTCTGTCTTTGAGGGCTTTTTCGAGAGGGTGGGTTTGTGCCGGGTTCCCCTCGGTGCCACTCCGTGCCCCAAACCAGGCCCAAACGATCTGGGGGCGAGTTAGGGCGGAGGCCGGCACTGCGTTGGCCCGAATCTTGCTGTATCAGAGGCGATCCCCCATGAGGGCGACTTCAGACGGCGCGAGTACGCTCACTTGTGGGGCCCGCGTTCAGACGAGAGGGCCGATGACAGGTGAATCGAGAATCAACTGCGACGATTCCAACGCACGGCAGGCTGCGTGATACACACACCATGGCTGGACTGATCTATCGATCGTGACGCGGACTCGTGGAGGCCGGATGGATCGGCAAGAGCGCGGCGGTGCGGACGAGGGCGTCGAACTGGGCGGTGAGGTCGCGGGCGAGAGGCGGATTGTCGAGCAGGAGGCCGGCCTCGAGGTTGCGCTGTTGGCCGGCCTGGGTGAAGTTGGCCGAGGTCAGGAAGACCTGCGCGTCGTCGATGATGACGCACTTGGCGTGGAGGATGGCGCGGTCGCCGGGGTCGTCGGCGAGGCTGCGCGGGTCGTAGTAGAGCTCGGGGAGGCGATGGCCCGGCCAGAGGTGGGCGGTGAAGTGCTTGCGGAAGCGGTTGACCCAATACGAGGCGTCGCGGCCGGCGGTCTCGGGGCTGTCCTTGCGCTCGACGTTGGCGAAGATCCGGACGGAGAGCTCCGGACGCGCGTCCATGGCGTCGGCGAGCGGCTGCCAGAGGGCGCGGGCGCGGACGAGGCCCTCCCCGTCGCGGGCGCGATCGAAGGCGTAGTTGGCGACGAGCACGCTGCGGCGGGCGGCGGCGCAGAGGCTGCGGATCACGACGGCGGTGTCGCGCGGCGAGGTGCCCGGGGCGTCGGGGCCGCTCCACACCAGTTCGATGCGCTCGACAGCTTGCTGGTGGTGACGGCGCTCGCGGGCGAGGGTCCGCAGCAGGACGGCCGAGTGGTTCGAGCCGAAGCCCTGGGCGTGGAGGTCGGTCAGCGTGCGCAGGACCTCGTCGGCCATGGCCTCGGGGACATGTCGTCGAATGGCGCTGCGGCCGAACGGGGCTCGTAGACGGCCGGCCTCGAGCGCCGACGCGAGGTCGTCGAGCGCGGTCGCGCCGAGGCCGGGCAGCATCACCGTCGAGGATGCTGCCGGCGGCGTCGGGCTGACAAGCGAGGCGGTCACGGGTCGACGAAGAACTCCGCGCCGAGGGCGTCGACGGTCGAGACCACGAGCGCGCGATCGAGGAGCTCGTTTCGGCGCTCGCACGAGGGCTCGCCGATGAGCAGGCAGCCGTGGCAGGCGGCGCCGTGGAGGAAGCGCTCCTCGTGGCGGTCGTCGGGCTGGTGCTGGGCGCAGATCGGGTCGTTGGAGCACAGGCGGCCGAGCTCGAGCGCGATCTCGAGGTAGTGCTCGATCCGGCGCCCGACGGCGACCAGGCCGCCGAGCGTGCCCTCGGAGCCGGGCGTGCCGGTGTAGAGCAGGATCCCGTGACCGGCGGCGCCGGCGTAGATCCGCTCGGAGATCGCGGTCGCGGAGTAGCCGCATTCGAGCGCGACCGCCTGGATCAGCAGGTGCGAGAGCGAGTGCAGCATGATGTACGGCAGGCCCGGGAAGACGGCCTTGTCGAGGCGGCGTGCGCCCTTCCAGGCGTCGAAACCGCGGACGAGCTGGCGGCCGCGCTCCTTGACGGGCTCGCGCCGCAGCCACTCGCCGATCGCGTGATCGTCGAAGGCGAGGAATACGCCCTCGCCGCGGTTCTCCACGGCGGGGACCCAGGTTGGGTCGCGCGAGAGGGCGGCACGGCGGACCTTGATGTCGAGCTCGCCGTCGATGTCGGGCATCACGGCCTCGAAGCGCGTGAAGCCGATCTGCGCGACGACCTCGCGCAGCTTGTGGACGAGCACGACGCGCCCGAGGCGGCCCTCGAGGATCTTCGGCAGTCGCGTGAGCGCGCGGGCGCGGGCGAAGAAGTCGTCGTCGGGTTCTTCCTCGTGGGCGGCCTCGGGCGGGCACGCGAGCAGGGTCTCGATCTCGGCGACCTTGATCTTCTTGTCCTGCTCGAAGCCTTTGCGGCGGCGCTCGATCTCGGCCCAGATGTCGGCGTCCTTCAGGCTGCCGAGGTGGCGCGAGACCTTGGGCTTGTTCCTGCGGCGGAGCCGGACGAGGTCGTCGAGGTCGTCGATATAGGCGAGCTCGTCGTCCCACAGGGCATCGACGGCCTTGCGCACGGCCTCGTCGGCCTCGGGGAGCGAGATGACGCGCAGGACCTGGGCGAAGTAGGCGTTGCTGGCGGAGCGCACGAGCAAGCGGGCCCACTCGGGCTTGTCGCTGTCGGGGGCGAGACAGTCCTCCGTGGCGTTGCGGCCGAGCCAGGGGCGCTCGCCGCGACAGGGGCCGAAGACGCGGCTGTCGGGCAGCTTGGCGTCGCCGAGGGGACGCCGGATGCCGGTCGCCTCGCAGCGGATGTAGATGTCGGCGAGGTCGCCGCCGGTGCCGCCCTCATCGATCCACAGGCGGCCACGGTTGGGCGGAGGCTTGCCGGAGTGGACGAAGTGGTGCCAGTCGATGTCGCTGATGTGTCCGTTGCGACAGGCCTGGACGAAGCGCACCGGGACGACGGGGATCTTCTTGCCGTCGTGGAGGAAGTGATTGCCGCCGTCGAGGCCGCGCCAGTGGACGAGCGGGCGCGTGCGGTACAGCTTGCCCGCGGGATCGCGGAAGATCTGGCCCTCGACCTGGGCGACGAACCACGCGGGGAAGACGAAGCAGGTGACGCCGGCGCGCGGGGACGCGGGGTCCTCGTCGTCGACCGGCGGGGTGTACATCGGCACGCGGGCGTCGGGCCCGAGCTCGAATTGCTTGGCGATCGCGGCCTCGAGGCGCTTCTCGTGGACGGGTCGCCTGCCCTGCTCGGTCCAGTGCTCGAGGCCGCCGATGATGACAGAGTGGAGCGGGAGGTCGACCATGGCGCCGGGGCCGAAGGTGCTGATCACCTGGCTGCGGCGGATCTGGCCCGAGATCGGGACCTTTCGGGGCTTGCTCATGTCCGCTCCTCCTCGTCCTCGCTCTCGACGAGGAAGCCGTCGGGGTTTCGGATCCAGAGGTCGACGGCGGGCTCGACGTCACGGAGGCTGCGGGCCGCGGTGAACTTGCTGAACTCGGCGGGCAGCTTCTCGAGCATCGGGTCGCCGGGTTGGTGGAGCAGCGGGGGGTCGCTCCCGGCCTCGCGTTGATATTGCAGGCCCTCGTTGACCTGGCGCTGCGCCTGCGCGAGGTTGGCCCATTCGTCGAGCAATCGTTGGACGCGGGCGCGCACGTGCTGGCGGAGGTGCGACTGCGCCTCGGCGTCGAGGTCGGGGTCGTGGGCCTCGGCGCGGGCGGCGATCGCGTCGGCGACGAAGCCGAGGCGGTCGCGTTCGGCGGCGACCTCGACGGCGCGGCGGGCGGGGGTCAACCTGGTGTGGCCGTGGCGGCCGAGGGCGACGGTGATCGCCGGCAGGCCGCGGCCGAGCGCGCGCGGCGAGAACGGGGTGACGCTGGTCGCCTCGACGGCGCGGTAGAAGGTCGCGTGCCAGGCGGTGAAGTGCTCGTAGTGCGAGCGGTCGCGCGGGCGGTGGACGTTGAGCAGGGTGACGACGAGGCCGGGGCGCTCCTCGTCGCGGCCGACGCGGCTGGTCGCCTGGATGTACTCGGCGGCGGTCTTGGGCTGGCCGAGCACGACCATGAGGCCGAGGCGAGTGATGTCGAGGCCGACCGAGATCATGTTGGTGGCGAGGGCGACGTCGACGCGGTCCTTCTCGTGGAAGCGCAGCGCGAGGCGGCGCTTGGTCTCGGCGATGTCGCTCGTGCGGACGCGCGAGGTCAGTTCCTGCGGGAGGTGGTCGATCCGGCGGCTGGCGAAGCTGCCCTCGGCCTCGTTCTCGCGCTTGCGGTCGCCGTAATACGTCAGGCGGGCGTTGACCTCGTCCTCGATGATCCGGCGGCTGCCGCCGAGCTCGCGCAGCGAGTTGAAGTAGCCGAGCAGCGTCATGTACGGGTCGGCAGGATTGTCGGGGTTCCGGGCGCCGCCGGCCTTCTGCCACTGCTTCTGGGCGGCAGCCATCAGCGCGAGGTAGGTGCGCAGGAGGACGACCTTGAGCGAGCGGCCCTGGCTGGCGACGCCGAGGTAGAGGCGCGCGTTCCGATCGGTCGGCGGGACGGTGCGGGCGAAGAAGCTGTCCCGTGGGTCGGGTCCAGGCGGCGGGAAGACCTCGACGACGCCGCGGCCGAACAGGGCCCGGATCTGCTTCTCGGCGCGGCGGACCGTCGCGGTCGAGGCGACGATCTTCGGGCGGACCTCGGCGTCGCCCTGCTTGCGGGTGGCGAGGGTGTCGAGGGCGGTCTCGTAGAGGCCGACCATCGTGCCGAGCGGGCCGGAGATCAGGTGCAGCTCGTCCTGGATGATCAGGTCGGGCGGGAGCAGCGGGCGCGGCAGCGGGCGGCCCTTTCCGGGCTCGGCGGGGCCGTAGAAGCCGGTCGGGTCATGGCGGTCGGCGCCGCCGAGCAGCGCGCCGGCCTCGCCGACCCAGGGCAGGCCGGCGAACTTGTCGACCGTGGCGATGATGAAGCACGGCAGGCGCCGGTAGAGCGGCTCGTCGACGGCGACGAGCGGCAGCGATTGATTGCGGGTGAACACGCAGTCTCGACTGCTGCAGCGGATCTGGAGCTCGCGCGGCTGGTCGGTGCTCGGGACGAGGCGGAAGGACTCCGGGGTGAAGGGCGTGCCACACCACGGGCAGACCTCGAGCGGGATCGGCGAGGGGTTGCGCTTGGGGGCGCGCATGAAGGCGAGCACGCGGGCGCGGGCGGTCGTCGGGCGGCTGTCGCCCTTCTCGCCGAGGTTGTTGGGCGTGGCGGCCTGGCCGACCCACAGGCCGATCTCGAAGGGCCACGGGCCGAGGCGCTGCGGGTTGCGCTGGCGCTCGAGCTCGAGCGCGCAGATCAGCGTCGCGGCGCGGCCGAGCTGATCGAGGGTCAGGAGGCGCAGGGTGTAGCGCATCAGCACGCCGACGCCGGCGCCGGTCAGGCCGGGGTTGCGCAGGCGGCGGAGCACGAGCGTGAAGGCGGACAGGCCGAGGTAGGCCTCGGTCTTGCCGCCGCCGGTCGGGAAGAACAGCAGGTCGACGACCTTGCGATCGGCGTGGGTCGGGTCGACGATGCCGGGGAGGTTGAGGAGGATGAAGGCGAGCTGGAACGGGCGCCAGCGCGGCGGGTCGATCTGGTCCGGGCGCTTGCCGGTGCCGTGGCAGGCGCGCTGGCGCATGGCGGTGGCGACGGCGCGGTTGGCGAGCTGGAAGGCGAAGAAGGCGTCCGGGTCGCGGGCGAGCGCGGCGATGCCGGCGGCGATCCGGTCGCGGGCGATCTCGGCGCGCTGCAGGAGCTCGCCGCAGGTGTCCTTGCGGATGCCGGTGAGGCCGGCGGGGGCCTGACTCTTGAGCCAGGTCGTGTAGGCGTCGACGAGGCCGGCGAGCATGTCCGCGAGGACAGCCCCGCTCGGGGCGGCGGCGAGCGCCTCCATGCCGAGGTCGACGCCCTTGATCGAGGTGGCGATCACCTTCTCGACCTCGGCCTGCGGGATCCAGGTGGTCTCGATCTCGCGGCAATCGCCGCGGTCGTCGCAATGGACGCGGACCGAGACGTTGTGGCCGACGGCGTGCTCGACGATGTCGCGGTATTGCAGGTCGGCGACGCGGTCGTCCCAGTCGTCGGAGCTGCGCACGTCGGGGCGCGGGACCAGCGGGACCGCGGTCTTGACGACGAGGCCGGCCTGGAACGCCCACGCCTGCTCGCGCGCGCCCTCGACGGGCTGGCGGCGGTTGACGAGGAAGACCGAGACGGCGCGGGTGCCCGGCGGGAGGCCGGTCGCGGTCGGGGCCAGGCGCGCGGAGACGACGAACTCGAGGCCGCCGCTGCCGTCGATGGGGTGCGGGTGCTGGCCGTCTTGCAGCGGGAGCTCGCGGGTGGCGCTGCGCGAGGTCCGGCGCCAGCGGGAGGTGCGGCGGTGCTCGGCGTCGGCCTCGGCGGGCTCGTGGGGGCTGTAGTCGCCCCAGCAGGCGGTGACGGTCAGGCTGCGCGCGGCCGCCGGGACGAGGAAGCTGAGGCCGATCGAGGACGGGAACAGGCCCTTGCGCGCGGCGGCGGCCTCGGGGGCGGTCTCGTCGTCGCCGGCGCGGGCCTTGTCGACGCCGTCGAGCTCGCCGTCGGCGTCGTCGCCCTCGCGCTCGCCCGGGGCGGCGTCGAAGGGGACGAGGAAGCCGGTCAGGTACCAGACCGAGGGGGCGACGGGCAGGATCTCCTCGGCGTGGGCGGTGTCGCCCGGGGCGGGCCCGACGAGGTCGAGCGCGAGCGCGGCGACGAGCTCTTTGCGGATTTCGGCAGGAGCCTGCACAGGGCGACGGTACCCAAGGGCGCGGGCAGACTCCAGAGGAACCTGCGTGCGAAGAGACTGCATCGGGCTACTCATCCAAATCGGACTGGGCGAGACTTGTCCTCGCATGGCTTCCGAGGGTGAGGAGACGGCCGAGGGCATGGGCGCGAGCGCGCACCCGGGGGCGACCCCCGGCGCGAGGTTCCTTGTCGGCTTGGCGCTCGTCGCTTGCTGGCTGACCGTGCTGGCGCCGCTCTCTGCGATCGCGGCCTTCTACGTGGTGGCCCTGCTCGTGACCGGGGCGGCGTTCGTGCAGTTGCACAGCGGCGGCTTCGAGCTGGAGCCCTTCACGATCTGTGTGTGGCTGGGCCTCGCGTGCGCGCTGCTCGTGATTCTCGGATCATGGATCAGCAACGCGGCGGCCCCGGAGGGCAAGGAGGGTCATCCGTTCAAGCAGCGGCTTGCGTCCTTGCTCGGGATCGGGTCGGTCGTGAATTTCATGGAGTGGGACGGCAACGCGTGGTTGCCCGACGCGCTGTCCTCGTTCTTCGTGCTGGCCGGGTTGTTCCTGCTGCTGGCCGCTCTGCCGCTCGCGCTACTTTGGGGGGGCGTCCGGCTCGCTGTGGCTCTTTATCGCTGGTCGCGGGCGTCGGCGTTCGTCGCCGGGGTGGTGACGGCGCTCGCGGGGTTGCTGGCGGCGGGCTCGGTGGCGACGTGCAGCGCCGAGCGCCCGACGGGGTCGCAAGACGAGCCGCCCGCCGTCAAAGTCGCGCGGAAGGTGCTACGCACGGCGGTCGAGGCCGAGGGGTTCAGCGAGACGATGCGAGCGCTGTTGATGGCGACCGCCGAGACGCTCGATCCCGAGGTTTTCCGGCGGCGGACGGCACAGGAAGGCCGCAGCGCCGATTCCCGGACGAGCCCGGCCTTGCCTGCTCCGCCGCCGCGAGCACTGCCGGCGATCAGTCCGGATCCCGAGGTGTCCGCGTGCATCGAGAAGCTCATGACCGACAAGGCCGAACGAGCAGATGTGGCGGTCGAGGGCTACGCCCGGGGCATCCTCGGGAGTCATCCGTACATCCCCGAGGATGAGGTGAAGGAGCTCGTCCTCGACACGATGCTCGAGGTCTGCCTCGCCCACGACCGGGCGGTCTTCCGGAGCGTACAAGCGATCTTCCTGCTCAACCTCAACCGACGGGCGATCGATCGCTCGCGCAAGGCGCGGAGAGATTGCAGCCTTCTCGGCGAGTATGCGGCCTGCCAGCTCGGCGAGGGGGACTGGATGCGAGAGCCCGAGCTCGACGCCCTGCACGACATGCTCTGCGGGCTCAAGCAGAACGAGCGGGTGATCCTCGTGCTCCGCGTGATCCTGGGGATGCGCTTCGCCGAGATCGGGGCGGCGGTCGAGCTCACGGAGGACAAGGCGCGCGAGATCTTCAACAACACGCGACGACGGTTGAAGCGGCAGCTCGAGGAGCGCTGCCGCGCGTCGCCCTGGGACCTGCTCGACTAGGCGCTCGGAGACGCGCCCACAAAAAAATCGACGTGGCCTTACACGAAACGCGGCGGCCATTCGCCTGCGGCCTGAAGACCGGGGAGGGACCCGGCTTCGGGAAGGACGAGGGCCGCGATGTCTCAACAATTTCAACCACCTGGCGAGTGTCCGGAGGACCCGATCGATCTCGGCATGCTCCCGCCCGCGCACCAGGCGCGGGCGCGGGCGATCCTGCGCGAGGTCGCTGCGGGGGCGTCGCTGACGCGCTTCAAGGCAAAGCGCCTCGCGCACGATCGCTCGCGGATCAGCGTCCCGCTCGGCGGGAACTGGCGGCTGCTTTTCGAAGTAATCGACGGGAGGCCGGTGCCGCGCCGGTGCATGTCGCACTCGGACTACAACGGTCGCAAGCCCGGGCGGCGTCGCAAGGGCAAGAAACGCAAGCAGCGGCGTCGGGGTCGGCGCCAGGCGATCTAGGGTAGGATCCCGGCCGTGGCGACCGCGGACGGAGCGAAGGGCACGGGCAAGACCTCATGGATGATCCGCGCCGGCGAGGGCGCGAGCCTCGTCGAGCAGTGCATCGAGGGGGGGCTCATCGCGGTCAACTTCGGTCAGGCCATCTTTTCGGCGCTCCCGGCCAAGGGGCGCCGGGAGGATCTGGCGCGGGCGTTCCGCGAGAGGCACCCCGACTGGAGCGAGCACAAGGTCGCGAACGCGTCGGGGCAGCTCTATCGGTTCCTCGCGGAGGTCAAGGTCGGCGACGAGGTCGTGACCGGCGATCCGGCGCGGCGCCTCTACTACCTCGGGGTCGTCGAGTCGGAGGCCGAGTTCGTGGCGGGCGGCGAGGCGATGCCGTTCCGGCGGCGGGTCAAGTGGATGCGCAAGGCGCTGCGCGACGAGCTGAGCGTCGAGACGCGCAACACGCTCGGGGCGATCCAGACGCTGTTCCGCCTCAACGCAGAGGCGAGCGCCGACCTGCGCCAGCACGCCGTGGACATCGGCGCCACGCCGGCGAGCAAGCCCAAACCGCCCGAGGCGGCGGCGAGCAAGGGCGAGCGCGAGGGGCGTTCGATCGACGAGCTGCGCAAGGAGGTCGTCGAGAAGGCGCACGAGTTCATCGAGGATCTGATCGCCCGCCTCGATCCGTACGAGATGCAAGACCTCGTCGCCGGGATCCTCCGTGCGATGGGGTACAAGACGCGGGTCAGCCCGCCCGGGAGCGATCGCGGGGTCGACATCTTCGCGTCGCCGGACGGCCTGGGGCTGCAAGAGCCGCGGATCTTCGTCGAGGTGAAGCACCGGCCGAACACGTCGATCAGCGCCGGGGAGGTCCGCTCGTTCCTCGGCGGCCGCAAGACGGGCGATCGCTGCCTGTACGTCAGCACCGGCGGGTTCACGCGCGAGGCCCGGTACGAGGCGGAGCGCGCGAACGTGCCCCTGACGCTGATCGATATGCCGACGCTGCGGGTGCTGCTGCTCGAGCACTACGAGCAGATCGACCACGAGACGCGGCGCCTGGTGCCGCTGACGAAGGTCTACTGGCCGATCGAGGACGACGACTGAGCACTGCCGCGACGTTGGCATTCCTCATCCGGGGGAGCCCTCGCCAGGCGGCAGCCGGGTTCGCGTCTGTTCTGTCAGGACGCGTCGATGGAGCTCTCGCCATGCTGGCGGAAACAGGCACCCCACGAGCACCACGCCGAGGATGACCGCCACGTTGGCGAGTCCGAGGCCGGATGCGAAGGCCATCGCCGTGAGCGCGCATAGCCCCGCGAGCATCGCGGGCAGGACGCTGCCGGAGGGCCTGGGTGGGGCCGCATGGTCATTCCGAGGCGCACGAGGCAGGCGGACGAGCTCGCGCCGCAGGTGGCGCTCGACGATCCCCATCAGGAGAAACGGCGAGAGCAGCGCAAAGGCGAAGATGCCCCAAATGGGGAGGTGGAGCCGGAGGATGAGGATCGAGAGCGCATAGGTGGCCGGGAGGATGGTGAGCGCGGCCAGCGGGAGGAGCAGGATCTGACGCTCCCGATGATTCCAGAACCACAAGGTCGGCAAGAAGCCGAGGGCTTGCGGGCGATCGAGGAGCGACCGCTGCACGACCGGAAGGTGTCCGTGCGCTTGCATGGCGGCGTCGCTCTCAGCCGGTCGTCGTCTCTCCGTCCTCGGCGCAATCGTTCTTGACACAGCTCGCAGCCGCGAGACACCCGAGGTAGGCCGTGAGGCAGCCCGGGATGAGCTTGTGGACGACGACCGCGACCGTGCAGATGTACCCCGCGGTGGTGCATACACGCCTCTTGTTCACCTCGTCTTGGTCCACATCGAAGACTCCGGGTGAGGGAATTGCGAGATGGAGCATCGAATCGATCGATCCGTCCTTGGCCGCCTCCGGGGTGCCTGCGAGGGCGAACGCGAAGACGTGGATGTCTCGCCATACCCTGGAGGTGCCCAGGGTCGGAGCGAGCTTGTCGTTCACTCGCGCCGGATCGCCGTCGTGGGTCCAGGTCGCGTCCGCGAGGTTGAATTCGACGGACGCCTGGTTTGCCCCTGCGGCGGCCGAGAACTGGACGACACCCTGCAGCGGATCCGAGTCGATATCGTCGAGGCGCGCGAGCTGTGAGACTTGTCCTATGCCAGGGTAGCGGACCCCGACAGCGAGGGCGAAGCCTGTGTCGGGGTCGCCGCTGAACTCGATCGATGCGGTCGGCCCTCGGTACTCGAAGAGCGAGACGTCGACGTTTCCGGCGTCACAGTCGGCGTCGAGTCGTACGCTCGCGGCGAGACCCCGCATGCTCGATGGCCCGGTCTCGAGCGTGTATCCGAGCGCCGTCGCCGCGTCCTTGAGCCGCGCGAGATACGTACGGCATGGATCGGCGGCGTCACCGATGTGCTCGATCGACGCCGCGGTGTGCGGCGGTGCCGCGGTCCATGTGGTGGGATCGGCGAACAGAGCGGCGGCGAGGAGCGCGTGCATGGCCTTTGCCTACAACGGATCGTATGGCGAGCCTCGCGCCGGCCCGGGTCGGTGGGTTGGGCTCGCGCGACCGGCAACGTTGCGAGGAGTCCTGGCGCTTTCTGCGGGGCGCCCGCCCCTGGACATGCACCGACGTCAGCGGTGGGCCTTGGGTCCCCGAAATGGCCGAGCTTCGCGCTCTCGAGTTTCGGTATGGACGAGTTCGATTGTACTCACTTGATTCAGCAGGAGCTGGCCGACCTGCCCCGTGCTGTCCTCGCGCATTTCCATAAGAGAGCCTAAATTATTTCGTTTACAGTAGCGCTCGCTTGCGCGCCCCGCCGACGGTGCTATCCTGGAGTGAATGCCTCGAACGCTCGTCGATGATGAGCTCTGGGCAATCGTCGCCGCGGAGCTCCCAGAGCCGCCCTCACACCGGTCTCGGCGAGGCCGTCCCCGAGCACCAGATCGGGCGGCCTTCTCGGGGATGGTGTTCGTCCTGCGCACCGGGATCCCCTGGGAGTACCTGCCGCACGAGATCGGGTGCAGCGGCATGACCTGCTGGAAACGCCTCCGTGACTGGCAACGCGCAGGCGTCTGGCAACGTATCCACCAGCGCTTACTCGAGCGGCTCCAACGAGCAGGAGCGATCGACTGGTCACGTGCGTCCGTCGATTCTGCACATGCCCCCGCAAAAAGGGGGGCGCGCAGACCGGCAAGAACCCGACAGATCGCGGGAAGAAGGGCTCAAAGCACCATGTAATCGTGGATCGGCACGGTTTGCCCCTCGCGCCACCTATGCTCACGGCGTCGAACGTGCCCGACGTTGTCACGCTCCTCATGATGGTGGATCGCATCGTTCCGGTGCGTGGCCGTCGCGGACGTCCGCGGCGACGACCGAGCAAGGTCCACACAGACCTCGGGTATCGCTCGCGAGCAAACATACAGGGCCTCCGAACTCGTGGGATCGCATCTCGTATCGCTCGCAGGGGATCCGAGTCCCGCGAGAGGCTCGGCCGCTACCGATGGGTCGCCGAGCGCGATCTCGCATGGCTTCACCGTTTCCGGCGCCTGATGATCCGCTACGAACGCCGCGCGGACATTCACGAGGCTCTTCTTGCTCTAGCTTCTATACTCATTCTCTGGCGAGCAGTTGAACGGCTGTAAACGAAATAATTTAGGCTCTCTAAGAGAGTACCTCGGGGCGCGGTCGTGAGCGCGTGAGCGGCCGTCGTCGGTAGGATGGATGGTTGGGTGGGAGCCGTGTTCAGCGGCCGCGGCCGAGGGCTCGGCGCATGGTGAGGTTGATGCAGCCGATCACGTTGCCGAGGGTCAGGGGGGTGACGTTCAGGACCGCGAAGCCGTCGCGCCAGTCCGGGTTTCGTGCCTCGTATCGTTGCAGGATGGCCGCGGTGATCGGTGAGGAGGGCGTGTAGGGCTGCGGGATGGTCCGCATGCGGACGAGGCGGCGCTCGGGCCACCAGCTGGCGCCGAAGATGGTGGGGACGAAGGTATCGACGAGCTCGGCGGCCTCGGGCGGGAGCTCCGGTTCGCCCGCGACCCAGTTGGTCGGGAAGGTGCGCACGGCAGCGACGAAGGACGGCGGGTAGAGGGCGGTGAACAGGAGGGCACGCGTGGTGGGATGTCGTCGGAGATGGGCGGCGAGGTTGCCGAGGTTGCCGAGGACATACGCAGGGTGGTTGCGGTATGCCTCGCTGGCGAAGACGAGGTTGGAGTAGAGGAGCAGGTGCTTGCGCCCGCCGTGCTCGACGACGCGGCTGTTCATCTCGATGAAGACCTGGATCTCCCCGGCGCGGTCGCGGGCGATCGCCACCGTCGCGCCGGGGGCGCGCAGCCATGCGGCGAAGAGGGCGCGGTCGTCCTCCGGGCGGACCTCGGGCTTGAGGGCCATGAAGCGGGCGCGGAGGCCATACATGCCGTCAATGTCGGCGTCGCTCAGGCGCGCCCCCTCGACGACGCGAATGTCGAGTCCGCGGAGCTTCACGTGCGGTGTCCTTTCCTTGCAGGGAGCGCGCGGGGGCGGAGGAGGGTTCGCGGATGCGGTCTCATGGGTCAGTCGTCGTCGGGGAGGAGGGATGCCTGCGAGGTTGGTTGCTTGGAGGTGCGCTTGGCGGCGGCCTTCTTCGCAGTCTTCTTTTCCGAGGCGGACTTGGTGGCGGCGGCCTCGGCGGCGGCGCCGGCGAGGCGTTCTTCCTCGGCGCGCTTCTGGTTGAGGTCGAGGAGGCGGGCGAGGACCTCGTCGTGGAAGTCCTGCGGCCAGCGGTAGCGCCAGGGCTTCTTCTTGGTCCGCGCGCGGGGCGCGTCGTCGGTGTCGGGCTCGTCGTCGTCCTCGTAGTCGAGGCGGAACTCGCAGGTGGCGCGCTCGGCCAGGTCGGTCCAGCCGTAGGCCGTCAGCACGGCGCGGTCCATCGCGGCGTGGAGGTCGCGCAGCTTCAGGATGTCGGGGGAGCGCTCGTCGGGATCGTGGAAGCGGTTGTAGGTCGCCGTCAACCCCTCGTTGTTGCGGACCATCAGGTCGGCGCGGAACTTGTAGTAGTGCTCGCCGGCTTGCTCGAGAGCGGGGTTCTGCTGCCAGGCGGGCGGGAACGGGAAGGTCTCGAAGCAGTAAGACGGAACGTAGGTGATGTCATCCTTGCGAGCGGATGTAAATGCGTATACCCATATTTCGTGCACCCGACTCTGCAGGAGTGCGAGTGCGCACCAGGAGTCTGTCGTGAAGACGATGACCTTGTTTGATGGAACAGTTGTTGTAGGGATCCTGGCGAACGCAAAGGTACTGCTTGTTTCGGCTTTCGCGATATAGAATGGCAGATGTTGAATCCTCGCCCTGATGTCTTTCGCCGCGTGTGAGAAGGTCCACCAAGCGCTGTTTGAGGTCTCGGGCTTGACACGCTCCTGAAGCCAGCGCAACTCTGCTCGGTGCCTCATGGCTTCGTCGAGCGAGCAATTTGTGAAGTCGATGACCCAGCGCGAGTGCATCTGACGCGGATCTGAATATAGCTCACTGCCACCGAGGTAGGGATGAATGACGGACCCAAAAGAGCCGTCGGGCGCTGGCTCGACGGATGTAATTTTGGGCATATCGTCGTGTGAGAGGAGGAACCCCGAGTGACCAGGTTTCACACCAAGCCCTGCGACGACACCATCATGAGCAAGGGCAACGGGAGGCGCTGTGTCATGCCCCGGAAGAAGCTGGGAGTTGATGGATTTGCACTCCTTGCCATCGAGTTGAACAAGAGAAGGATATCTCCCCCTGTAGACATGAATGGCGCTCACGATCACGGCAGCGACACCCGGCCACGGGATTCTGCGGGTTGCCGAGTAGATCGATGCGCCAGATTCAATGATTCTTCGAAGCCCAGAGTCGCGGGTGTCACCGGATGCAATTGAGTTCGTTGCGAGCATCCCGAGAGTCCCGCCTTCACGAATTGCACCAGCTCCGAATCGGAAGAAGAAGGCAATCGTGTCCGTCTTGCCGCCTGTTCCTGAGAAGCGAGATCTGAGATAGTCGGTATAGCCTTGAACATTGCTCTGAGCCGTCAATAGGGCGCCGGCGAACGGTGGGTTGCCGATGAAGCAGTCGAAGCCCGGGTTTTCGCGGTCGAAGACCTCGGGGAACTCGATCTCCCAGTGGAACGGGGTCACGGGTTTGTCGCCGTGGCGGAGCTCGTCGTGGAGTTGTTCGAGCTGGTGGAGGGCGCGGGGGTCGCCTTTCTGGGCGGGTTGGATCAGCGCTTTAAAGAGTTCCTCGCGGCGCTGGTTGCGTTTTTTGTCGGAGTCTTCGGAGAAGTAGGCGTGGATCGCGGCGTCGCCGATCAGGCGGGCCTCGTGGATCGCATCGTCGGCGGCGCGGAGGGCTTCGCGCTTGGCGGCGTCGTGGTCGTCGCCCATCGCGTGGATCTCCTGGCGGCGGGCGGTCGCCTTGCCGACTTGCTTGCGCATGTGCTCGAAGAGCGGGCCGTGGTGGCGGGTCTCGTGGTCCCAGCGGAACTCGGCGATCTGGCCCTTGGTTAATCCGACGAGGCTGTCGCCGTGTTTGAGGGCGTGGTCGAGGAAGGTGAAGGGGTGGTCCTTGGCGAGGGTGACGAGCCAGAGGGACAGCTTGGCGAGGTCGACGGCGAACGGGTTCTTGTCGACGCCGTAGAGGCAGCGCTGGGCGACGAGGCGGCGGGCGTGGAGGAGCGGGTCCTCGTCGGGCGGGATCGCCGGGGTCGCGCGGTGGAGCTCCCACGCGCGCACGAGCTGGTCGCCGAGCTGGCGGCAGGTCTCGACGAGGAACGCGCCGGAGCCCATCGCCGGGTCGCAGATCTTTAATAAAAGGATCTGGTCGGGGGTCGGGCGGTCGCCGAGGGCTTCGAGGACCGGGCGCAGGGTCGTGCGGACGATCGGGCCGGTCAGGCTGCGCGGGGTGTAGTGAGAGCCGGACTTGCGGCGCTCCTCGCCGGGTTGCAGGTACAGTGAGCCTGCCGGGACGATCGACGGGGTACGGTGGCTCTGCTTGCGGCCGAGGGCGGCGACGACGTCGTCGGGGGTGCGCGCGGCCTTGAGGGCGGCGAGCGACGCGCCGGTCAGGTCGCAGCCGGCTTGCTCCTTTAATAATTTGGCGCGGGCGTCTGGCTTTTGGGACAGCAGCGCGGCGAGGTCGACGACCACGTGGCCTGGGCGGACCGCGATGCTCGGTCCCCTCGCGCGCTCTATATTAAAGCCCATCATCGACTCGTAGACGCTGCCGATCTGCTCGACGTCGAGGGAGCGGTAGGACAGGCGCTCGCCATCGAGGACGAGGAGGCCCTGGAGGACGCGCCAGAGCACGCCGTCGGGGACGCGGGGGGCGTCGCGGCGCTCGAGCGGTTGCCAGGCTTCGCCGCGGGGGCGGCCTTCGAGGAAGGGGTAGCTGTCGGGGTCGAACAGGCGGCCGTGGCGGGCCGGCAGGTGGAGGCGGTCGTGCGTGCCGCCGGTGAAGACGAGGCGGAACAGGGTCAGCAGCCAGGGCCAGGCGCCGAAGCGCTGGTCCATCGTGTCGGGGTACTTGCCGGCGTCCTCGCGCAGGCGCAGGTACAGGCCGGTGACGCTGTAGTGGGTGGCCCAGGTCGGCTCGCCGGGCATCAGGCCGCGGTCCTCGGCGTACAGCAGGAAGACCAGGCGCAGCAGGACGGTCAGGAGGCCGCCGTAGATGTGCTGGGGGTCGGTGCGGGCGAGCTCGCCGAGGAGCTGGCCGCGGGTCGCCTCGTCGGCGGCCTGGAAGCCGCGCAGCAGCTCGAGCAGCGCGCCGAGGACCTGCTCGGCGAGGCGGGTCGACACCTCGTTCTGGTACTTGCGAGATTCGTGGAGGAGTGCGGGGAGGCGGCGGTCGTCGGATTCGGCGAACAGACGATCGGCGCCGAGCAGCATCAGGCACGCGCCGAGGGACTGGCGGCCCGCGACCGTGGTCATGAACTCGAGCGGGAACGTCAGGTGGCCGGAGGTCTCGCCGCGGGGGGCGTAGACGAGGCGCAGGAGCGCGCCGTTGTGCAGCAGGCCGATCGGGACGCCGGTCTCGCGCAGGAGGCGCTCGAACTTCGCCTGCGGCGGGGCGTCCCAGCCGTGGGCCGAATCGGTGCCGGCGTCGAGATCTGTCCCCGGGGGCAGGTCCTGGATCAAGAGGAGCCAGGGGCGATCGGCGGGCGCGGCGGGATCGGGGACGGCGTAGGTCGGGCGGAGGGTCTCGCCGTATTCGGGCAGCGGGTGGGCGAGGCAGTCGGGGAGCGGCGGGCCGCCGGGGCCGCCGGCGAGGTCGGTCGGGCGCCAGCCGAGGACCTCGGTGACGAATGTGGGCAGGTGGAAGGGGCGCGCGAGGGTGCGCAGGCGCTGCTGCGGCTCGGTGACGTGCTCGGAGACGACGGCCTGGGCGCGGACGAGGGCGTGCGGCGAGACGACGAGGCCGACCGGCTGGAGGTAGCCGATCCACTCTTTGTGCGCGGCGAGGATGGGGTCGTGGGCCATGGTCGTTTGGAAATAAGTCAGGCGGAGACGGGCCAGAGGTAGACGAGGCCGACGGGCTCGACGCGGACGGCCTGGACGGCGTAGCTGCGGCGGATCGCGTCCGGGGCGCGGTCGGCCTCGCGGGCGAGCTCGGGGAGGCGGATGTCCCAGTAGCGGCGATCGGCGGCGATCTGGCGGCGCTCCTGCTCGTCGCGGAAGTCAAAGCCGAGCTGGATCCCGTCGTGTTCGACGATCTTCGTGCGGATGCGGGCGATCTGGCCGGCGATGACCTGGGACAGGGCGGTGGCTTCCTGGTCGCCGCGGCGGTGAAGTTGTTTTTCGGCGGAGGCGATCCGCTCGCGGGCGCGGGCCTCGAGCTGCGGGAGGAGCTCGGCGACGTCGCGCGCGGCGTGGGCGCGGAGGCGGGTCTGCAGGGCGGCGGGGACGTCGCGCAGGCGCGGGGTGGCGAGGGCTCGCTCAAGTTGGGCGAGGACCTCGTCGCGGTCGCCGGTCGGGAGGGCGACAAGGCGCTTCTTGCCGCGGAGGTCGGGGTCGGTCCATTCGGCGGCGACGGCGAGGATCTCGTCGTGCAGGCGGGTGAGAAGCGCCGCGCTGAGGGATGGCGCAGTGATCACGTAGTTCGATGGACG
>ERZ1066117.99-NODE-99-length-95599-cov-15.480752_pt1 | contig 95599 bp, 66 predicted proteins | sample MGYA00382764_ERZ1066117 | MGnify/ENA primary metagenome ERZ1066117 (study PRJEB33369, sample SAMEA5778347) | biofilm metagenome | biome: Industrial cooling water; feature: Water cooling tower basin; material: Biofilm | place: United Arab Emirates | collected...
CTCGCGGGCCTTGCCGAGCGGCAGGGCGCGCGGGTGCGCACCGGCGCGCCGGTGATGTCCTCGATCCAGACCGCGACGTAGGGGCGCTTCCAGCCGCCGCGCCCGCGGCCGCCGCCGCTCGCCGCGGGGTCGGGCGCCTTGATCTCGAACTCGACCTGCAGGCCGAAGCCGGCCGGCCACGCCTTCGGATCGACCTTGCCCTTGGCACTGGCCTCACTGGCGTCGTTGGCGACGGGCGCTGTGGTGGCAGTGGCGGCCAGCAGCCTGGCGAAGCCCGGGCTGCGGTGCTCCTTGCCGTCGGCGGTCACCAGCACGGCTTCGGCGCCGGGCGTCTTCGCCAGCAGGGCCATTCCGTCCTTCGGCCCGAGCACGCACAGCGTCGTCGCCAGCGCGTCGGCGGTCGCGGCATCGGCGGCGACGACGCTGGCGCCGAGCACCCCGTCGCACGGTTTGCCGCTGCGCGGGTCGAGGATGTGCGAGTGGTGTTCCGTGCCGACGTCGAAGCCGCGCGCGTAGCCGCCGCTGCTGGCGACCGCGCGGCCGGCGACGTGCAGGGTCGCCAGCGGCGCGCCGTTGCTCGCCGGCTGCCGTGGGTCGGCCAGCGCGATGTCGCTCGCGTGCTCGCCGAGCACGGTGTCACCGCCGATCTGGAAGCTGACCAGCGAAGCGCCCTCGATCGTGGCGACGACCTTGGCGGCGCGATCGACGACCCAGCCCTTGGCCAGTGCGTCCAGCGTCAGCGGGCCGCGCACCGTCAGCTTGCCGCCGGCCAACGCGAAGCTCGGTTCGCGCATCGCCGCCACCGTTGCCTGCAGTTCGGCGTCGGTCGGCGCCACGCCCGCCTTCACGGCCCCTTGCCACAGCGAGGTCGCACGCGCCACGCCGGCGTCGAACGCGCCGTGGCTGCGTTCGCGCCAGGCGGCTGCCAGCGCCAGCACCTCGGCGAGCTCGGCCGACGGCGTGCCGCCGCCGGCGGCGACCAGGCGGGACAGTTCGCTCTGCGCGTCCCACGTGCTGAGCACGGCCGCGAGGCGTTCGACCTCGGCGAACACCGCCGCGTCGGCCCGCTTGCCGGTGGCTTCGTCGGCGGCCCGCACGGCGAGGTGGCTCGAGGTGCCGAGCGCCCCTTCGCGCGCGAAGCGGTAGGTCGTCGGTGCCTGCGCGACCGCGGTCGCCAGCAAACAGGACACGAACAGAAGGGAGAGGACGCGCTGGCGCGCGGCGAGCAGAGAGGGGTTGGCCACGAGAAGCCGCGGGCTACGGACAGGCGGCGGCGGTGGTGACGGTCGCCACCACCACACACAATGTCGTTACCAACCCGCACCGCCGGCCGGCACCATGCGCGCATGCGTTGGACCTTCCTTCCGGTGGTGGTGGCGATGGCTGCGGGGCTTTCCGGCCAGAGTGCGGGCGACGCTGCGGCGCTGCGCGCGGCCGGCGAACGGATCGCCGCGTGGCGCAAGGTGTGGACGTCGGCGCCGCCGCGCTGGCACTGGCTCGGCGACGGGCCGGAGCTGTGGTTCGAGGACGGCCAGGGTGGCCAGAAGGCGTATGTGCGCGTCGGCGCCGATGGGGCGCTGCAGCGGTTCGCGACGCGCGCCGAGCTCGGGGCGGCGGCGGCGACGACGAAGCTCGAGCCGCGGGCGCGGTGGCGGCGCAGCCGGCCGTCCGACCGCGGCGTCGTGGTCACGTTCCGCAACACCTTCGAGCGGCCGGTGCGGTTGTTCTGGGTCGACACCGACGGCGCACTGCAGCCCTACGGCGACGTGCCCGCGGGCGGTGAGCGCAGCCAGAACACCTACACCGGGCACGTGTTCGTGCTCGACTTCGCCGCCGACGATCTGGCCGGCGTGTTCGTCGCCGGCGACGAGGACGCGGAGGCGATCGTCGACGCCGCGTCGCGCGACAAGGCGATGACGCGCGAGCAGCCGCGCGAACCGGCGGGCGAGCGCAAGGCGGGCGAAGCGGTGGCGACGGCCTTCGTGCGCGACCACGACGTCTGGCTGCGCCGCGCCGACGGCGGCGAACTGCGCCTGACGACCGACGGCAGCGCCGCGGATCCGTACGAGGAGCCGCGGCATCGTTCGCCGGACGGACGCATGGTGCTCGGCTTCCGCACCGCACCGGGCGAAGAGCGCCTCGTGCACCTGATCGAGTCGTCGCCGCGCGACCAGCTGCAGCCGAAGCTGCACACGCTGTCGTACCGCAAGCCCGGCGATCGCATCGAACGGCCGCGACCGCGCTTGTTCGACCTCGCCGGCGGCCGCGTCGTGCCGGTCGACGACGCGCGCTTTGCCGACGCGTGGTCGCTCGACGCGGTGCGCTGGGCGCCGGACGGCCGCGAGGTGCGCATGCTCTACAACCGCCGCGGCCACCAGCTGCTGCAGCTCGTCGCCATCGACGCGGCGAGCGGTGCCGTGCGCACGCTGGCCGAGGAGAAGAGCGCCACGTTCGTCGACTACTCGCAGAAGACGTGGCTGCACTGGTTCGCCGACGGCGAGCGCTTCCTGTGGGCGAGCGAACGCGATGGCTGGAACCACCTGTATCTCGGCGACGCGCGCTCTGGCAGCCTGCGGCAGCTGACCAAGGGTGCCTGGCTCGTACGCAAGGTCGAGCACGTCGACGAAGCGGCGGGCGAAGTGTGGTTCACCGCCTTCGGCATCCACCAAGGCCAGGATCCCTACCACGCGCACCTCGCGCGGGTCGCGATCGCCGATGGTGCCGTCACGGTGCTGACCGACGCCGACGGCTCGCACGAGTGGGCGTTCGCGCCCGATCGTTCACGCTTCGTCGCCACCTGGTCGCGCGTCGACCACCCGCCGGTCGCCGAGCTGCGCGACGCGCGCACCGGCAAGAAGCTCGTCGAACTGTTCCGCGCCGACGCCGCCAAGGTGCTGGCCGCCGGCTTCCGGCCGCCGGAGCGCTTCGTCGCCAAGGGGCGCGACGGCACCACCGACATCCACGGCATCGTGATCGTGCCGTCGGACTTCGAGCCGACGCGGCGCTACCCGGTGATCGAGGACATCTACGCGGGCCCGCAGGACCACTTCGTGCCGAAGGAGTGGCAGCTCGGCGAACGGCAGCGGCGGCTCGCCGAGCTCGGCTTCGTCGTCGTGCAAATCGACGGCATGGGCACCAACTGGCGCCACAAGGCGTTCCACGACGTCTGCTGGCGCAACCTGAAGGACAGCGGCTTCCCCGACCGCATCGCCTGGCTGCGCGCCGCCGCCGCAACCCGGCCGTGGCTCGACCTCGAGCGCGTCGGCATCTTCGGCGGCAGCGCCGGCGGCCAGAGTGCGCTCGCGGCCCTGCTGCACCACGGCGACGTCTACAAGGCGGCGGTCGCCGACTGCGGTTGCCACGACAACCGCATGGACAAGATCTGGTGGAACGAGGCCTGGATGGGCTGGCCGCTCGGCCCGTGGTACGCCGACAGCAGCAACGTCGTGCACGCGGCCAAGCTGCGTGGCGCGCTGCTGCTGACCGTCGGCGAGCTGGACCGCAACGTGGACCCGGCCTCGACCCTGCAGGTGGCCGACGCGCTGCTGCGCGCCGACCGCGACTTCGAGCTGGTGGTGGTGCCGGGCGGTGGCCACGGGATCGGCGAACGGCCCGACCTCGTCCGCCGCCGCCAGCGCTTCTTCCTGCGCACGCTCGGCGGTCGCTGAGCCGGTCGCGCCGGTGCGATCGGGCTTTCGTTGCGAGGGGTCCGCTGCCGATGCCTAGGGGACTTCCCTCGTATGCAAGCCTCCCCACGCATCGCCGCCACGTTCGTCCTCGGCCTGCTGACCGCCGCGTCGTGCGGTCAAGAACAGCGCGCGAAGGAACTCGCGCAGCGACTCGCCGAGCAACCGAAAGCGTCCGTCGCCTGGTTCGCCACGTCGGTCGAGCTCTGCTGGGCGCAGTCGGAGTACGACATGGGCGCCGCCATCGCGACCGCCACGGCGACCTTCGAAGTCGCGCGTGAGGGTGCACCTGCCGGCGCGCGCGAAGCGTCGGCGGCCGCCGTCGCACGACTCGTCGCGCGCACCGAAGGTCCACGCGCCGCCTTGCCGTGGTCGGAGATCGCCGGCTGGCAGCCGCCGACCGCGGCGCCGCAGCTGCGCTTCCAGTGGCTCTACGATCGCTGCCGCTTCCTCTGCTTCGTCGGCGACCATGCGAAGGAACTGCAGTTCTCGATCCCGGCACAGGCGCTCGCCGACGAGATGGGCGACGACCTGGCGAAGCTGCGCGCCGCGATGGTGACGATGCACGCGACCCCGCGCCGCGGCCTGGCCGAAGTGCGCAAGCAGTACCAGGCGATGCGCCAAGGGCCGCAGGCGGCCGAGGTGGCGACGTTGTCGCCGTACCTGTTGCTCGAGGAGGTCTCGCAGCTGCAGGACCAGCATCGCTTCGCCGACGCCGAACGTCCGCTCGGCGCGGCGGAGAACCAGGCCCGGCAGCAAGGCAACCAGCGCGCCTTGGCGATGGCGGAGTGCTATCGCGGCAATGCCGCGGCCCTGCGCCGCGACACCGAGGCGGCGATGGCCCACTACACGACCGCTGCCGAACTGTATGCGCGCCTCGGCGATCGCTTCGAGTGGGCGAGCGTGCTCGACATGCTCGCCTTCGGCGAAGTCCAGCGCGGTGCGTTCGATGCCGCCGATGCCCGCTTGCGCGAAGTCGACGCGTTGATCGCCGATCGCGAGTTCTCGCACGTCGAGATGGCGATCCTGCGCACGCGCCTCGAGCTGGCGGTCAAGCGCTCCGATGGTGAGCTGGCTGCCGCGACGGCGCGCGAGATCGAGCGCCGCCAGAACGCCTCGCGCGAACTCGACGAGCGCATCGTCGAAGCCCGCAACCAGGTGCGCGTCGCCGAGGAGCAGCGCGAAGCCGCTGCCGAACAACTGCGCGCGGAACGCGAACAGGCCGCGGCGCAGGCGGCGAGCACGCGCAACCTGCTGATCAGCGCCCTCGTCGCGTCGTTGACGATGCTGGTCGGATTGTCGTGGTGGAGCCGGCGTCGGCTGTTGCAGGCCAACGGCCAGCTGGCCACGCAGGTCGAGCGAGCCGAGGCGGCCCAGCAGTCGCGCGACCGCATGGAGCAACGCATGCGGCAAATGCAGCAGGCCGAGAGCCTGGGCACGCTCGCCGCCGGCGTCGCCCACGACTTCAACAACCTACTGACCAGCGTGCTCGGCAACGCCGAACTGCTGCGCATGCAGGTGAAGGACCCGGAGGCGGTGTCCTGCATCGACACCATCGACGCCGCGGGTCGGCAAGCGGCACGCCTGTGCAAGCAGCTGCAGACCTACGGCGGCGACGGCCCCTCGGCGTCGATGACGCTCGACCTGGTCACCCTCGTGCAGGAGATGCTGCCGGTGCTGGCGTCGTCGACGCGCGGCCGCATCGAGGTTCGCTTCAACGCGCCGGCCGAGAGCGTCGGCGTGGTCGCGGATCCGGCCGAGATCGAACAGGTGCTGCTGAACCTCGTCGTCAATGCCGCCGATGCGCGCGCCAAGGTCGTGCGCATCTCGCTGCAGCGGCACGAGACGGCGCTCGGCTTCGACGGCCCCGCGGCCGAGATCGCGGTCGAGGACGACGGCGACGGCATGACGCCGGAAGTGGCGCAGCGCATCTTCGACCCGTTCTTCACCACGCGCTTCCCGGGGCGCGGGCTCGGCCTCGCCGTCGTGCACGGCGTCGTGCGCCGCCATGGCGGCAGCATCCAGGTCGACAGTGCGCCGGGCCTCGGCGCCAAGTTCACGATCGAACTGCCGCTCGCGGTGGTGACTCCGGGCGCTGCCGCCGAACCGGTCGTGGTGTTGCCGGCGCTGCCGCCGCCGACGTCCAGCGAGAACGGGCCCGCGGTGCTGGTCGTCGACGACGAGCCGACCGTCGGCCAGTTGCTGGTGCGGATGCTGGCCAGTCTCGGACGTGCGGGGGAGTACCTCGCGAGCGGCGCCAGGACGCTCGACCGCGTCGACGAACTGCCGCGCGACCGCGCGCTGGTCGTGTTCGTCGATCTGACGATGCCCGAGATGGATGGCGCCGAGCTGATCCGCCGCCTGCGTCCGCTGCGGCCCGACGTGCGCATCGTGCTGATGAGCGGGCACACCACCGACATGCTCGAGCAGGCATCGCTGGCGCAGGCCCCCGAGGCCGTGCTCAGCAAGCCGTTCCAGCTGGCGGCGGTGCGGGCGGCGCTGGCGAGTGCGCTCGCGGCGGCGACGACGACGAACGGGTAGCGACGCACCGCGCGCGGCGCGATCATCCCCGCCATGACGACCATGCGTTGCGTCGTCGTGCGCGAGCACGGCGGGATCGACAAGCTGCGGCTCGAAGAACGCCCGGTGCCGACGCCGCTGCCCGGCCAGGTCCGTGTGCGCATGCAGGCGGTCGGCCTGAACCACCTCGACACCTGGGTCCGCCGCGGCGTGCCGGGGCACACGTTCCCGCTGCCGCTGGTGACCAGCAGCGACGGCTGCGGCGTCGTCGACGCGCTCGGCACTGGCGTCACCGGCATCGCGGCCGGCGATCCGGTGGTGGTGTTGCCGGGTGTCTCGTGCGGCGCCTGCGAAGCCTGCCAGCAGGGCCTTGACAACCTGTGCCGCCACTACCACATCCTCGGCGAGAGCTGCGACGGCACCGCCGCCGAATACGTGTGCGTGCCGGCCGCGAACGTGGCGCCGAAGCCGCGCGCGTTGTCGGCGCCCGAAGCCGCGTCGATCTGCCTCGTGTTCCAGACCGCGTGGCACATGCTGGTGCGCCGTGCCGAGCTGCGCGCCGGCGAGACGGTGCTCGTGCACGCCGGGCTGTCCGGCGTCGGCAGCGCCGCCGTGCAGATCGCCAACGTGCTCGGCGCGCAGGTGATCGCCACCGCCGGCGGCGCCGAGAAGTGTGCGAAGGTGAAGGCGCTCGGCGCCCACCACGTCATCGACCATCGCACGCAGGACGTCGCCGCGACCGTGCGCGCGCTGACCGGCAAGGCCGGCGTGCAGGTCGTGTTCGAGCACGTCGGTGCGCAGACGTTCGACACTTCGCTGAAGGTGCTGCAGCGCGGCGGTCGCCTCGTCACCTGCGGCGCCACGACCGGCGGCAACGTCTCGCTGTCGCTGCACGCGGTGTTCTTCAAGAGCCTGTCGATCCTCGGCTCGACGATGGGCCAGAAGGGCGACCTGCGGCAGATCCTGCGGCTGTTCGACCAGGGGCGCTTCCGTCCGGTGCTCGATCGCGCGCTGCCGCTGGCGCAGGTCGGCGACGCACATCGCCTGCTGGAGGAACGGCAAGCGCTCGGCAAGCTCGTGCTGACGCTGTGAACCAGTCGGACTGCGCCCGATGGACTCACCGCTGCGACGGCAGTTGCCCGTCCTGGAGCAATCGGTCGAGTTCCTGCAGTAGGTGTGCGAGGGGCAGGATCTCGACTCCGCTCTGGTGGCGCCGTTCCTTGCCCGTGTGCACCAGGAAGCGCTTGGCGACCGGGTACTCCTCGCCGAACGCCTGCAAGGACGCGAGGTCGTCGTCGCGAACACGCGGGTTTCGCTTCACCTCGATCGCCAGCAGCCCACGCTCGCCGTAGAGCACGAAGTCCACCTCCGCGCCGCTCGCGGTGCGCCAGTAGTGGATGCCGTAGCCGAACTCCCTGGCGTCGTTGACGGCGCGCAGGTTCGCCAACAGCACCGTCTCCAAGGCCGGGCCGTCGATCTCGCTGGCGACGTCGAGCGGGCCGTGTGGACGCAACGCCCGGAAGACCCCGCTGTCGAAGTAGTAGAACTTCGGGTGGCTGGTCATCCGCCGTTTGGCGCGCCGCGTGAAGACCGGCAGCCGGACTGCGAGCAGCAGATCCTCCAACAGCTGGAAGTGGCTCTCGGCGAGCTTGGCGGAGACCCCGGCGTCACGCGCCACGCTCGCCATGTTCAGGGGGCTGCCCTGGGAGAAGCTCGCGACCTCCAGGAACTGCGAGAAGCTCGCCAGGTTGCGCACGAGGCCTTCCTGCAGCACTTCTTCGCGCAGGTAGGTGGCGACGTAGTCGCGGAGGTAGGCGTCAGGGTCCTTGGTGGTGCACGCGAACGGCAACGTGCCGACGCGGGCAGCGCGCGGGAGGTCGAAGTCGTCGCCGAGCTCGAGCGCCGTCAGCGGGTGCATGTGGAGCGTGCGAGCGCGGCCGGCCAGCAGGTTGGCCCCGCCGCGCCGCAGCTTGCGCGCGCTCGAACCGGTCAGGGCGAAGCGCAGCTTGCGGGTCTCGATCAGGGCGTGCACTTCGTCGAGCAGGTCGGGCACGCGCTGCACTTCGTCGATCACCACCCAGCCGTCGTAGCGTTCCGGGATCGCTTCGCGCAGTCGTTGCGGGGCGGCCGACAGGCGGCGGTACTCGTCGGCGAGCAGCAGGTCGAACGTGAGCGCTCCTGGCAGTCGCTGACGCAGCCAGGCGGTCTTCCCAGTGCCACGGGGGCCGAACAGGAAGAAGGACCGCTCGGGCGTGCCCTGCAATCGCGAGTACATAACTCGTTTTTACCATGCAAAAACGAGTTGGCGATGCGGATTTGCACGCGGCACAGGTCAGCGCGCGCGGAAGCGTTCGCCGTTCGGCAGCACCACGTCGCACTCGGGCCAGTGCTCGGCGGCGAGTTTGCGCACCGTCTCGGGCGCGCAGCGGGTGCGCAGCAGGTCGAGGCGGCGCAGCGGCAGCTTCGCCAAGGACGCGAGTTCCGCCGTCACGTCCTTGTGGGTCCACGACAGGTCGAGCTGCTGCAGGGAACGGCTGGCGGCGAGCTGCGCGAGGCAACCGTCGGGCAGCGGAGAGCCGCGCAGGTCGAGGGTGCGCAGGGACGGGATCGCCGCGATCTCCTGCATCCGCGCAGCGTCGAGCCACGGGGCGTGGGTCACGCGCACGGTGTGCAGTTGCTCGTGCCGGCGCAGCAGGGCGAAGGCTTGCGCAGTCAGCTGCTGGCGCGAACCGGCGGGGGGCAACGGTCCCTTCGACGTGAGGGGGGTGTCGCCGAGGCTCAGCACGTGAAGGCTCGTGCCGGCGAGGATGGCGGCGAAGTCCTCGTCGCGCAGCAGGGTGGCACCCTTCAAGTCGAGTTCCTGGAGCCGTGGGAACTGCCCGAGAGCGCGCAGCCCGCGGCCATCGAGCTTGGGGCTGTCGGCGAGTCCCAGGACCCTGAGTTCGGTGGGCAGCAGCGGGAGCACCGCGCTCGTCAGCAGTGGCAGGTTGCCGAGGTCGAGTTCGCGCAGCGTCGTCATCTTCGCGAGTGATGGCCCGATGGCGTCGGTCAGCCATCTGCAGCCGCCGAGGCGCAGCGTCTGCAGCGGCAGCTTCGCCAGTGCTTGCACGACTTCGTCGGTGATGCCGACGCCGTCTCCGGTCGGCGGCGTCCGGTCGACGCGCAGGTCCGGCAGGCCATCGCCGTCGCCATCGACGAACGTCGCCGCGCCGTCGGGCACCGGGTCGGCCGCAGCCAGCCGTCGATCGGGCAGGCCGTCGTCATCGGTGTCGACGAACACGTCCGGTCCGCTGCGTCCGGGGGCCGACTCGATCTGGCCGCGGAACAGTCCCTGGCAGTCGCTCAGGTCGAGATGGCGCAGCTCCGGCATCGTCGCCAGCACGAGCGCATCGGCGGCGCGCACGGTCGTGCAGTTCGCGAGTTCGAGGCGCTGCAGCCAAGGCATCGTCGCGATCGCCGTCAGCGCGTGACCGCGGAACCGTCTGCAGTGCGACAGCACGAGCGAACGCAGGGCCGGCAGGCGCGGCAGTCGCTCGATCGCTTCGGTGACGACGCCGGAGTCGCTCAGGTCGAGGTGTTCGAGCCGCGGCAGCGCTGCGAGCGACTGCAGGCCATAGCCCTGCACCTGCTGGCATTGGCCGAGCGCGAGCCAACGCAGCTTCGGCAGCTTCGCCAGCGAACGCACGCCGACGTCGGTGATCGCCAATGGGCGCGGCTCGTGCCAGCCCTCGACCTGGGCGCCTATCCCGCCGAGGTCCAGCCGTTCGAGGGCGGTAAAGCGCGCGAGTTGCGCGCACGCGGCGTCGTCGAAGTCGAAGCAGCGCAGGGCGCGCACGTCGGCGGGCACCTTCGCCAACCCTTCCGGGCCGTGGCACTCGTGCCACGCCGGGGCTTCGCTGTCCTGTGGCGCGGTCGTCGCCGTGTCGGCCGTGTGACGCCAGTGCACAGTGCCGAACACGGCACCGACGCCGAGCAGCACGCACGCTGCGGCGAGCCATGGAGATTGGGCGCGGCGAACGCGCGGCGCCGCGGTTGCGCCGAGGGCTTCGCCGAGCAGCCAGTCGAGTTGGCGCGCAGCGGCGCTGGCGCGCGCAGCCGAGGACGTGCGGATCGCAGGCTCGTTCATCGTTCGCTCCGTTCGAGGCATTGCCGCAAGGCGCGTCGCGCGCGCTGCAGCAGCGTCTTCACGCCGTTGGTCTTCATCGCGAGGTCGGCGGCGATCGCGCGCCAGCCGAGGCCGTCGTGGTAGTGCAGTTCGAGCGCGCGGCGGACGCGCGGTTGCAGCGCACCGAGGCAGTCGCGCAGACGCGCGAGCAGTTCGTCCCCGCCGTCGTGTTCCGCCGTCGCGTCCCACAGCTCGTCGACCGCGACCGCGATCTCGCGTTCGCGGCGGCGCTGCCACCAGCGGCGCGAACGCAGCCACAGGTTGCGCGCGATGCCGCGCACGAACGCCGCCTGCGCCGCCGCATCGCGCGCTGGTTGTGCGGGCCCGATCTGGTGGGCTACCAGCATCGCCTCCTGCGCCAGGTCGTCCGCTTCGGCGGCGTCGGCCCCGAGCGCGCGCAGGTAGCGCCACAGGCGGTGCCGTTCCGCGGCGTGCGGAGCCTGGTCGGCCGACGGTGCCGCGCCCGCCAGTGGGCTGCTGGAGTCGGCGGCGGGCGGGGCTGGGTTCGGCTGGCGCACGGGGGAGAGTCGCTCGCGGCGGCGGATGCTATTCACGAAATCCCGGCGCGAACGGGGCTTCGGCCGGCCTCAGGCCGGGGCCGCGATTTTCTGGGCCCGCCTGCACGCTGGCGGCCGGCAGCCGACATCAGCAGGGGCCCATCCAGAACGGGCGAACCAACCATGAACCTGATCTTCCAGAGCCTGCTTCCCTTGTTCCTCGCGGCTTCGCTCGGCGGTTCCACCGGTCCGCAGGGCGGCGAATGCTGCCCGTGCTGCCCGCCGGCCTGCTGCGCCGAGCCGTGCTGCGACGAGGGCTGCTGCGACGACTGCTGCACGCCCGCCGGTTGCTGCGACAGCAAGGCCGTCGAGGCGCCGAAGCCGGCGCCGAAGGCGAGCTGCTGCGGCACCAGCTGCGGCACGTCCTGCCGCTGAACTGCTACCGTTGGTCGCTGCATGACCGCTGCCCCGCTCGGCGCCGACGAGTTCGCCGCAGCGTTCGCCCGTCGTGGGCGCGCGCTGTGGTTGCTCGCCGCCGCCTGGGTCGGGCGCGGCGACGCGCAGGACCTGGTGCAGGAGGTCGCGCGCATCGCCTGGCAGAAGCGCGCGTCGTTCGCCGCCGGCAGTGACCTCGGTGCCTGGCTCGCGCAGATCGTGCGCCACACCGGGGCCAACTGGCGGCGCAAGCGGCGGCCGGTCGCCGGCGGCGACTGGCCGGAGCCGCAAGCCCGCGCCGAGAGCCCGCCGCTGCTGGCGTTCGACGCGGACCGTTGGCAGTTGCCGGACGAACTGGCGCGCGCGCTGCAGGCCCTGCCCGAAGCCGCGCGCGCCGCCTTGCTGCTGCACGTCGTCGGCGAACTGCCGTTCGCCGAGATCGCCACCATGCTCGACATGCCGGAGAACACCGTGACCAGCCTCGCCCGGCGCGCGCGCCTTTCGCTGCGCGCCGCCCTGGCGCCAGCACCCGCGGCGCCGGCCGCTCCTTCGACCGCTGCCTTGCGGAGGGCCCCGTGAACCAATCCCCGAACCACGCCGACGACGACCGCGACGACCCGCGCGACGCCCGGCTCGACGCCATCCTGCGCCGCGCCTACGCGCCGCCACCGGACGAACTGCTGGCGCAGGCGGCCGCGGCGGCGATTGCGCCGCAGCCCCGCCGACTGCCGTGGCAGTGGCTGCTGGCAGCGGCGGCGCTGCTGCTGACGTTCGTGATCTGGCACGCGACGAAGGCGCCGGTCGGGCCCGAAGGCCACGACGGCAAGCAACTCGGCGCCTTGTGGGCGGCCGCCTACGAGCACGCGCTCGCCAACCCGCGCGCACCCGACGGCAAGCCGTTCTGCTGCGACCCGAGCCAGGACTTCTGCCGAACCTGCGAACAGCGCTTCTCGGTCCGGCTCGGCTTCGGCGCCGCCAATGCGGGCATCACGCTGCGCGGCTGCTACTGCGGTCTGTCGACCGGCGGCTGCGTCGCCGCGCTGGTCGAGACCTCGACCGGACCGGTCGGCGTGTTCGTGCTGCCGCGGTCGAAGGACCCGAAGCCGGTGCTGCCGGCGCAGAGTTCGCTGCGCCTCGCGCGCCGCGAGCTGGGGCGCATCGTGCTCTACGGCGTCGGTGGCCACGCCGCGGATCCGACGACGCCGCTGTCGACGTTCGAACTGACGCCGTGAGCGGCGGCCGCGCCGCCGCTCAGCGGGGCGCCAACGGCACCGTGATCGCCATCGACTTGTCCTTGCTGCCCGGCGCGAACGCGTGCAGTCGGCCCTGCCAGTCGCCGGCCCACAGGCGCTTGCCGTCGCCGTCGAACGCGACTGCGTAGAGCCACTCGCCGGCCGCGGGCGACTTGCCGAGCAGCTTGCCGCCGGCATCGAGCACGGTGATGCGACCGTCGCTGCCGCAGCTGGCGAGGCGTCCGTCGGGGCCGACGGCCAACGCCAGCGCCTGGCCGTCGTGCGCCTGCTGCTTCCACACTTCCTTGCCGCTGCCCGGGTCGAACGCGCGCACCGTGCCGTCGGCGCCGGTGGTGAACAAGCGCTGGCCGTTGCGGGCGAAGGCGAGCGCGGTGACGCCGCCGCGGTGCGCACTCCACGCTTCGATCAGGCCGCCGCCGCCGCTCTCCCACAGCTTCACGTCGCCGGCGCGATCGCCGGCCGCCAGCAGCGTGCCGTCGGGCGTGAACGCGAGCGCCAGCACGAAGTCGTCGTGGGCGCCGCTCGCCAGTTCGTGGCCATCCTGCTGGCGCAGCAGCACGGTGCGTTTGCCAGCACCACCGAGGGCCACGACGCCAGCACCGGCGTGGGCCGCGACCGCGAGCGGCACGTCGCGTTCCTTGCCGAACGTGCCGAGGCGGCGGCCGCTGCGCACGTCGAACAGCGCGGCGGCGCCGCGTCGCCCGACTTCGCCGACGGCGGCGACCAGCTGCGTGCCGTCGGGGGCGAACGCGAGCTGCTCGACGGTCGCTTCGTCGATCGGCAACACGCCGAGCGGCTGCAGCGCGCCGTCGAACAGCAGCACCTGCCGCAGGCCCGGCATCGCCAGCAGCGGCGCGTTCGGGCTGCGCTGCAGCGCCTTCACCGCGCCGGTGCGTTCGGGATGCACGACCGCCACCGCCGGCAACTCGTGCGGCAGCGGGCCGGCGGTCGCCATCGCCGCGTCGTCGCCCGGTGCGGCACTGGCGGCGGCGAGTCGGCTGCCGACGAACGCGCGCGCCGCCGCGGTCGTCTCGCTGGCGCCCTGCTCGATCCACGTGCGCAGCAGCGCCTGCTGTTCGCTGGTCAGCGGGTCCTCGCCCTTCGGCATGAACGGGCGCTCCTGCATCGTCACCATCAGGTAGAGCCGGCTCTGTTCCGGCTCGCCGGGCGTGATCGTCTTGCCCGAGCCGCCGCCGGCGCGCATCGCCGCGAACGTGGTGACGTCGAGGCCGCCCTTCTTGTCGTTCGGTTCGTGGCACGACGAGCAGCGATCCTGCAGCAGCGGCTCGACCGCGGCCCAGTCGACGAACGTCGTCGGCAGCGCGGCTTCCTTGGCGATCGGCTCCTTCGGTGCGGCGGGCGCCGGTGCGTTGGCCGGTGCGGCAGCAGGTGCGCTGGTCGGCGGTGCGTTCGCGGGCTTGGCGGCCGCCGCCGGCGCGTCCTTCGTCGTGGCCGCGGCCGCCGGCGGTGCGACCGCCGGCTGCTTCGCCGTCGCGGGCGCTCCCGTCGGCGGCAACGCGCGCACCGCCTGCTCGAGCGCGGCGAACTTCGCCATCGCCTCGCGCCGCTGCTTCGCCTCGGCCTCGGCCGCGTTGGCGCGCTCGAGCAGCTGGGCGGCCTCCGCCCGCAGCTGCTTCGCCCGCTCCTCGGCCGCCTTCGCCTCCTGCTCGAGCGCCTGCATGCGCGCCTGCCAGGCGGCGGGCGAGGTCTCGGTCAGTTCGCGCAGCAGCTGCTGCAGGCGCGCGACGTCGGCGTTCGGATCCTGGGCCCGGACGGCGGTGGCGCTGCCGAGCAGCGCGCACACGCTGGCGGCGAGAGCGAGCCGGAGGGAAGTGCGTTCGGTGGTCACGGTGCGGTTCAGTGTTGGAACAGGAACTCGTGCGAGTTCAGCATCGCCCAGAAGACGTCCTGCCAGACCGTGCGCACGGCCGCGGCGCGCTTCTTCGCGTCGGGCTCGCTGGCGGCGGCGGCCAGCAGCTCGGCGATGTGCGCGCGTTCGTCGGCGCGCGGCAGGCGCGCGTAGGTCGCGAGCCACAGCTCGTCGAGGCGCGCGTCGTCGGTGGTGTCCGCGGCCAGCAGCCGCGCGAGGCGGCCGTCCTTCGCCGCGACCTTGCCGGCGATGGTGTCGCCGTTGACGAGGTGCAGCGTCTGGCCGAGGGTCGGTTCGTCGCGGCGATCGCACGTGCACGCGCTCTCGCGCGCGGGGCGACCGAACACGTCGAGGAAGCGCACGCCGCTGCGGCCGTTGGCGATCGCCGACGCCGCTTCACCGAGCGGCAGGCCCGGGTACTTCGTCGGCACGCCGGTCGCGGCGCCGATCGCGTCGAGCAGCTGCTCCGCCGACAGCCGCCGCACGTGGTTGCCGGCGAACAAGGCCGGCGAAGGCGCCTGCGGATGCGCCGCGGCCTGGTAGGTGTGGCTCGCGCACAAGGCGCGGTAGAGCGCGCGCAGGTCGAAGCGTTCGCGCACCAGCAGATCGGCGAGTGCCTGCAGCAGCTCCGGGTGCGACGGCGGGTTGCCGATGCGCACGTCGTCGACCGGCTCGACCAGCCCGCGGCCGAACAGGCGCGCGAACACGCGGTTGGCGACGTTCTTCGCGAACCACGGGTTGTCGGCCGCCGTCAGCCACTGCGCGAGTGCTTCGCGGCGATCGCCGTCGCGCGCGGGTTTCGCACGCACGCCGCCGAGGAACTTCGGTGCTTCGACCTGGCCCGTGCGCTTGTTGCGCACGTCGCCGCTGCCGCGGTTCCACACGACCCACTCGGCACCGTCCTCGCCGCGCTTCTTCGCCACCTGCGCGAAGAACGCCGCGAAGCCGTAGTAGTCGTCCATCGTCCAGTTCTCGAATGGATGGTTGTGGCACTGCGCGCACTGCAGCCGGATGCCGAGGAAGTTCTGCGCGGTGTGCTCGCCGAGCAGGTGCGGTTGGTCGGCGGCGAGCCAGAAGTTGGCCGGCGGCGTCGCGTAGCCAGCACCGCTCGCGGTCAGCAGCTCGGTGACGATCGCGTCGAACGGCGCGCCGGCGGCGAAGCGTTCGCGCAGCCACGTCGCCAGCTGGTGCGCGCCCTTCGGCTCCATGCGCTCGCCGTCGACCAGCAGCGTGTCCGCCCACGCCATCGCCTGCACCGCGGCCCACTGCGGCCGCTGCAGCAAGGCGTCGACGAGCCGGGCCCGTTTGTCCGGCGCCGCGTCGGCGACGAACGTGCGTACCTCGTCGGGCGACGGCGGCACGCCGAGCAGATCGACGAACACACGGCGCACGAACGTCTCGTCGCTGCAGCGCGGTGCCGGCACGATGCGCGCCTGCTGCAGCTTCCGGTGCACGTGGTCGTCGACGAAGTTCGCCGCGGGAACCGCAGGCCACGTCCACGGCCGGTCGTCGGCGAGCACCTGCACCTGGGCCAGCGCGGCGAAGCCGCCGAAGCGCGCCAGGATCGCCGCCTCGCCGGCGCGGCCCGCGGTGGCGCGGCCGTCGCGCGCGATCGCCGCCGTGCCGTCGTCGTTGCTGCTCCAGATCGCCAGCGAACTGACGTCGCGGTCGCTGCCGTCGGCGTAGACCGCGCGCACGACCAGCGGCAGCGACGCCCCGCTCAGCAGCAGCGCGTTCGCCGGTTCGAGTTCGATGCGCAGCAGGGCCGGTGCGGTGGCGACGTCGTCGCCGGCGCCGCCCTGGATCCACGCCAGCAGCCGCGTGTACTCCTCGCTGCCGGGCGCCAGCTTCTTGCCGCCCTGGTGCGGGACCGCACCGCTGCCCTTCTGCAGCAGCATGCTGAGCTCGGGCCGGGCGAGGTCGACGCGGCGACTCCTCAGTTCGCGGGTCAGCACGCGATGGTCGACCGCCGGGTCGTAGGCGAACAGCGACAGCGCGAAGCCGTTCTTGCCGGCGGCGGCGCCGTGGCAGCCGCCGGCGTTGCAGCCGGCGTGCGTCAGGATCGGCAGCACGTCGTGCGTGAAGCTCGTCGGTGGCTGCACTGCGGCGCCGCGCACGCGCAGCGGCGAACGAGTCGTCAGCGCGCCGAGCGTCGCCACCAGTTCGCCGTCGCCGTCGCGCGCGCCGACCAGCAGCGCGCGCTGGCCATCGCGCTGCACGTTCGCCGGCGCGTTCGCGCCGAGGTCGAACTGCACCTGCGCGGTCACGTCGACCGTGAAGCCCTGTTCGGTGGTGGCGAGCACCACCACCTGAGCGCGATCGTCGGCGCGGTCGAGCTGCAGCGTCGACGGCACGAGGCGCAGCGCGGTGAACGTCGGCGGCTGCTGCGCCGCGAGCGCGCTGGCGGCGGCGAGTGCTGGCAGCAGGCGGAACCTCGAGGCCAGTGGCTGCTTCATCGCACGTCTCCGAGCGACGCCGTGGTCGCTGCTGCTGCGGGGGGCTTCGCCTTCTTCGCCTGCACCCGCAGCTCACCGGCCGCGGTGCGATGCAGCACCGGCGCGCCTTGCGCATCGGGCACCTGCAGCTCGACGCGCAGGTCGCGATGGCGACCGGTCGCGGCGTCGGCGGCGATCGTCAGTTCGAACACGAGTTCCTTCTGGTCGACGGCCAACGTCGTCGGTGCGGCGCTCACGCCGCGCGGCAGGCCGAGCATCGTGGCCGTCACCGGGCCGCGGCGCGGCTGCACGTCGGTGACCGGCAGCCGCAGCGTCACCGTCTCGCCGAGGGCCGCGCGCGCGGTCGCCGGCACCACCGTCAGCCACGGCTCCTCGACGCGCACGCGCACGAACGGCAGCGCCTGTTCGGTGGCGACGTTGCCGCTGCGCGTCGACGCGACGAGCAGGCACGGGAACTCGCCGAGCGGTGCATTGGCGTTCGCTTCGATCGCCAGCGTGGCGTTGTTCGCACCGCGTTCGAGGTTGGCCTGGCCGATGGTCAGGCCCGGTGGCGACCAGGCGGCGCGCAAGCGCACGCGGCCGTCGAAGCCTTCGCCGCGCGTCAGCGCGATCGGCAGCGGGAGCGACGCGCCGCGGATCAGCGGCACGGTCGGCGCGCTGACGACGACGGTGAACGGCACCGGGTCGGCGACCACCAACGGCACGTTGCGCGTGGTCGTCGCCAGCAGCGGGAAGTCGTTGCGGCCGGTCAGCAGCGGCAGCGTGTGCCGGAACACGCGCGCGTCGAGCCGTTCGCTGGCCTGGCCCGGCTCGCCGGTCGGCAAGCCGATCTGCAGCGGCGCCGCGGCCAGGGCCGCGTCGTCGGCCGCCGTGAACACGAACGCCTGCTGGCCGCTGCCCGGCAGCACCGGGCCCGCTTCGCAGGTGACGCCGGCGGGCAGCCGGTGCACGGCCAGCGACTCCTTGTCGTCGAGGCCGGTGCGCTGCAACACCATCGCAGCGCGGCCGCCGCGCGGCAGCGTGACGATCGGATCGCCGTTGCGACCAACCTGCATGGCGACGGCGCGCGGCCGTTCGCGTGGTCCGGCTTCGAGGCGGAAGAAGTGCTGCGGCGACGCGGTGCCGAGCAGATCGCGCACCTCGACCGTGTAGCTGCCGTCGGCCGGCGGCGAGAAGCGCAGCGTGCTGTCGACGCCGTTCTGGTCGTCGTTGCTGCCGAGCGCTCGGCCGTCGGCGCCGCGCACGACCAGCGTCGCGTCGAGCGCCGAACGCAGCGTGCGCGCGTGCACCCGCAGTTCGACCTCCTTGCCCTTCTGCCCGCGGAAGTGGAACACGCAGGGCGAACCCGGTGTGTCGACGACGCCGTGCACACTGCCCGGCACCTCGAACCACGTGCGGTCGTCGCGGTCGATCGTGGTGCCGTCGTTGCGTGGACCGCCGACGCGCAGCCAGATCGGCACCGGGCTGTGGCCGCCGCCGGCGAGCGGCGGGAACCAGGCGAAGCGCTCGCTGCCGTCGTCGGGCAGTTGCACGCAGGCGTGCTGCCCGGCGGCGCCGCCGAGCAGCTCGACGTGGAGCCGTTTGCCCGGGGCCCCGCCGCAGGGCAACGCACCGAACGGCACGTCGAACGCGCCGAGGTGCAGCCGGTAGGCGCCGCCGCGGCCTTCGGTCGGCAGCGCGTTGTGCAGTTCGACCGTCACCGTCGACGCCGTGGCGTTGGCGAACGTGAGCCACGGGTCGCGCAGGCCGAGTGCCGTGTCGTCGGCGTGTGCGAGTTCGCGGCCGTCGGCGCCGCGCACGACGAGGCGTGTGTCGAACGCGGTCTGGCCGAGGCGCATCGCTTCGACGCCGACGTGCACGGAAGCACCCGCCGGCACGTCGAGCGTGTAGCGGTCGACTTCGCCGTCGCGCAGTTCGCCGTCGACGGTGGTGCCGAGCGGCACGTGCATCGGCCGGTCGCCGTCGCGCTGTTCGGCGAGTGCTGGCAGCGGACCGACGTGGAACGGCAGCAGGTTGGACAAGCCGGCGGCAGTGCGCACGCGCAGCGCGTGCGGGCCGAGCTCGCAGTCGGCGGCGACGTGCAGACGCAGCTTGCAGCTGCCGTTGTCGGTGCCGATGGCCTCGAGCACGTCGATGCCCGGCGCGTCGAGCAAGGCGCCGAGCGGCTTGGCGAGCCGTTCGCCGCGCAGCGTCACGGTGACTTCGCTGCCGGGCGTGCCGCCGGCGGGCAGCATCGACTGCACGCGCGGGCCGGGGCCTTGCGCCGCCGCCGTCGCCGCGGCGGCGAGTGCGGTCGCGATCGCGACGACGCCTAGCGTGGGCCGCTTCATGCGAGGATCTCGCGCAGCACGCGGCCTTCGCGCACGAGGTCGACGGGGCGATTGCCGGGGGCCAGCAGGCGCTGCGTCGGATCGATGCCGAGTTGCGTGAACACGGTCGCAGCGAGGTCGGCCGGGCGCACGGGATCGTTCGCCGGCTCGGCGCCGCTGCCGTTGCTGCTGCCGTAGACCATGCCGCGCTTGCTGCCGCCGCCGGCGACCAGCGCCGAGAACACGCGCGGCCAGTGGTCGCGGCCGGCATCGGCGTTCAGCCGCGGCGTGCGGCCGAACTCGGTGGTCAGCAGCACCAGCGTGCTCGCCAGCAAGCCTTGTGCGTCGAGGTCGGTGAGCAGGGCGGCGACCGCCTGGTCGACGTCGCCGAGGTTCGGCGGCAGCGTGTTCTGCAGGTCGGCGTGGTTGTCGAAGCCACCGCGGCCGACGACGACGTAGCGCACGCCGGCGGCGACGAGGCGACGCGCCAGCAGGCAGCCCATGCCGAGCGGGCGGCGGCCGTAGCGGTCCTTCGTCGCGTCGGGCTCGGCGGCGAGGTCGAACGCGGCGCGCGCGCTCTTCGACTCGATCAGCGCGTAGGCCTGGCGGTAGTAGGACTCGATCGCGCGCACGGCGTCGGCGTCGGCCATCGCCGCGAAGCCGGCGTCGAGCCGCTGCTGCAGCGCGCGGCGTCGTTCGGCCCGCGCCGGATCGACGTCCTTCGGCGGCGTCAGGTCGCGCACCTGGAAGTCGCGCGCCGCCGGATTGCCACCGACGGCGAACGGCGCGTGGCTGCTGCTCAGGTAGCCGGTGCCGAGGTGGCGGTTGCTCGCCGGGATGCACACGTACGGCGGCAGGTCGTTGCGGCCGCCGAGCTGCTGCGCGACGACGGCGCCGAGGCTCGGATAGGCGAGTGCGGGGTTCGGCTGGTAGCCGGTCAGCACGCTGTGCTGGCCGCGATCGTGGTCGGCTTCGGTGTGCGTCATCGAGCGCACGACGACGAGTTTGTCGGCGACCTTCGCCAGCTGCGGCACCAGTTCGCCGAACGGCTCGCCGATGGCGCTGCGCAGCGAGCCGAACGGGCCGCGCACTTCCAGTGGCGCGTCGGGCTTCGGGTCGAAGCTGTCGAGGTGGCTCAGGCCGCCGTCGAGGTGCACGTGGATCACCGCGCTCGCCGCCGCCTGCTTCGCTGCGCTTGCGCTCGCGTTCGCCGCTGCCTGCGGATCCTGGCTGGCCCACAAGCAGCGCGGCATCAGGCCGAACGCGGCCCCGGTGGACAGGGTGTGGCGTAGGAAGGCGCGGCGACTGGCGTCGGTCATGGGTGGCTCCGCAGGAGACGAGGGTGGCGATGCTATCGGTGCCAGCGAGCGTCGAAGTCGCGTGCGCCAGTCCCAATCCTGTCGCGTTCGGGCGGGGAGGCCGTCGGGGGCGTTCGCAGCGGCGGAAGGCAGGGGTCGCCTTCTCGACCAAGCAGTGAAGGAACGGTCGCGCCACGAGCGCTCGCCTGCCGCCCTGCGACATGCCAGCATGCGCGCATGCGGATCCTGTTGCTGCGTCCCGAGGTGCCCGGTGTGCGCACCGGCAATCGCCTGACGGCGCTGCGCTGGGGCGCGTTGTGGCGCCAGCTCGGCCACGTGGTGCGGTCTCGCGCGCAGGACGACGGCGAGCCTGCGGACGTCGTGGTGGCGCTGCACGCCGAGAAGTGCGCTCGGCCGCTGCTGCAGGCGCTGGCGCGCTTGCCGCGCGCCGTCTCGGTGCTGGCCCTCGGTGGCACCGACCTGCTCGGGCCGGAGGCTGGGCCGCGGCCCGCCTGGTCGCCGCAGGCGGAACAGGCGCTCGCGCGCGCCGACGCCATCGTGCTGCGGCACCGGCTGCAGGGCGACGGGCTGCCGGCGAACGCGGCGCCACGCGTTCGGGTGATCGGACCGTCGGCGGCGCCGATCGGGCCGCGTCCACCGGCGTCCGAGCTGTGCTGCGAAGTGCTGTCGCTGGCGCACCTGCGCTCGATCAAGGAGCCATTCGTGCTCGCCGACGCGATGGCGATGCTGCCGCCGGCGACGCCATGGGTGGCGGTCCATCTCGGGGCCGCGCTCGACGACGCAGCGCGGCTCGCTGCCGAGCAGACCATGGCCGGCAATCCACGCTGGCGCTGGCTCGGCGAGTGGCCGCGCACCGCGGCGCGACAACGCTTGCGGACCGCACGTGCGTTCGTGCTCGCGTCGCGCAGCGAAGGTTCCCCTGGCGCGGTCGTCGAAGCCATCGTGCAGCAGGTGCCGGTGCTCGCCAGCGACATCGCGGCGCACCGTGGCTTGCTCGGCGCGGACTGGCCGGGACTGTTCCCGGTCGGCGATGCCCAGGCACTGGCGGACCGGCTGCAGCGGCTGGTCGCGGACGCGGCGTGGGAGCGCGACCTGGCAGCGCGCGCGGCGGCGCTGGCGCCAGCGTTCGCTCCTGCACGTGAACGCGCCGACTGGGCCAGGCTGTTCGCGGAGCTCGGCGCAGGTTGAACGAACTGCGCCGAAGGGCGGTCGGCGCGCGGAACGGATGGGTGTAAGGAAGGGGATGCTCCGGCGTCCGCCTGGGCATGTCCGCCAACCCGATCCAGGCCCCGGGGCCCGTTCCCGCCGTTCCCGCAGTTCCCACCGCGCCGATGGAGACGACGACCCTCGACATCACCGGCATGACGTGCGCCGGCTGCGTGCGTCGCATCGAACGCGCCCTCGGCACCGTCGACGGCGTTGCCGGCGCGCAGGTCAACCTCGCCACCAACCAGGCGCGCATCGAGTTCGATCCGGTGCGCGTGCGGCCCGACGATCTGGCGGCGGTCGTCGTCGATGCCGGCTTCGGTGCCTCGCTGCCGACCCCGGCCGGCACGGCGACATCCTCGGCCGAGATGCTGGCCAACGACGAACAGCAGGCGCTGCGGGGCGACGTCGTGCGGGCCCTGGCGGCGGCGCTGCCGCTGCTGGTGCTCGGCATGGCGCACGGCGCGATCCCGTTCGCCGACAGCACCGCGGGGCGCTGGCTGCAGATGCTGCTCGGGGCGTTCGTCGTGTTCGGGCCCGGTCGCCGCTTCCTGCGCCAGGGCTTCGTCGCCGTGCGCCATCGCAGTCCCGACATGAACACGCTGGTGGCGCTCGGCGCGCTGACCGCGTGGCTGGTGTCGGCGTGGACGACGGTCGCCGGCACCTTCGGCGGCGGTGTGCATGCAGGCGCGCACGGCCACGTGTGGTTCGAGGCGGCGGGCGCGATCGTCGCGTTCGTGCTGGTCGGCAAGTGGCTCGAGTCGCGCGCGCGCTGGCAGCTCGGCGCCGCGGTCCGTGCGCTGCATGCGCTGGTGCCGGCGTTGGCGCACGTGGTCGAACAGGGAGACGGCCGCGAGATGGAACGGGACGTGCCGGTCGCGAGCTTGCGCGCCGGCCAGCGCGTGCGCGTGCGGCCGGGGCAACGCGTGCCCGGCGACGGCCGCGTCGTCGACGGCGCGTCGGCGGTCGACGAGTCGCTGCTGAGCGGCGAGAGCCTGCCGGTCGACAAAGCGGTCGGGGCGCAGGTCGTCGGCGGCAGTTTGGTGACCACCGGCTCGCTGCTGGTGCAACTCGAACGCACCGGCGAAGCGACGGCGCTGGCGCGCATCACCGCCGCGGTCGCCGCGGCGCAGGGCTCGCGCGCGCCGATCGCGCGCTTCGCCGACCGCGCGGCGGCGGTGTTCGTGCCGATCGTGCTGCTGCTGGCGCTCGCCACGTTCGCGACGTTCGTGCTGCTCGATCCGAGTGCTGCGGGCTTCGCCTTCGCGATCGAACGCGCGACCGCGGTGCTGGTCATCGCCTGCCCGTGTGCGCTCGGCCTGGCGACGCCGGCGGCGGTCGCCGTCGGTGCTGGGCGCGGGGCGGCGCTCGGCGTGTTGTTCCGCACCGGCGCCGTGCTCGAGACTGCGAGCCACGTCGACGCGGTGTTCTTCGACAAGACCGGCACGCTGACCCACGGGCGTCCCGAGCTCGTGCGGATCGAGGCCGAGGCGGGCGTCGCCGAGGACGAACTGCTGGCGCAGGCGGCGGCGGTCGAGCTCGGCAGCGAGCATCCGTTCGGTCGCGCGGTCGTGGCCGAAGCGCGCGCCCGCGGGCTCGCAACGACGCCGGCGCTGGGATTCGCGGCGGTGCCGGCGCGCGGCGTCGCCGCGCGCGTCGACGGAGCGCTGGTGCGCATCGGCCGCGCCGCGTGGCTCGCCGACGAAGGGATTGCGGTGGCGTCGTTTGCGCCGCGCATCAACGCCTTGGCGCGCGAGGGCATCAGTGCGCTGCTCGTCGCGCGCGGCGAGCGTGTGCTCGGGCTGTTGGCGTTCGCCGATGCCGTGCGCCCCGAGGCACGCGCTGCGGTGGCGGAACTGCAGGCGCTCGGCGTGCGCGTCGGCATGCTGAGCGGCGACCGCGCCGGCGTCGCCCAGCGCGTGGCGCACGAACTCGGCATCACCGACGTCGCCGGCGAACTGCTGCCCGCGGACAAGGCGGCGCGGCTCGCTCGCGAGCAGGCCGACGGCGCGCGCGTGGCGATGGTCGGCGACGGCATCAACGACGCCCCGGCGCTGGCGGCGGCCGACGTCGGCATCGTCGTCGGCAACGGCACCGATGTCGCGGCGGCGGCCGCCGACGTGGCTCTGCTGCGTTCCGGACTCGCCGGCGTGCCGACGGCGCTGCGGCTGGCGCGCGCGACGATGGCGACGATCCGCCGCAACCTGCTGTGGGCTTCGATCTACAACCTGCTCGGCATCCCGATCGCGGCCGGCCTGTTCGCCGCGCAGGGCCTCGTGCTGTCGCCGGTGTTCGCCAGTGCGGCGATGTCGCTGTCGAGCGTGTCGGTGCTGGCGAGTTCGCTGTGGCTGCGCCGCTTCCGTCCGGCGCGCGCGGAGGCACGATGAACGGCATGGACGACGACCGAGACGACGCGTTGCCGCCGCCGACGCTGGCGGCGCTGCTCGCCAGCCGGCGCGAGTTCGTGGCGTTCGTGCAGCGTCGCGTCGGCGACGCGGCGCTGGCCGAGGACCTGGTGCAGGACGCGTTCGTCAAGGGACTGCGCCGCGGTGGCCAGCTGCGGCAGGCGGAGTCGGTGCGCGCGTGGTTCTTCCGGATCCTGCGGCGGGCGATCGTCGATCGCGCGCGGCGCGAACGGGCCGCGGCGGCGCGCCTCGAGCAGGTGGCCGGCGAACTGCAGCAAGGCGAACTGGTGGCGCGCAGCGTCGACGACCACGAGGTCTGCGAGTGCTTGCTGGCGCTGGTCGATGCCTTGCCGCCGACGCAGGCTGCGGTGCTGCGGCGCGTCGAGCTCGAAGGGCAGTCGGTGAAGGCGTTCGCCGCCGAGGCTGGGATTGGCGAGAGCAATGCGGGTGTGCGCGTGTTCCGGGCCCGGCGCGCGCTGCGCGAGCTGGTGCGCAAGGCCTGCGGGGCGTGCGCCGAGCACGGGTGCCTCGACTGCTGCTGCCGCAAGCCCGCCGGCAGCGACGGCGCCGCGGCGCGCTGACGCGAGTTCGAGCGCAAGAAGCGGAAGGCGCGGCCGGCGCCGTTCGCTAGCTTGTCCGGCGTCATGCGAGCCCGTTCCCGAACGCCGCGCCGCGCGCGCACCGACGCTGCCGCTGCCGTCGCCTCCGACGCGGTGCGCTGGCGCGCCGTCGTCGCGCGCGATGGCGCCGCCGACGGCTCGTTCGTGTTCGCCGTGCGCACGACCGGCGTCTATTGCCGGCCGGCTTGCCCGGCGCGGCGGCCGCTGCGCGCGAACGTCGCCTTCTTCGCCGACGGTGCCGCCGCGCGCGCGGCCGGCTTTCGCGCCTGCAAGCGCTGCGCGCCCGATGCCGCGCGTTCGCCGGACGCCGAGCGCCGTGCGCTCGTGGTGCAGGTGTGCCGCTGGCTCGACGAAGCCGAACGGCCGCCGACGTTGGCCGTGTTGGCGCAGCGCACCGGCTACAGCCCGTTCCACCTGCAGCGCACGTTCCGCGCGCTCGTCGGCACGACGCCACGCGCCTACGCGGCCGCGCGCCGCGCCGAACGCTTGCGCGCGCAACTCGCCGGTGGGGCGCCGGTGACGGCGGCGATGCATCGCGCGGGCTATGGCTCGACCAGCCGGCTGCACGCCGATGCCGAACGGGTGCTCGGCATGCAGCCGAAGCGCGCGCGCCGCGGCGGCGCCGGCGAGCGCATCGACTACCACACCGCGGCGTGTGCGCTCGGTCGCGTGCTGGTGGCCGCGACGGAACGCGGGCTGTGCGCCGTGCTGCTCGGCGACGACGACGGATCGCTGGTCGGCGAACTTGCGCAGCGATTTCCGCTGGCGGCGCGGCGCGCCGGCGATGCGGAGTTCGCGGCGCGCGTGCGCGCGGTGGTGGCCTGCGTCGACGGCACCGCCGGCGATCCGCAGTTGCCGCTCGACGTGCGCGGCACGGCGTTCCAGCAGCGCGTGTGGCAGGCGCTGGCGCGCATCCCGCGCGGGCGCACGATCGACTACGCCGGGCTCGCGGCCGAACTCGGCATGCCGCGCGGTGCGCGCGCGGTCGCGGCGGCGTGTGCCGCCAACCCGATCGCCGTGCTGGTGCCGTGCCACCGCGTCGTGCGCGGCGACGGCGCACTCGCCGGCTATCGCTGGGGCCTCGCGCGCAAGCAGGCGCTGCTGGCGCGCGAAGGGGCGACGCCGGGACGGCAGGACGGCTGATGGCGCAGGGCACGTTCGATTTCGCGGCGCCACCGCCGCGCGAGACGTTCGCCGACGGCGCGTGGTTGCTGCGCGGCGAAGCCCTCACCGACGTGCCGGCGGTGCTCGCCGGCATCGACGTGGTCGTCGCATCGGCGCCGTGGCGGCGCGTGGTCACGCCCGGTGGGCGGCCGATGTCGGTGGCGATGACCAACTGCGGCGACTGCGGCTGGGTCAGCGACGCGCGCGGCTACCGCTACGAAGCGAACGACCCGACCAGCGGCCGGCCGTGGCCGGCGATGCCGGCGGCGTTGCGCGCGCTGGCGGCGCGGGCGGCGGCGGCGTGCGGCTACGGCGCGTTCGCGCCCGACGCGTGCCTCGTCAACCGCTACGAGCCGGGTGCGCGCATGACGCTGCACCAGGATCGCGACGAAGCGGACTTCACGCAGCCGATCGTCTCGGTCTCGCTCGGCCTGCCGGCGACCTTCCAGTTCGGCGGGCTCGAGCGCCGCGGGCCGGTGCGCCGCGTGCCGCTCGTGCACGGCGACGTCGTCGTCTTCGGTGGTGCCTCGCGCCTGTGCTTCCACGGCGTGCTGCCGGTGCGCGAGGGCGTGCACCCGCTGCTCGGCCGCGCGCGCGTCAACCTGACGTTCCGCGTGGCGCGGGCGCGCGGAACGGGGGCGTGACGAGCCGCGGTGGCATGGGGCGGCTGCCGCGCTGCTGACACCCGCTGCGAAGTCGGGGCTTGCAGGCCCGGTGGGGAATGGCTAATAGACCGACCGGTCTATTTCCGATCCGGCCGCATCCCGATCCGCCTGCGCACCGACGATGGCTCCCGAACACCCGCGCGATACCGACACCCGCGAACGCTTGCTCGCCGCTGGCGCCGAACTGGTCCTGAAACAGGGCTTCAACGGCACCGGGCTGAGCGAGGTCCTGCAGCTGGCCGGCGTTCCCAAGGGCTCCTTCTACCACTACTTCGGTTCGAAGGAGGAGTTCGGGGTGGCGCTGCTGGAGCGCACCCGCGACGGCTACCTGGCCGACCTCAAGCCGATCCTGTCCGACCGCAAGGCGACGCCGTTGGTGCGCCTGCGCCGCATCTTCGAGATGGCGCGCGAGGAGTGCGCCGGGTCCGGCCCCAACGTCGAGTGCCTGATCGGCAAGATCGCGCTCGAGACCGCGAGCCTCAGCGAGCCGGTCAGCGCCGCCGTGCGCTGCTGCTACCAGCAGTGGAGCGCCCTGCTGGCGCAGGTCATCCGCGAAGGGCAGGCCGCCGGCGAGATCGACCGCAAGCACGACCCGGACCGCCTCGGCAACGTGCTCGTGATGTTGTGGGAAGGCGCCAACATGCGCATGCAGATCGAGCGTTCGATCGCTCCGCTCGACGACTTCCTGCACTTCGTCTTCGACACCCTGTTCGGCGAGAAAACCCCGGTGGCACCGGCGGTTTCGCCCACTTCGCGCGGGTCGGCGTGATTTCCGCCTGATCCTTGCACGGACCAGAACGACCCGACGCCTCCCACCACCTCTAGTTGACCGGTCTACGCACCGTACCTGCATGACTGCCCCAGCCCAACCGTCCGCGACCGTTCGCGTGGTCGCCTCCCTGCTCCTGCTCGTCGTCGTCGTCGGTGGCGGCGCCCTGATCTACCTGTGGAAGACGTTCGCCGACGCCGCTGCGGCGCAGGCGGCCGCGTCGCAGCCGCCGCCGATGTGGGCGGTCGAGTCCGCCGAGGTGCGCACGAAGCCGTTCGCCAGCAGCACGACCTCGATCGGCACCGTGCGGGCGCTGCAGTCGATCACGCTGCGCAACGAACTGCCGGGCACCGTGCACAAGGTGTCGCTGCAGACCGGGCAGGTGGTCGAGGCGGGGGCCGTGCTGGTCGAGCTCGACGTCGCCGTCGAGCAGGCCGAACTGCAGGCGCTCGAGGCCGAAGCGAAGCTCGCCGCGTCGATGCTGGCGCGCATGGAGCAGGCGCTGAGCAAGCAGGGCGCGTCGGCGGCCGACGTCGACCGCGCGCGCGCCGAGCACGACAAGGCGCTGGCGAACGTCGCCCGCACCAAGGCGGTGATCGAGAGGAAGCGCCTGCGGGCGCCGTTCCACGCGCGCGTCGGCTTCGTCGACCTGCACGTGGGGCAGTACCTCGATGCCGGCGCCACGGTCACGACGCTGCAGGGCACCGAGGACGCCGTGCACGTCGACTACGCGGTGACGCAGGACATCGCCGCGCACCTCACCGTCGGCAGCGACGTCGAGATCGTGGTCACCGGGCAGCCGCCGGCGCAGGCGAAGATCGTCGCGATGGACGCGCGCGTCGACGCGACGACGCGCAACACGTCGATCCGCGCGCTGCTGCGCGGCCTGTCGCCGATGCCGCAGCCGGGCGCGTCGGTGCGGGTGCGCACGCCGAAGGAGGCGCCGGTCGAGGTGATGGTCGTGCCGGCGACCTCGCTGCGTCGCGGCGCCGACGGCGACCACGTGTTCGCCATCGTGAAGAACGAACAGGGCGCGCTGGTCGCCGACCTGCGGCGCGTGCACAGCGGTGCTTCGCTCGGCGACGAGGTCGTCATCAAGGACGGGCTGAAGGTCGGTGATCGTGTGGCCGCCGCCGGCTCCTTCAAGCTGTTCCCCGGCGCCTTGATCGCGGTGGTCGACAAGGCCGCCGCCGGCAAGCTCGTGACCGCTCCGCAAGGCACCGAATCGGCCGCGGGCGACAGCACCGCGAAGCCCCAGTGAGGTCGCCCATGCGCTCCATGACCGACACCTTCGTCCGGCACCCCGTGCTGGCCATCGTCGTCAACCTCGTGCTGGTGCTGGTGGGCATCCGCACCGCGTTCGGGTTGCCGATCCAACAGTTCCCGAGCATCGACAGCGCGTCGATCATCGTCACCACGGTCTACACCGGCGCCTCCGCCGAGACCGCGCGCGGCTTCTTGACCACGCCGATCGAGCGGGCGGTGTCCGCGATCGGCGGCATCGACCACATCGAGTCCGAGACGCGCGCTGGCGTCAGCAAGGTGACGCTGCGCCTCGCACTCGGCTACGACACGACGCGCGCGTTGTCCGAGGTCACGGCGCGCCTGCAACAGGTGCGCAGTGAACTGCCGGCGGACGCCGAGCCGCCGATGATCGACATCCAGCGCGCCGACCGGCCGTACGCGACGTTCTACGTCAGCTTCACGTCGAACGAGCGCAGCCTGTCCGAGCTGACCGACTGGCTGTCGCGCAACGCGCAGCCACAGCTGGCGACCGTGCGCGGTGTGCAGCGCGTCAGCAACAGCGAAGGCGGCCGGCCGATCGCGCTGCGCGTCTGGATCGACCCGGACCGGCTGGCGGCGGTCAACCTGGCGCCCGGCGACGTCTACGCGGCGATCCAGCGCAACAACTACCTCGCGGCCGTCGGCCAGACGAAGGGCAACCTGGTGCAGATCAACCTGCTCGCCGACACCGACCTGCGTTCGGTGAAGGAGTTCGAGGACCTGATCGTCACCGACCGCGAGGGCGCGCTCGTCCGCATGTCCGACGTCGCCACCGTCGAGCTCGGCGCCGAAGAGGCCGAGATGATGGCGAAGTACAACAGCACGCCCGGTGTCTACCTCGGCGTCTGGCCGCTGGTCGGCGCCAACGAGATCGCCGTCGGCGATGCGCTGGTCGCCGAGATGGCAGCGATGAAGAAGTCGCTGCCGCGCGACATCGACATGCAGCTCGCCTACGACGGCACCAGCTTCATGCGCGAGGCGCTGGCGGAGATCACGAAGACTCTGCTGGAGACGATCGGCATCGTCGGCCTCGTCGTCTTCCTGTTCCTCGGCTCGATCCGCACGGCGCTGGTGCCGCTGGTGGCGATGCCGGTGTCGCTGATCGGCGCGGTCGCCGTGATGGCGGCGTGCGGCTTCTCGCTGAACCTGCTGACGATCCTGGCGATCGTGCTGTCGGTCGGCCTCGTCGTCGACGACGCGATCGTCGTCGTCGAGAACGTCGAACGCCACGTGCGCATGGGCAAGACGCGCCTGCAGGCGGCGATGGAAGCGGCGCGCGAACTGCTCGGCCCGATCGTCGCGATGACGATCACGCTGGCGGCGGTCTACGCGCCGATCGGCTTCCAGGGCGGCATGACGGGCGCGCTGTTCCTCGAGTTCGCGATCACGCTGGCCGCGGCCGTGCTGGTCTCGGGCGTCGTCGCGGTGACGCTGTCGCCGGTGATGAGCCGGTTCGCGGTGCGCGACCACGGCAAGGAAGCGTGGCTGACCCGCCAGGTCGACCGCGGCTTCGCGTGGGTGCGTCGCGTCTACGAGAAGGCGCTCGACGTGGCGCTGGCGATCCGCTGGGTGGTGGCCGCTGCTGCCCTGCTGATCACGCTGGCGATCTGGCCGCTCTACGCCGGCTCGCGCAAGGAGCTGGCGCCGACCGAGGACCAGAGCCACATCTCGATGTTCTTCGACGTGTCGCCCGACGCGACGCTCGAGGCCGTCGACCAGGCCTCGCGCGAGGTCGTCGCCAAGGTCCAGGAACTGCCGGAGACGCAGTTCATGTGGTCGCTGGTCGCCAACTGGGGCGGCTTCGGCGGCATGGTGAACAAGAACTGGAAGGAGCGCGATCGCTCGACCTCGCAGGTCTACGGCCACTTGTTCGGCCAGGTCAGCCAGGTCGCCGGCGTCACCGCGTTCCCGCGGCTCGACCCGCCGCTGCCGACCTCGGGCATGCACGACGTCGAGCTGATCCTGCAGAGCTCGGCGCCGGTCGAGCAGATGCTCGAGGCGGCGCAGACGATCGTCTACGCCGGCTACCAGAGCGGCAAGTTCACCTACGTCGACACCGACCTGAAGATCGACCGACCCGAAGCGAGCGTCATCGTCGACCGCGAGAAGGTCGCCGACCTCGGCATGGACCTGGCGAGCGTCGGGCGCGAGCTCGGTGCCTTGCTGGGCGGCGGCTACGTCAATCGCTTCAACTACTACGACCGCAGCTACAAGGTCATCCCGCAGATCGGCCAGAAGGACCGCGCGACGGTCGGTCCGCTGCTCGACCTGAAGATCAAGACGCCGACGGGCGAACTGGTCCCGGTGTCGTCGTTCGTGCGCATCGAGACCAAGGCCTCGCCGCGCACGCTGAACCGCTTCCAGCAGCGCAACTCGGTCAAGATCTTCGGTGGCGTGCTGCCGGGCGTGACCAAGGCCGAAGGGCTCGAGGTCTTCGAGCAGACGGCGCGTCAGGTGGTCGGCAACGACGTCACCATCGACTACGCCGGCGAGTCGCGGCAGATCAAGCACGAGGGCAGTTCGCTGGTGCTGACGCTCGGCTTCGCCATCGTGCTGGTCTACCTGGTGCTGGCGGCGCAGTTCCGCAGCTTCCGCGATCCGTTGATCGTGCTGCTCGGTTCGGTGCCGCTGGCGATGGGCGCAGCCCTGCTGTTCCCGTACCTCGGCGTCGAGCTGACGACGACGATCTCGACGATCAACGTCTACTCGCAGGTCGGCCTGATCACGCTGGTCGGGCTGATCGCGAAGAACGGCATCCTGATCGTCGAGTTCGCCAACGTGCTGCAGGAGCAGGGCCGCGACAAGCTGTCGGCGCTGCGCGAAGCGGCGGCGACGCGCTTGCGGCCGGTGCTGATGACCACGGCGGCGACCATCTTCGGCCACCTGCCGTTGTGCTTCGTCGCCGGTCCGGGCGCCGCCGCGCGCAACAGCATCGGCATCGTGCTCGTCGCCGGCATGGCGATCGGCACGCTGTTCACGCTGTTCGTCGTGCCGGTGTTCTACCTGTGGATCGCCGCCGACCACGGCAAGCACGCCGAGTCGGAAGCGGGCGAAGCGAACGTGCACGAAGAGCCGCCGCCGCTGCCCGGCGACGGCAATGCCACCCCGGAGCTCGCGTGAGGATCCAAGCCATGTCGTTCCGTTCCTTGTCGACGTCGATGCTGCTGTTCCTCGCCGCCTGCGCCGCGGTCGGGCCCGACTACGAAGCGCCCCAGCGCGCGCTGCCGGCCACCTGGCGGGCGGAGCGCGCCGGCGGTCTCGCCGAGGGCGCACCGGTGGAGGGCGCCTTCTGGAAGGCGCTGCACGATCCGGTGCTCGACCATCTGGTGACGACGGCGCTGGCACAGAACCTCGACCTCAAGGTCGCGTTCTCGCGGCTGCTGTCGGCGCGGGCGCTGCGCGGTGTCGCTGCCGCGGACTTCGGGCCGCAGGTGGACGCGCGCGCCAGCTACGAGCACCGCGAAGAGAGCCGCAACACGCCGTTCGGCGCGTTCATCCCGCGCACCAACATCCACTCGATCGGCGCCGATGCGTCGTGGGAGCTGGACCTGTGGGGCCGCGTGCGCCGGCAGGTCGAGGCCGCACAAGCCGAGATCGACGCCAGCGTCGCCGACGTGCGCGGGGCGGCGCTGACCGTCGCCACCGAGGTGGTCGCGACCTACGTCGACCTGCGGGCGGCGCAGCAGCGCCTCGCCATCGCCAAGGCGAACCTGGCACTGCAGGAGCAGACGCTCGGCCTCGTGCGCGCGCGCGCCGAAGCGGGCCTCGTCGTCGAACGCGACGTCGCGCAGGCCGGCACCAACGTCGAGTCGACGCGTTCGCGCCTGCCGACGCTGCAAGCGGCCGAGCAGGTGGCGAAGAACCGCCTCGCCGTGCTGCTCGGCAAGGCACCGGGCGAACTCGACGACGCCCTGCTCGCCGCGGCCCCGTTGCCGGTGCTGCCGGTGTCGGTCGCGGTCGGGTTGCCCGCCGATCTGCTGCGCCGGCGTCCGGACGTGCAGGCCGCCGAGCAGCGGCTGCACGCGGAGATCGCGCGCATCGGCGCCACCGAAGCGGAACGCTATCCGCGCTTCTCGCTCGGTGGTTCGCTCGGCCTCGCGGCGAACAGCGCCAACATGGTGTTCGACCGCGACAGCGACAGCAGTGCGTTCGGGCCGTCGCTGCGCTGGAACCTGTTCGACGGCGGGCGACTCCGCCAGCGCGTGCAGGCGCTCGAGGCGAACGCCGAAGCGGCGCAGATCACCTGGGAGCAGACCGTGCTGCTGGCGCTCGAAGAGGCGGAGAACGCGATGACGCGCTTCGTGCAGGAGCAGGCGCGGCTCGCGGCGCTGCGGCGTGCGGCCAGCGAAGCGGCGCGCGCCGTGCAGCTGGCGCAGTCGCAGTACGCGACCGGCCTGTCCGACTTCCAGTCCGTCATCGACAGCGAGCGCACGGTGGCGACGATCCAGGACGATCTGGTCGCCAGCGAAGCTGCGGTCGCCGGCAGCCTGGTCGCGATCTGGAAGGCGCTCGGCGGCGACTTGGTGCCGTCGCAGCCTGACGGCACACCGTCCGCGGGTGCGCCGGTCGCGCGCGCTGGTGAGTGAGCGCGCGCGTTCGGCTCACTTCGCCGGCAGGATGTGCTCGAGGAACGTGCCGGCGCCGCCGAACTGGCGTCGCGGCCACATAAGAGGGGCGTTCCGAGAAGTCGCGTAGCTGCGAGGGGTGTATTTCCTGGTCCGTGGTCCTTGACTCAGTCATAGCGAGCTGCTTTGCAGGTCAAGGAAGGAATTTGGCGGGATTCGCCCCTGCCTTTCTTTCAACCGGAGAATGCGTGAACATGTGGAGCATCCAGTTTTGTCTCGCAATACCTTGTGTCTTGCTCTTCGCCGCGACAGTGAAGGCTCAGGCATCGACACCGGAGCAGCAAATTTGCGATTGGATTGCTTATCTTAAGGGGTGGCTCAATAGTATGCCTCCGGGTAACCCCGCTGGCACTCCTGCTGAACGTGAGCAGTTTCGGATTTACCAGGATGCATCTCAGCGCATTAAGGCTCTGGAAAAGATGAAGCCTGTGCGAATCAAGGTTGTGCCACGCGAACAAGTGAACGAGGGCGCCGACGCCATAACTTCTCCTGAGTGGAGAGGGGCCTACAACCCGCCGGGCAGCATGTGCTGCCCGGTTCCTCCCCTCTTCAACAAGTATGAGTACACTCCTGAGGTTGGCGCCGGAGATGAGCGGATCCTGATTCCGGCTGACCTGCTGATGCCACGATCGGATCCAGCCGAAGAAGCCTACCGACAATTCCTGTTATCGCTGATTCTGGCGCATGAGGGTCGTCGTTGTATTCAAGACCTATGTAGCTTCTTTGAAACGGACGTTGCGTCCAAGGTAAATAAGAATAACTGGCATGCCTATTCGGACGCCGCTCTTAAGGATCTAAAGGCTCGATTTGAGAACGAGGTCTCTGTGTGGAAGGTCGACCTTGCTCTCATCGAGTATATGATCCAAGACATCCAAAGTCAGATCCAAACTGCGGGGAGCCCTCCGCCGCCAGCGCTGACTGGTGCTCTGAAGCTGCTGATGGCCAAGCGTGATAAATGGCGTGAGGATCTCCGCCGGTTTGTTGCTGGGAAGCAGGGCGTGTGCCAAGAGTTGAGCAATCGCAACCTCTAGGAGTGCAAAAATGAAGCGTCTAGTTCTACTGCTCGTCACGAGCGCCCTCGCCTGTGCTCCTTGCCTCGGTCAAAGGCAGCCGCGTTCCTCCGATGCTCTTAATGCTCCGGGTATGCTAAGTGAAACTGGGGCGCTTGTATACGCTGCTCCTGAGGCATCCCTTTTTGCGGCGAGTGCTCCGGCGGCTTCCTTCGTTGTAACGAACATTGATATTCCTGGCGGCTGTTCCGGGTGGGTTGAGGGGCGCATCTATCACTATTTGTGTTGCGGATGCCTGTCTGGGGTAGTGGGCGTGCTCCAGCATTGGAAGTGGGATGCGGAAGGGGCGGCGCCACCCGCATTGCTGAGTACTCGGCTCGTTCCGGGGCAGGACATCGCAAGCGTTGCCTATGATCCAGTCGGTGAGTTTATATATTTCCACGACGCAGTGTCCTCGGAGCTGCGATCGGCGGCATGGGATGGCGTGTCCCCTTTGCCTATGAACTTTCAGACTATCCTCACAACCGCCGAGGCTTCAGAACTGGCAGCTCCTGGCGACTTCGAGCTCCGAGCAAGAGAGAGCTGGGGTGCTGGCGCCCGCACCTATGTGCTCATGCTGGAACCCTATGAGCCGCCTGGATTCCCGCTTGTCTCGAGCAACCTTCTCCCCAAGAAGAGGATTAACACCTCAACCGTCCCAGCTACGGCCAGCCCCCGCATCACAGACCTGCAGGATCTCGGCGTCTCAATCGTGCCGGGTTCCCTGCGGGATGGGCAGACTGTGGCCTTGCTGAACGTGTCCTTCCTCAGTGCCGACAATTATGAGATTTACGATGCAGATAGCTTGGTGCTTCTCGGCTCGGCAACGTCGCCGGGCGGTGTAAACACTCTGCCGGTCGCGGTGGTGGCCCCCTTCGTTGTTGGTAGGAGGTATGTCCCGCGTCGCGTTGGCGATGCTCTAGTGCCGGAGCGTGCAGTTGAGTGTTTCGTCCAGTATGGCGCTGATGCGATCACGCCTCTCGGGTTGACGATAGGGGCGGTCCGAATCCTTCCAATCTTGGAAGTTGGCGAACACAACTACCAGGTGACGATTGCGTCGCACATCACGTGCTCGAGTGCTGCTCTCGCAGATTCGCAGGGCATGGTGCCGCTCGCCGGCTACTTCCTGTTCGACTTCCGGAATCCGCTCACCGGGCAGGATCCGATTGGACAGTACAACGGCCAGACGATGCTTATGACTGGAAACTACTTTCCGGCCACAGGGTTGATTGACCATGTCCCAGGAGTGGGGCTGATGTCCGTGCCTTCGATTCCAATGCCCCACCTTCCAGAGCTTCATGGTTTCGTCGTGCTATTCCAGGCGCTCTACCTGGAAGGGGGGCAGTTCTACGCAAGCCAAATCCGAGGGTTCAGTCTAACCGACTCTTGACTCAAGATTGTGGGAGCTGTTTCTCGGTTGCGCTTGAATATCGACGATCAACGACTTGCAGAGCGATTGGCTGGCGGCGGTTTCGGCACGGTGCAACCACAGATATGGCAGCCACGGCGCGGTGCAGTTGGCTCATTCGCAGTACGCAACCGGCCTTCTTACGTCCAATCCGTCATCGACAGCGAGCGCACGGTGGCGACAATTCCAGAACGATCTGGTCGCCAGCGAAGCCGCGGTCGACGAACCATCGGCCAGCGGTGCACCGTTCGTGCGCTCCGACGGCTGAGCGCGCGCGCTCGGCTCACTTCGCCGGCAGGATGTGTTCGAGGAACGTGCCAGCACCGCCGAACTGGCGGCGCAGCCAGAAATACTCGTTGTAGGGCCGGTCGTCGGTGATACCGAGGCGCTCGCTGCCGGCCGCCGGCATCGCCACCGGCATCTCGATGCGGTTCTTCAGGATGAAGTCCCACGCGATCTCGAGCGTCAGCTCGGGATGCCACTCCATCATGTCGCGCTTCGCCGCCTCCGGCATGCGCGCGATCGCCTGCGCGATCGTCGGCACCGTGATCGGCCAGTCGGCGGCGAGGATGTGGATGCCGGCCTCGTTCGGCTTCATGTCGCCGTGCGACTCGAACGCCTTGAACAGCACGACGTGCGGGAACTCGCGCACGACGGTGTTGACCACCGCGCGCATGATCGAGTCCTCGCCGCCGGGGAACCACTGCTGCAGCAGGCCGGTCGGCGACAGGCGCTGGCGCACGACGCGGTAGAACTCGCTCGAGTAGAGCAGGCTCGAGCCACCGGCTTCGACCGGCGGCGGCGGATCGAGCGTGATCAGGTCGAAGCGTTCGGTCGTGCGCCGCAGGAAGCGGCGACCGTCGTCGACGACGATCTGCGCACCCGGCCGTGCCTTCACTTCGGCCGCATCGTGCCAGTAGAAGCCGAACGCCTCGGGCACGCTCGGCACCAGCTCGACCGCGGTGGTGCGGCCGCCCCACGTCGTCAGCGAGCGGAAGGTCGTGCCCATGCCGAAGCAGATGACCAGCGTCGACTCCGGCGGCTTCTCGCGCACGGCCAGCGGCAGGTGCGCCATGACCTTGGTCAGGTCGGTCAGCTCGGTGATGCCGACGCCGTTGACCAGCATGCGCTTCTTTCGGCCTTCGCCGAACGACACGACGGTGGCGACGTGGTCACGCCGCACTTCGCAGCCGGCGTGCAGGCTCGGGTCCTCGTGCGTGCGCACGGCGAACAGGCCGGCGAGCAGCGCCACGGCGCCGGCGGCGACTGCGATGCGCCACACCAGCGACGCGCGGGTCGGCCGCGCCTGCAGCAGGAACGCCGGGTAGACCGCAGCGCTCAGCAGCAGCGTCCACTTCACGCCGACGGCCGGCAGCAGGACGTAGCCGGCGAGCAGCGGGCCGAGGATGCAGCCGAGCACGTTGACGGCGTAGGCGAGGCCCGCACCTCGCGGTTCGCCGCGCGCGTGCTCGTCGATCAGCTGCGGCGTCAGGTAGCCGAGCAGAGCCGAGATCGGCACGATGCTGCCGAGCACGATGGTGACGCTCTCGTGCAGCGCCGGGTCGTTCAGCACCAACGGCAGCAGCGCCGCCGGGAACAGCAGGCCCAGCAGCGTCGACACCGTGGCGGGGCGGCCCTGCCGCAGGTGCCGGCGATACAGCGCCGAGCCGATCCACGTCGCCGCCAGGTAGACGGTCAGCACCGCCGCGAACGCGTAGATCGTCGTGTAGAGCACCGGCGTGAAGGCGCGCGTCCACGCGACCTCCATCGCCATCGACGTGAAGCCGGTGGCGAACAGCAGCCACAGGCGCAGCCGCGGCGTCGTTGGTTCGCCGGTCGCCGGCAGCGTCGGCTGCGCGTTCGCGGGCGCGTTCGTCGCCGTGCGGCCGCCAGCGAGCTTCGGCAGCAGCAGCGCGACCAGGCCGATCGCACCGTTGCCGACCGCGGCGATCGCCAGCGTGCCGTGGAAGCCGAAGCACTCGATCCACAGTGCCGCGGTCGTCGCGGCGCCGAGCATCGCGCCGATGACGTTGCCGAGGTACAGGAAGCTGAACGTGCCCGCGTCACCCGGCAGAGTGGCGCGCAGGAACGCCATCATCAGCGGGAACGTCGCGCCCATCAGCGTCGCGAACAGCAGGATCGAACCGCCGAGGATCAGCGCCGACGTGCCGAGGTAGCCGGCCGACGACCAGTCGCCGCTGCCGAGCAGCGCGTTCTCGCCGGCGGTGAACAGCCACGGCACGACCAGGGCACCGCAGCCGATGCCCCACTCGACGAGGCCGTAGGCGATGGCGCCGGCGGCCGGCTTCTTCGCCAGCGGCGCGGCGAAGCGGCCGGCGAGCCACGAGCCGAGCGCCAGGCCCGCCATGAACGCCGACAGCACGACCGACAGCACCGGCGTCACGATGCCGAACGACGCGAACGCGAGCCGCAGCCAGACGATCTGGTAGACCAGCCCGCAGAAGCCGGAGACCGCGAACAACGAGAAGGCGACGACGCGGAGCGAGTTCATCCGTTGGCGGGCGGCACGAGGGGGCGGCAGTCTAGGCACGCCGGAAGCGGCCAACAACCAGCCCGGTCGACAACGGGGCCTAGCTCAGGTGCTTCGCCGCGAGGACCACCACAGCCAGGCCAGCACGGCGTAGACGCACAGCGTCGTTCGCAGCGGCCAGACGACGGCGGGCGCGTCGTAGCAGAACACGACCGTGTGCTCGCCGGCCGGAACGAACACCGCGCGCAGGTAGTGGTCGGCGGCGTAGACCGGCGTCGCTTCGCCGTCGATCCGAGCACGCCAGCCGGCGTCGAACGGATCGGCGAGGCGCAGGTAGCCGGCGGCGGTGGTGCGCACGCGCACGACGACGCGTTCATCGGTGCGTTCGTCGAGCGTCACCTGCGCCGGCGTCGCCGGGGTCGGCTCGGGCCGAGGAGCCTCGGCGACTTCGAGCACGACGCGGTGGGCGACGTCGCGATCGCGCTTCGCAAGCTCGGCGAGGCGCGCGGCTGCATCCGGCAGCACGTCGACTTCGTGCACGAACGTGGCCCGCGGCAGCGTCGTCGTGCGTTCGAGCAGACGGAAGCCGCTGGTGCCCGCCGGCGTGCGATCGAGCAGCGTCGGCGACGCGACGACGTCGCTGCGCGGGGTCAGCACGAAGCGCAAACCGAACAGGTCGGCGAGCGGATGCTGCAGCGCCGCCGCATCGGTGAACGCACTCACGCCGGAGCCGCCGCGGCTCGTGCTGGTGTCGATCGCGGTGAAGAACTCGAGGTAGCGCCTCGGCGGCAGCGGGTTGTAGGCGTGCGCGTCTTCGAGGCCGAAGAAGCCCGGCAGGTTGCCCGGCATCGCCGCGACGGCGAGGGCCGCCGGTGGCACCAGCTTGCACAGGCGCGGTCGTTCGCCGTTCGGCTGGGCCGCCGCGGCGACCGGTGCCAGGACCTTGGGCAAGCGCGCGACGTCGGCAGCGGGAGCCGTCTGCACGGGACCGCGGCCGGCGTGCAGCAGTTCGCCGATCGTCAGCGTGATCCACACCACAGCGCGCCAACGCGGCCGCAGCCACAGCGCCCCGAGGCCGATGCCGGCGACCAGCAGCGCGCGCAGCGCCGTCGCCAGCAGCATCGCGCGGTTGTGCATCGCTTCGCCCGGTGCACTCGCCTGCGCGACCATCGCCGCGACGACGTCGGCCGGCTGGCCCTGCACCTGCGGGTGCGTGGCATCGGCGGCGATCAGGCCGGCGACCGCGCGCGTGAAGCCGGCGTCGTCGCCGTGCGCCAGCAGCCAGACGAACGCGATCGCCGAGGCCACGAACGCAGCGCCGCCGACCAGCAGCGTCGGCAGCTTGCGTTCGCTGCGCAGCTGCGCGTCGACGCCGAGCGTGCCGAGCAGCACCAGCGCCATCGACACGAAGAACAGGAGCCGCCGCAGGTCGCCGGCGTTCAGTCCCGGCACCAACTGCGCCATGCCGAGGAACGGCTGGTCCGCGGTCGCCATGCCGAATCCGACCAAGGCCAGCATCGCGAGCCACACGCACAGTGCCCGCTGCGCGCGCACGAACAGGGCCGTCGCCGCCGCCGCGAACGGCAGCAGGCCGATCGCCAGCGTCGACTCGACCCAGTTCTGGAACGCCGCGCCATCCGGCCGCAGCGGGGCGTGCAGCAGCACCAGCTGGCTCCACGGCATGCGCGTCACGTACTGCTGCGGGGCCGCGTCGCCGCCGAGCAGGTAGAAGCGGTCCGCGCCCCAGCTCAGCAGATCGGGCCACAGCAGGCCGAGCGCGTGGTCCCAGTCGAGACCGAGTTCCTGCTGCATCGCGGCGGTGAACGCCGGCCGCGCCGACGCCGCACTCGCCATCAGCACCGGCAGCATGTTCGCCAGCGACAACGCACCGCCGAGGGCGAGCCCGAGGCCGAACGGCAGCAGCCGCCGCAGCCGTTCGCCGCGTTCGGCCTGCAGCGTCCACAACGCGGCGAGCGCCAGCGTCAGGTAGGTGGCCTGCAACGCGACGACGACGAAGCCGGTCGACCACGACAGGCCGGTCCACAGAGCGAGCCACGCGATCGCGCGCCGCCGGGCGCCGTCGCGCGCGCCGACGACCAGCAGTTCGTGCGTGGCACTCAGCATCGGCCACAGCGACAGCGCCGCGGTCAGGATGACGTTGTGGTGCACCTTGCACTGCGTCCAGATGCCGAGCACCGCGGCGACGAGGCCGAGCAGCGCACTCGTGTGCAGGCAGCCGAGCCGGCGGAAGAACGTGTAGGCGAACCAGCCGAACAGCACCTGGTGCACGAGGTACCACCAGCCGTACCACTGCGTGCTCGGCACCAGCAGCAGCAGCGCGTTGATCGGCTGCCACGGCTGCGCCATCTGCGGCACGAACGGCGCGCCACCGGCGATGTCGTTGGTCCAGCGCGGCAGCTCCGCGCTGCGGAACCGTTCCTGCATGATCCGGTCCCACGCCAGCGACTGGAGGTACTTGTCGGCCATGCCGACGTTGCCGCGGAACGCGTCCGCGGCGTCGAAGCGGCCGGCGGCGGCCGCTTCGGCCATGGTCACGTCGAACAGTTCGGGCGGATGCGGCACCAGGGCGCGGCCCGGCAGCAGCGCGTCGCGCAGGAAGAGCACCGAGCACAGCAGTGCCAGCAGCAGCGCGTGCAGGTGTTCGCGACGAGTGGGGCGGTTCGCTTCCGGCGGCACGCGGCCACGATGCAGCTGGTGGGAGGTGGGCGCAACGGCCCGGCGGTGCGAACCCGGCGTCGGTCGTGGCGCGGCAGGTGTCGTGCGTCCAGCCGATGCAGCCGGTCCTGGTCACCCGGCCGGAGTCCGCTTGCCGCCGAGGTCCAGCCGTGCCCGCTCCGCCCAAGGCGCAGGTCGACGCCGTCGTTCCGTTCCATCGCGACCGCGATCAGAAGCGGATCGCGAACTGCAGTCCGTTCGAGGTGCTGACCGAGGCGATGTCGCCGAGAGCATCGAGTTCGATCTGTGCGAACTGCTCGCGCAACACGACGCCGAGCAGCGACGGAACGCTCGGCACGCCGAGGTCGAACGTCGCCACGCCGCCGATCGGCAGCATCGTCGCGAACGCGAACGGGGTCGGCATCAGCGTGCAGCCAGGCAGCGTGGTCGGCAGCACCGCGGCGAGGTCGACCACGTAGGCGGAGGCGCTGTCGCCGAAGACGGCCACGCCGATCGAGCTCGGACCGTAGCCAGACGCCTGCGTGGTGAACGTCGTGCCGAGCCGGGGCAGCGTCGCCGCGATGGCGCTCATCGGGCCGGCCGGGCCGATGCAGCGCGTCGGGATCGGAGCGACTTCCGGCGCGCACCCGGGCGTGATGCGCACGAGGCCGGCGGCCGGTTGCCCGTCGGCCAGCGTGAACGGACCGGCGGCGATCACGTCGCCGTTGGCGAGCGGCACCAACGCGGTGATCACGCCCGTGGCCGGTGCGAGGCCGGCCCCGATCGGCCACCACGCGGCGCCGTCCCAGCGCGCCAGGTTGTGGATCGGCAGGAAGTCGGCGCTCGTGAAGTTGCCGCCGGCCAACACGCCGCCGCCGGCCAGCGCCACCAGGTGGGTGGCTCCCACCAGGAACGGGTAGTCCGGCTGCCAGACGCCGCGCGCGAACGGTTGCCACTGCGCACCGTCCCACCGGGCGATGGTGCGCGTCGCCACCGGCGTGCTGCCGTTGTAGGCGGTGCCGAAGTCGCCGGCGACCACGAGCTCGCCGTTCGGCAGCGGCTCGATCGCCGTCACCGGGCCGTCGAGGCCGGCGCAGACGCCTTGCCACGTAGCGCCGTTCCAACGCGTCACCGCGAACTGTTGGCCGCCGATCGTCAGCGCGCCGCCGGCGAGCAGCTCGCCGTTCGGCAATCCGCGCAGCACGCGTAGGTTGCCGACGATCGGTCCGATCGACGTCCACGTGGCGCCGTTCCAGCGCCAGAAGGCGTTGCCGGAGCCGACCACGACGTCGTCGTTGGGGAGCACGGCCAGCCCTCCCGCCGACGCGGCCAGCCCCGGAATCTGCGCCCAGGCTGTGCCGTTCCAGCGGAACACGGCGGATTGGAACGTGTTCAGGACCGCGATGGCGATCAGCTCACCGTTGCTGCGCCGCGCGATCTGCACGATGCGGTTGCCGTTCGGGATGCCGGTGCCGAGCGCCTGCCAGCTCGTGCCGTTCCAGAGGGCCGCGTGCTTCGCGGCGATGCCGCCGAGGCTCGTGAACTGGCCAGCGACGACGAAGCCACCGGGCACTTCGACGCCACACAGGATGTTGCCGCCCTTGGCCGCGGTGCCGCTGCCGAGGTCGCTCCACGCCGTGCCGTTCCAACGCGCGACGGAATCGAAGACCTGGGGGTTCGACACGCCGACGAAGAACGGGCCCGCACCGCCGGCGATCAGGTCGCCGTTCGGCAGCACCTCCAGCGCCCGGCGGAAGAAGGCGCCGCCGCCGCCGAAGTTGGACCAGCTGCCGCCGGTGAACACCTTGAGTTGGTCGCCGGTCGGCGCGGCCAGCACGCGTCCGTCCTGCAGTTGTGCCAGCCGTTCGACGGCCACGAAGGTGTTCCCCGGGCCGAACTGCGTCCAGGTGGTGCCGTTCCACGCCATGACCGACGGGCTCGGCGCGGGCGCCTGTTCGTTCGCCGCCAGCAGTGAGCCGTTCTGCAGCTCGAGCAGGGCGGTGCCGGCGGCGGGCAGGCCACCGGCCAGGGCCTGCCACGTGGTGCCGTCCCAGCGAGCGATGTGGTTGGCCGCGGTGCTGCCGACCATGCTGAAGGAACCGGCCGCGATCAGCTCGCCGCTGCCGCGCACGAGCAGGCTGCGGATCGAGCTGCTGGCGCCGTTGTCGAGGTCGCCGAACGGCTGCCAGGTGGTGCCGTTCCAGCGGGCGAGATGGCGCGCGGTGCCGAGGCCGGCGTGCGTGAAGCGGCCGCCGACCACGACGTCGCCATTGGCGAGGCGAGCGAGGGCGTTGACCATCGGCTCCGTGCCGCCGGACACGCCCGCGGCCAGCGTCGGGCCGATGCCGTTCCAGCTCGAGCCGTCCCAACGCGCGACGTGCCGGACGAGCCGGCCCTCGGCGTGGGTGAAGGTGCCGCCGGCCCAGAGGCTGCCGTCCGGCATCGCCAGCAACGCGGACACGATCGCGGTGCCGGTGGTCGACGTCACGCCGCCGCCGAGTGTCGACCACGTGCTGGTGCCGAAGTCGAACACGGCGACGTTGGCGGCGGCCACGCTGCCCGCGGCTTCGAACGCGCCACCGACGACGAGGCGGCTCGGCAGCGGCCCGGCACCATCGGGGTCCCAGAGAGTGCTGCACACGACGGTGCCGGCGATCGCGGCGCGCTGCAGCAGCGGCACGACGGTCGTCGGACACTGGGCGCTGACGAGCGTGGAGGCACCGGCGGCGGCGAGGCCGGCGAGCATGCGCCGGCCTCCGAGAGCGTGCGTGCGGGGCATCCGTCGATTCTCATGGCACTGGCGGAGTCCGTCCAGGGTCGGTGGTCGGGAGGCTCCTGGCGCCCGGCCGCCGCGGGAGGCGGGGCGACGTGATGCCGCAGCACCGCGGCGCGGAGGCAGGCGCGCGGCCAGATGGCGGCGCTGGCGTCCCTGGACGCCGTTGCGGTCAGGGCCGAGCGCCGCGCCGTCAGGACGCTGCGACGCTGCGTCGGCTCATGGCTGCCGCATAGCCGAGCACGGCGAGCAGCAGCCCGAGGATCGCCGCGGGCGCCGCAGCACCCGGGCCACCGGCGCCACCGGGACCGGCCGCCGCGGCCGCGATGCCGAGGTTGTGGGCCATCGCCGCACCGAGCACGAGGCCCGCGCAACCGACCAGCGCGTCCCCGTTGCCTTCGCCGGCCATCACCAGCTGCCGCACCGGACAGCCGCCCGCGAACCCGCCGCAGAGGCCGACCAGCAGCAGCGCCAGCGTGTTCCACAGCCAGTCGCCGTGGGCGATCGGCTGGCCGTCGAAGCTCGCGTGCCAGCGACCACCGACCAGCGCGGCCAGCGCATACCCGAGGACGAACGCGAGTGCCGCCCACAGCATCCAGCGCTGGCCGCCGAACAGCGACCGCGCGGCGCTGATCGCGCAGAAGCCGGTCGCCGACAGCACGCCGCCGCCAAGCAGTGCGATGCCGAGTGCGAGCAGCCACGGTGCCTGCGCCGGGCCCACGGCGCCATCGGCACCGAACGCCGGCCCCGCGAGCCCGGCACCGGCGAGCCACGCGAGCAGTGGCACGAACAGCACCAGTGGGCCGAGCAGGCCGATCGGTCGCGGCGCCTCCTGGGTCTTGCCGAGGCTGTAGCCGCGCTGCTCGAACCAGCGCGCGACCCCGACCCCGACCACGAAGCCCGGCAGCGCCAGCCACGCGTTCAGGTCGCCGCCGCCCAGGCGCTGCAGCATGCGGAACGGGCAGCCGAGGAACACCATCGCGCCGATCGCCATCGCCGCGCACAGCAGCAGGCGCGCGACCGCGTGGCTGCCCGAGCGGCCGATGTGGCGGCGGCTCAGCAGCGACCACAGCAGCGCGCCGAGCACGACGCCTGGGACCTCCGGCCGCACGATCGCGGGACCCTGGTGCAGCCGCAGCGCGCCGGCGAGGTCGCGCAGGAAGCATGCACCGCACAAACCCATGTTGCCGGGGTTGCCGGCAAGGACCAGCAGGGCGGCGAGCACACCGAGCCCGAGCATCGAGACCACGGCTCGCATCCGGGTGCCGTTCGACTGATCACCGCGCAGCATCGGCACGATCATGGCGTGGCTGCGACGCCGTCGCACGTGGCGGGCGGCCCGGCATCCGCCGGCGAGGTCGTCGGCCTGCAGCGTGCTCGCGGCGAGTCGGCCAGGCTGGCTCCGAGGGCTCGGTTGTGCGCGGCCCCCACGTTCCCACAAAGGCCCGCGGCCAGGCCTCACTGTGGCCGACGCGGCGCTGTGCCTCGCGACGGCACGATGCCCGAATGCGTTGGCACCGATGGCCTGGTCTTCCAGCCCTGTTCGGGCTGCTGTCGGCCGCTTGTGGCACGCCCTGGGCGCTCCGCGACGACGATCCCGACGGCCGCCTGCCGCCGCTGGCGTTCCTGCAGTCGCCGCGCGCCACGTTGCGCGAAGTCGTGCAGGAACTCGGGGCGCCGAGCCGCCAGTTCCACGACGACCGCGTGTCGATGTGGGAGCTGGCGATCGACGGAGAGCGCCTGCGGCCCGTCGCCAGCATCCACCCCGATGGGCGGCTCGGCGACTACATGCTGGTGGTCGCCTTCGGCGAACGTGGGCAGGTGGCGCGGTGGTCCCTGGTGCGCCAGTGCACCCAGATGCGGGTGGGGCCATGAACGCGTCGCCGACCCGGACGTCGCGGCGCCTACCCATGGGGTTGCGGTCGGCCTCGCTGCCTGCGTTGCTGCTGTCCGCCTGTGTCGGGTTGCCCGCGGTCACGCCTGGCGTGACTCGGCGCACCGACGTCCTGTTGGCGTTCGGCGAGCCGGTGCTGGCGTTGGATCACGACCGGGTGCTGGTGCACGTGTGGCTGCCATCGTCGTGGTTCCTGGTGATTCCCCAGCGCGGCATGTATCGCGCCGAGGCGGGCATCCTGCGGCGCTGGGACTTGGCCCTGCCGACGCCGAGCATGCAAGCCCCGCAGCGACCGTCTCCCTACGGCTACGTCGTCCACGAGTTCGACGCGCACGGCGTCCTGCTGCGGAGGTTGCCATGAGCTTCCGTTCCGTGGCGCCCCTGTCGCTGTCGTTGGGGCTCGGTGGTTGCCTGCTGCTGCCCGACATCACGCACTCCACCGGCTACCTGAGCGGTGCTCGGCTCGAAGCCCGGACGCAGGCCGAGGTGCTCGGCGAACTCGGCCCCCCGACGGCGTTGCGCGCCGATGGCAGCGCCTTCCTCTACGCGCTGCCGGACAACGACTGGATCTTCGCCTTCGGCTGGATCGCGTACGTGGTGATCCCGCTGAACCCGCATTGGGACGTGCGCTACGTCGGCTTCGACCGTCGCGGCATCGTGATGGAGGCGTCGGGGAAGTCCGAGTCGAGGGCGTCGCTCGACGCGCTGGTCCGCGAACTGGCCTTGTCGGGCTGGCGCTGAAGCCGCAGCACCACGGGGTGTTCGTGATCGGCCCCGTGGTGAACGCCAAGGTCCTCGCGCAGTACGTCGCGGGCAGCGTCGACGTCGCAGGTGCCGATCACCCGGTCGGTGGATTTTCGACGATCCGCGACTCGAATCGACGCGCCGTGCATAGAGCGGGGCAGCGGCCCGTGGTCGCTGCCGAGACGAGCATGGACGAAACCACCGAACGTCGCGCCGAAGCCGCCTATGCGCGGTTCCGACAGACCCGCAGCCCGCAGGCGATGGCGGAGGTGTTCGATCGGATCGCGACCGAACTGTTGCTGTTCGCGCGCCGCTTCGCCGGCGGTGCGGCCCAGGCGGAAGACCTGGTGCAGCAGACCTTCGTGCGGCTGATCGAACATGCCGAACGCTTCGATCCGGCCCGCCGGCTGTTGCCGTGGTCGATGGCGATCCTCGCCAACGAGGCGCGCCAGATCCGCCGTCGCGGCGAACCGGACGGCGACCGCCTGATGGTCCGCGAAGTGCCGGAACCGCCGGCGGAGGCCGCTCGCCGCGAGGCGCAGCAGGCGATCGACGCGGCCCTGGCCGAACTGCCCTCCGACCACCGCGACGTGGTCGCGCTGCGCCATCTGCACGGGATGCCGCCACGGCGCATCGCGGCGGAGCTGGCGATCCCGGTCGGCACCGTCAAGTCGCGCCTGCGGCACGGCGTGCGGCGATTGGCCGCGAGCCTGCCGCCGGGAGTCGCGTTCGGCGCCGCGATGTCGTTGCTCGCCGGCCGCGGTCTCGCGGCGACGCGGCGCACGCTGCTCGCCCAGGTGGGTGTCCCGGCCACGTACTTGCCACTGTGGGGATGGATCACGATGAAGAAGACCCTGTTCGCCGCGGGCGCAGCCTTGCTGATCGCGCTGGCGGCATTGTCCTGGGCCCCCGGCGGTCTCGCCCCCGACAGTCTCGCCCACGGCTTCGAGCCGGCGTCCGCGCCAGCGGTCGCGATGGCGCCGGCCGGCACGGAGCCAGCAGCTTCGCCGTCGACCGACACCAGGTCGGCAGCCGCGTCCGCTTCGGCGGCGGCTCCGACGCCAGGAGCCGCGGCCGAGCCGGTCGGCGTCGAGATGCGTGTGCGGGTGATCTGGAAGGCATCGCGGCGTCCCGCCGCGAACGTGCCGCTGCAGTTGTTCGCCGGCGAGAAGCCGATCGCACATGGCTGGACCGACGCCACCGGCGGCGCGGACTTCGCCGTCGCGGTTGCTGCGAGGCACTGGCCGGCGGGTGGGCAGGTGCAGCTCATCGTCCAGACCCCGCTGGCGCCGGGGCGCCGGTTCGGGGCGCCGACGGGCAGCGAGCGTGCCGCGCTCGAGATCGTGCTCGACGAAGGCCAGCACGTCGAAGGCGCGGTCCTCGATGCGACCGGCAGTCCCGTCGCCGGTGCCGAGGTGCGACTGACGGTTGCCCACAGCCCCGTCCGGGGGGCTGTCGTCGCGCGCACGGATGCTGGCGGTGCGTTCGTGCTCCACGGCCTGCCGGTCGGCTTCGAGCTCGAAGCGAGCGCCGGCACCAGGGCCTCGGCCCCGGCGACGATCCGCGACCTGACCGACGGCGAACGGCTCGTGCTGCGCCTGGACCGGGGCGGCGATCAGCTGCAGCTGCACGTCGTCGCCGCCGGCCAACCGGTGGTCGGTGCGACGGTGCGCGTCGAGCTGGCCAAGGTCGACCTGAACAACCGTCGCTCGCTGCTCGGCGTCACCACGGCCGGCGGCGTGGTGACGTTCGCCGGCTTGCCGGCCGGCCGCCACGGCATCGAGATCGTGCACGCGACCCATCCGCCGGCGCGCCGCGCGCTGCAGACCGAAGGCGACGGCGCGACGCGCGTCGAGACCGTCGAACTCGGCGCCACCGCCCGGCTCGATGGCATCGTGCGCCGCGGCGGCCGTCCGGTCCCGGGTGTGATGGTGATGATCGACGAGGCCGACTCGCTGCTCTACGAAGAGGCATGGACCGACCATGACGGACGGTTCACTGCCGATCGTCTCGCCGTCGGCAGCTACCAGCTGTTCTTCCTGAGCGCCAACACGACGACCTCGCGACGCATCGACCTGCGCGCCGGCGAACAGCAGGTCGCCATCGATCTGCCGGGCGGCATCGCGATCTGCGGCCGACTGCTGTTGCCCGACGGCAGTCCGGCGGTCGGCTGGGGAATCGCTGCGTCACGCGTCGACTCGTGGGATCGGTCGGCGCACACGGTCACCGGCGCCGATGGCACGTTCGCGCTGGAGGAACAGGCGCAGGCCCACTATCGCTTGCGGGCGAACGGGCCGGACGGCGGCCGTCATCAGTTCGTCGTGCTGCGCACCGACGGGCAGCCCGCCGACTACCACCTGCCGCAGGCCGCGCTGTGGCAGCCGGCATCGATCCAGGGCCAGCTGGAAACCCCGCTCGACGGCGCCCTTCTCCGGATCGAAGACGCCCATGGGAACTTCGGCTCAGGCCGTAGCTCCAGCCAACTCGCCGCGGACGGTAGGTTCGCCGCCGGCTCGTTGGCCCCCGGGCGCTACCGGGTGTCGATCGAGCACGGCGACGACGACGTCCGCTGGCTGGCCGAAGTCGATCTGGCGAGCGGTGAGCGCAAGGACCTCGGCGTGGTGACCCTGCCGCGCTTCGGCAGCCTCACCGTGGCGCTGCATCCCGCGGTCGGGACCGATGCCAGCACCGCTGCCCCGAGGCTCCGTTCCGCAGTGCTGTCGGACGGTTCCGATCTGGGCCCGCCGCTGCTGCCGACCAGCGACGGCCGGTGGCACGCGGCGCGGGTTCCGAGCGGCACCTGGTGGGTCGTCGTCCGTGGCAAGGGCATCGCGCACGAGGCGCGCGAGGTCTTCATCGCACCCGACACGCCGCACCACGTCGAGGTCGCACTCGCCCCCGCAGTGGCAGTCGAGCTGCAACTCGACGCCGGTGGCGCGGACCCGAGCGAGGTCGGTGTGCGCCGCGAGACCATTCGCCGGAGCAGCGATCGGGCGGTCGTGCAGCATTCGGTGGGGATGGGACCGCTCCGCACGCATCGCGAGCTCGGACCGGGCCGCTACACGATCGAGATCACGACCGCAGGTGGGTTCCATGGCCTCGCCTCGTTCGCGGTGCCGAGCGAGACCCCGATCGTGGTCCGCCTGGCCAGGCGATAGCGAGCCAACGGCACGCGCGAAGGGCGCGAAGTCAGCCGGTCAGCCGGGTAGAACTGGCAATGCCGACGACAAGGACGCCGGCGCCATTCGCCACTGCTGCGCGGGCGGGAGGATGGCCGGACGGTTGGTTCCAGGTGGTCCGGGACCGCAGTTCGAACGTCCTTCCCCCGGACTCGGCGATCGAGCACGTGCGCGCGGTGTTCCTCGGCCAGGCGTGACCCCAACGGAGAGTGCCCATGAACCGTCTCAGCGTCGTCGTCGCTTGCCTCGGTTTCGCCGCGTCCGCGTTCGCGCAGGCGCCGCTCGGCACCGTGCAGGGCCGCGTGCTCGGCCCCGATGGTGAGCCGATGGTCAACATCGAGGTCACCGCTCGGCATGGCACACGCGAGGAGCGGATCCTGGCCCGCGCGCGCACCGACGGCGACGGCATCTTCCTGCTGACGCGTGTACCTGCCGAGCGCCCGGTCTCGCTGGTGGCGCAGGCGCCGGGCCACACGACCGCATGGGGCTATGCCGATCTCGGCGTCGACCGATTGCTCGGAGCCGACGAACTGCGCCTGTGGGAGGCCAACACGGTGCGCGGCCGCATCGTCGACGGCGATGGCAAGCCCGTCGCCGACGCCTGCGTGATGGGCACGAAGGACTTCAACTTCTGGAACACCTTGGTGGAGCCCAACACGCGGACGGACGCGGACGGGCGCTTCGTGTTGTCCGGCATGCCGATCGGCGACATCGAGCTGCGCGTGTACGCGCCCGGGTTCCTGCTCGCAGAACACACGTTCTCCACCACCGGTGACACCGAGGTGCAGGTGCCGCCACTGCTGCGCGGCCAAGGCACGACGCTGACGGTCGAGACCAACGGCGTGCCTCCCGAGCAGCTCGCGCAGGCCCGCGTGTGGATCTACGCCGGCCGCGGCGGCTCCGGCTTCGGCCTGCCCGTGGGCATCGGGTATCCGCAGCTCGGTGCCGACGGCACCGTGCGGCTCGAAGGTCTGCCAGACTGCGAATGGCACATCGCCGTGCAGGCCCCGGGGCTGGTGTTCGCACCGCGCTCGCTCGACGCCAAGGTCGGGGATCGCAGCATCGTCGCGCGCTTCGTCGCGACGCCGATCGGTTCGGTGGTGTTGCGCGGCACCCTGCGGGACAGCGACGGCCAGGCGCTGCCGAACCAGACGCTGACGTGCCGCGCGCAGAGCTGGACCGGACTCGGCGGCGAAGCGATCGGGCGAGCCGTCACCGCCGCCGACGGCCGCTTCGTGATGAACGCACCGCTCGTCGTCGACGAACCCTGCATCTTCCAGCTCGCCGACTCGGTGTGGGTGCTGCAGCAGCCGCAAGCACTGCGTGGCGATCCGCGCGACCTGCCCCGCTGGATGGAGAAGGCCGACCCGCAGCGCGAGCTGGAGCTGCGCGCGGTGCCGGCGGCGCGAGTCACCGCCGTCTTGCTGAGCCGCGACAAGCGGCCGATCCCATTCGTGTCCGCGACGCTCGAATACGCCGGCAACACCGCAGCGCGTGCGATCAGCGATCGCGACGGCATCGTCCGCTTTCCCGGCGTGCATGCCGGCGAACAACTCTTCCGGGTCGTCACGAAGGACGTCGGCGGCATCGGCAGCTCGGAGCCCTTCCCCCTGGCGCCTGGCCAGTCGACGACCGTGTCGATCACGCTGGAGGCGCCGAGCCGTGTGGTCGGTCGCGCCGTGGATGCCGACGGCAAGCCTCTCGCCGGCGTGACGGTGTCGCTGCGCAACTGGGATGTTGCCAAGGGCCGGCAGGCGGACGGCGGCTGGACCAACGTGCCGACGAATCGGCAAGGCCGCTTCGTGTTCACCGGGGTCACCCCGGGTGGGCACTATCTGGAGATCGGCATGCAGCGCGCTGCCGACGGCAAAGGCCAGTGCGAGCCGTTCGAAGTCGCGCCCGGCGCCACCGCCGAAGTCGAGGTGCGCGTCGAGCGCTGACATCGCTCGGCGACCGCGCCCACTTCCTGGCCGGCGCCTTGGCGGAGAGGTCGGTGAGGGTCCGTCCTCACGGACGCGGAACTACGGAGCGGTCCAGCTGCCGCGGCAGGCGATGTAGCGTCGAGCGTGCGGCTTGCCCAGTGCGGTGGCGAGCTCGGCCTCGTAGGCGAACGTGTCGCGGCGGAACCCACTGCGCTGGGCCACGCGCGCCGAGGCGGCATGGTCGGCGCGGATCCACGCCTCCAACACTTCGACATCGAACTGCCGGAAGCAGTGCGCGACGAACGCCGGCAGGATGCGGGTCATCCAGCCCTTGCCCCAGTGCTCTTCGGCCAGCCAGTAGGCGACCTCCGCCGTGCGCTTGCCGGCGAACGGTTCGTGCAGCCGCAGCAGGCATTGGCCGATCGGTTGGCCGTCGTGCACGACGGCCAGCGCCTGCTGGCGGGCATCGATGCTGGTGAGCTCGATCAGCGCCAGGGCCATCGCTTCGGTCAGCGGCTGTGGATGGCTCTCCGGCAGGAAGTGCCACAGGCGCGGGTTGTCCAGCATCGCGCGGTACCGCGGCGCGTCGGCCGGGAGCCACCGACGGAAGGTGAACTCGGCGGTGGTCGAAGCCGGCGTCGGCAGCCCGGGCTCCGCGACTGCGAGCCGCGCCATCGCCAGCAGGTGGCAGCGGCTGGCGACGACGACGCCGTGGCGCTGGTGGCACGCGGCGATCTGCGGCGGCACCGTGGCACGCAGCGGGGCGAGGGCTGCGGCGAGCTCGTGTTGCGGGCGATGCGCCGTGGCCCGTTCGACCTGCGCCGACAGGGTGCCGAGGAGACGGAGCGCTTCCTGCTCGGGTGTGGCGTACGCGGCGAGGTCGACGGTCCGTTCGACCGCGGTCGTTTCGCCCATCGGCGCCGGGCTCGCCGGGGTGTCGTCGACGCAGCTGGCTGGCACCCAACCGATCTGCGCGCAATCGTACGCGAGCTCGATGCCGTGCGCGCGGCAGTGGGCGAGTTCCTCGGCATCGAGCACGCCGTGCCATCGTGGTCGCTGCAGATCCAGCGTCCGGCCGCTCGGCAGGCGCAGGATCGCTCCGGCGCCCGGCTCGCGCCGCGCCGCGGCTGCCTCGCCGACTTCGGGGGGTGTGGGATCGACGTCCCAGGTGGGCGTCAGGGGCTGCGCTTGGCGCGGCCAGGCCGTTTCGTGGTTCATCGGCGTTCTCGGAATCGCGGGCGCTGCCACCGCGGCCACCACATGCTGGCGTCCCCTTGCGTAAGATCCATTCGACGGGATCACTTAATGGTTCGTCATGCTCGAACGATCGATCGAAGCCAGCAGCATCAACTACCACCACCTGCGGCTGTTCTGGGCGGTCGCGCGCAACGGCAACCTGACGCGCGCGGCGGCCCAACTGCAGCTGACGCCGCAGACGCTCAGTGCCCAGATCCGCGCCCTGGAAGCCAGCTTGGGGCAGACCCTGTTCCGGCGCGCCAACCGTCGCCTGATCCTGACCGAAGCCGGCGAGACGGTGCTGGACTACGCCAACTCGATCTTCGAGCTGGCGGTCGAGCTGCGAGAGAAGCTGGGCGGGAAGGCGGCGGGGAACAAGGCGCGGCTCGTCGTCGGCGTCGCCGACGTGATGCCGAAGGTGATGGCCTACCGCCTGATCGCGCCCGTGCTGCAGCTCGACCGCTCGCTCCGCATCGTCTGCCGCGAGAGCACGGCGGCGCAGCTGCTGGCCGATCTGGCCGTGCACAAGTTGGACCTGGTGGTCGCCGACAGCCCGATCCCGCCCGGCCTGCGCATCCGCGCCTACAACCACGAGCTCGGCAGTTGTGGCGCGACGTTGCTGGCGCGGCGCGACCTGGCGCGGCGGCTGCGTCCGGGTTTTCCCAAGTCGCTGGACGGTGCTTCGTTGTTGCTGCCCGGCACCGAGTCGCGGCTGCGCCAGGAGCTCGAAGCGTGGTGCGAACGCTGCGGCATCCGGCCGCGCATCGCCGGGGAGTTCGACGACAGCGCGTTGCTGAAGGTGTTCGGCCAGGCCGGCATCGGCGCCTTCGCCGTGCCGTCGGTCGTCGTCGACGAGGTCGTGGCACAGTTCGGGGTCGAGCCGATCGGCGCGGCGGACGGCGTCGTCCTGCGGTTCTATGCCATCTCCGCCGAGCGGCACGTCCGCCATCCGGCCATGGCAGCGATTCGCGCCGGCGCCCGCGACGTGCTGCCGGAGTGACCGCCGATGGACCGCGGTTGCCGCGGTCGGCTACTGCGGCAGCGAGAACTCGTCGCGCGGATGCACGTCGGTGTTCAGGTCGCGCAGGTCGCGGGGATGGTCGGGGCCGTAGACCTGCGGGGTCGACTGCAACAGCGGTCGCAGCACGTCCTGGATCGAAACCGACGCGCGCGCGAAGTAGCTCGCTGCGGCCTCGGCGCGGCGCTCGATCGCCTTGGGATCGAAGTCGATCGCGGTGTTGCTGCCGAGCCACACGTCGCCGAACGCGAGCACGTGCGGGAACACGGCGAGGAAGGTCCGTCGCACCCGTTCGGTCGGTGCCCAGGTGACGGCGATGCCGCCGGGTGCGAGGTGGGCCGCGAGCAGGCGGAAGTACTCGAGCGAATAGAGATTGCCGGCGAAGGCGCTGGTCGGGCGCAGCGCATCCGCCTCGATCACATCGAACTGCAGGCCGGAGCGGCGGATGAAGGCGCGACCGTCGCCGCGGTGGTGCTCGAGGCGTGGGTGGGACAGCAGCGCCGTGACCCCGGGATCCCCGTTGCTTCGCGCGAGCTCGCGCAGGGTGTCGAGCTGCGCGCCGATGATCTCGACGCACACGAGGCGCTCGACCTCGGCGCGCGCCCCGGCCGCGAACACCGTGTCGCCGGAGCCGAGGCCGATCACGAGCACCTTGCGCGGCGACGGGTGCAGCAGGACCGGCAGGGCGCCGAGCGCGGTGTGGATGCCGCCATAGGGAATCCAGCTCTGGCCGAGCCCGTTGACGAAGACGCCGGTCGTCCCGTTCGGCTCCTGCTTCAGCACCGAGAGCCCCGAGCCGTCTTCGCCCTGGATCACCGAACTCGGCACGCTGCCGTGCAGCCGGGCCCACAACGTGGCGCCGTCGGGCAACACCGCGGCGATGGCGATGGCGATGGCCGTCAAGGCCACGGCCGTCGGCGAGGTGGTGCGGTGGCGCCGGCGGTGCTGCACGAACGCCAGCGCCGCGACCGACGCCCCGGCGGCCACCAGGACGCGCAGCGTCGCCGCGGTGCCGAGTGCCGGCAGCAGCAGCCAACCGGTGAGCGCGGCGCCGAGCATGCTGCCGAGGATGTTGGCGGCGAGCAGGATGCCCAGTCGCCGGCCGAGGGTGTCGAGCGACTCGTGACTCGCGCGCTGCAGGCACGGCATGCTCAAGCCCATCAAGAACGTCGACGGACCGATCAGCGCCGCCGGCAACAACACGTAGAGGCCGAGCAGTCGGAAGAACGGGCGGGCCGCGGCGAGATCGAGCTCGGCCAGGTGACGGACGCTCGCCGCCATGTCGTGGACCGGCAGTGGTTCGTATTCCCCGAAGTACTGCACGAGGCGCGCCGGCACACCGGCTTCGGACAGCAGCAGCAGCGCCAGCAGGGCCGCACCCGCGTAGACGATCGCCGCGGCCTGCAGCGAGAGGAACAGGCTGCCGGGGTCCTTGGCGATCCGGACGATCCGACCGCCGAGCGCCGCGCCGAGACCGAAGCCCGCCAGATAGACGAACAACAGCGTGCCGAAGGTGAAGGCCGTGGACTTCAGCATCACGCCGAGCATGCGGAACCAGACGATCTCGAGGGCCAGGGCGAGGAACCCGGTGACCCCGTAGAGAATGGCCCAACGGGTGAAGCGGAGGTTGTGGTCCTGGGCCGCGCCGGGCATCGCCGCAGCTCGATCGGCCAGCGGCGCCGTCGCCTCGACCGCGCTCGGCGTCGGGGTCGGTTGCCGCGCGAGGAAGGCGCCGGCAGCGGCGCACAGGACGTTGCAGCCGGCGCCGAACCACAGCGAGCCTTCGAGGCCGAGCCGCGGCAGCAGCAGCCACGTCGACAGCAACGCGCCGCTGGCGGCGCCGAGCGTGTTCCAACCGTAGAGCGCACCGACGACGCGGCCGACCGAGGCGAGTGCCGGCGTCAGCGCGCGCGCCAGCAGCGGCAGCGACATGCCCATCAGCAGCGTCGGCCAGAGCAGGCTCACGAACAGCACGACGGTCAGCGTCGGCAGGCTCGCGGTCGCGGGGATGCTGTCGTAGAGGACGTCGTAGTAGAGGTCCTTGCTGAACACCGCGAACGCCCCGATGAGCAGTTCGACCAAGGCGAACGCCGACAGGCTGCGGCGCACGCCGAGGCGATCGGCCAGCCGGCCGCCGAGCAGGCTGCCGAGGCCGAGGCCAGCCATGTAGGCGGTCACGATCAGGGTGACGGCATGCACGTCGCCGCCCGCGAACACGATCAGCAGGCGCTGCCACACCACCTGGTAGGTCAAGGCGGCGAACCCGGACAGGAAGAAGACCACGACCGCGACGTTCAAGCTGCTGGCGCGGGAAGCGCCGATGTCCAGTTCCGCCGATTGCTGCATGGCATTCCTCGAGGCCCGGGCAGGGTATGGCCCGGGTGGCGGAACGGAAGCCCAAGCCACGGGCTTCGTCCCCGCGCAGCTCGTGGGCGCCGGTCGGCCCGGGGCCGGTGGGGCCTGGGGCGGGGCGATTTCGGTGTTCGAAAAGGAGCCACACTTCGGAAGTCTCGATGCGGCTCGTCCACCGTCCGTGGCATCGAGCCGTGTACTCCAGTTCGTGATCGCGGACGAGGCCGCGGAAGGAGGTGCCATCCGCACCTCGCGTGCGCCCGGGGGCTGACGGCGGCAAGGCGAGGGGCGCGCGGTGGCCAGCGCGCTCCGCCGGGCTCGAGGCCAGCTGCGCCGGTGTGCACCGCCAGCGCGTCTTCACCGTTTCTCACGGCAACGGCGGTCCGCGCGCATCAAGCTGCGTGCAATCGAGGTGGCGGCCCCGTAGCCTCCTCGCCCTCCAAACGACGACCCATGCCCTACCTCTTCACCTCGGAAAGTGTCAGCGAAGGCCACCCGGACAAGGTGGCTGACCAGATCAGCGACGCCCTCATCGACCACTTCCTCGCCTTCGATCCGACCAGCAAGGTCGCGTGCGAGACGCTGGTCACGACCGGCCAGGTCGTCCTCGCCGGCGAGGTGAAGAGCAAGGCCTACCTCGACGTGCAGCAGATCGCCCGCTCGGTCATCGAGCGCATCGGCTACACGAAGAGCGAGTACATGTTCGAGGCGAACAGCTGCGGCGTGTTCTCCGCGATCCACGAGCAGAGCCCCGACATCAACCAGGGCGTCGAGCGCAAGAAGCCCGAGGAACAGGGCGCTGGCGACCAGGGCATGATGTTCGGTTACGCCTGCCGCGACACCGACAACTACATGCCGATGCCGCTGGAGATCAGCCACCGGCTGCTGCGCGAGCTGGCGGTGATCCGCCGCGAGAAGAAGAGCCCGATGCCGTACCTGCGGCCGGACGCCAAGAGCCAGGTCACCATCGAGTACGCCGACGACGGCAAGCCGCTGCGCATCGACGCGATCGTCGTCAGCACGCAGCACGACGACTTCGACAGCGAGTCGAAGATGCTCGCCAAGATCAAGAAGGACGTCATCGAGATCCTGGTGCCGCGCGTCGTCAAGAAGCTGCCCAAGCGCGTGCAGGCGCTGTTCGGCAAGGACATCAAGTACCACGTCAACCCGACGGGCAAGTTCGTCATCGGCGGCCCGCACGGCGACACCGGCCTGACCGGCCGCAAGATCATCGTCGACACCTACGGCGGCAAGGGTGCACATGGCGGCGGCGCCTTCTCCGGCAAGGACCCGAGCAAGGTCGACCGCAGCGCTGCCTACGCCGCGCGCCACGTCGCCAAGCACCTGGTCGCCGCCGGCGTCGCCGACGAGGTCCTGGTGCAGGTCGCCTACGCGATCGGCGTCGCCAAGCCGGTCGGCTTCTACGTCAACACCTACGGCACCGCGAAGGTCGAGATGACCGACGGCGAGATCGGCAAGGTGCTGATGGGCATGCCGGAGTTCGACATGCGCCCGTACTTCATCGAGCAGCGCTTCGCCATGCGCACGCCGATCTACAGCGAGACGGCGAGCTACGGCCACATGGGCCGCGAGTGCACGACGGTCACCAAGACCTTCAAGAACGCCGGCCAGGAGAAGACCGTGACGGTCAAGCTGTTCCCGTGGGAAGAGCTGAACGCGATCGACGCGGTGAAGAAGGCGTTCGGCGTCTGATCGCCGGACGGGCTTGGTTCGCGCGCACTGTCGAGCTTCCTCGGTGCGCGTGTTGGTCGCAGTCGCCGCGTCCGACGGACGACTCGATCGCAGCCGTCGCTACGCGATCGGTTTGCCGCTGCGGGCGCCGCTGAGTTCGTCGTGCAGCCGCTGCACCTCGGCGCAGCGCGTGTGCACGGGGCCGTTGCCGAGGTCCTCCAGGAACCGGCAGGCGGCGTAGCCGGGAGCCGCGGCTTCGTACTCGGCGATCCAGCGTTCGCGGCGGTCGCGGCGATCGGGATGCACCGGCCAGATGCCTGGGTTCGGCACGATGTGGCGCACACCCATGCGCCAAGGCTTGCCGCTGACGCGGGCGCGAAAGCACGCCTGCAGGGCGCACATCTGCGCGTAGGCCGGATCCGAGGACAAGGCGCGCAAGAGCTGCTGTGTCGCTTCGCTGCGGGGGTCGTACGTCGCGTGCAGCATCAGCACGCGCAGCCCCCTCGGAGTCTCGTAGACGGTGGCGCGGCCTCCTTGCGTGTTCGTCACGACCGAACGCACCACGTCGAGCAATGGCGCCAGGCAGCGGTCGCGATTCGCGGCCGAGTGGATCTTGCGGTCGAACATGCGCTCGATCGGTGCGCAGCAGCCGAGGAACACGATCGCCATCGCGGGCAGCGTGGCGCAGGAGTGCAGGCGGAACGACCATACTCCCACGGCGATCGTGAGCCCCATCACTGCGAGCATTGCGATCGTTCGTGTCGTCGCGATCGCGCGTGGCAGCCGCAACGTCATGTCGAGGTCGGCGAACAACACGTCCGGTTCGTTCAGACAGTGCGCGCCGTAGCTGTTGCGGGTGATGACGATATCGCCGTGCCGCGCCAGCACCTGCTCGCGGATCGGCAGGCCCTCGCCGCCGTACGGCAGCTTCTGCTCGCGCTGCGCCACGTGGCGGCCGGCTTGCAGTTCCGCCAGCGCCGCGGCTGCGCGTTCCTGTGCCATTCGTTCCGCTTCGTCCCCGCTGACGATCGACCAACCGAAGCGTCGCACGACGCGCTTGCGGCCGTTCACGGTGCCGACCAGCCGTGCCTCCGCCCAGAACTCCGGGATCTGCATCGGCGCGGCAGGATAGCAGGCCGAATGCGCGCCACCTGCTGCGGCACCGGTTCGAGTCCCCGTCGCCCGCACCTGGACCAGATGACGGGCCGGTCCTTCCGACTCGATGCGGCACGCTGGCGCCGTTGGTTGGCGGAGCCGCGTTCATCCTGCTCGGTCGTTGCGCTGTCGGCCTGGCCCGGGACTAAGGGGCCATGGCGTAACTTGCCAGATGCTGCCAGTCGTGGCACGCTCGGGCCATGGCGCCGAACTCGAAGCTGTCGAGCATGAACGTCTCGTTGCCGCGAGAGCAGAAGTCCTACGTCGATCAGCGCGTCGCGTCGGGGCACTTCGGGTCGACGAGCGACTACGTGCGAGAGCTGATCCGGCGCGACCAGCGCGACGTCGAGCGAAACGAGATCGAGCTGCGCCTGTTGGCGGCACTGGAGTCGCCGCGGCGCGAGATGACGGCGGCCGACTGGAAGCAGCTCCGCAAGGCCCTGGTGCAGCGGCACGCGAGGCGAAAGCAGGGCTGATGGCGCGCCGCCGGGTTCGAACCACCGTCGTCGCCCAGGAGTCGATTGCGAGGACGTTCGACCATCTTGCAGATGTCGCGAGTGTCGCCACTGCGCTTCGGTTCCTCGATCGGGTGCAGGTTTCGTATGCGCGGATCCTGCGCTCGCCGCGGTTGGGCAAGGTGCAGACCTTCGCACAGGTTCGCCTCGAGGGCGTCCGGGCGTGGCCGGTGCTCGGCTTCCGCAATTGGCTTGTCTACTATCGCGAGACGGCGACTGGCATCGACGTGCTCGATGTGTTGCACGGGGCGCGCGATCTGCAGGCGCGGTTGCGAGACGGTTTGCGGGGATTCCCTGGCGATGCGGATTCGGCCGCCGAGTCGGACTGATCCCTCGGTCGTGGTCCGGGCTACGCGATCGGCTTGCCGCTGCGGGCGCCGCTGCGTTCGTCGTGCAGTCCGTCACGCATACCGCGCCGGCACCGGTTCGCGTACCCGGCGCCCGCCACCTAGAGTCCGCGCGTGAGCTTCCGGACGACTCGCTGGACCCTCGTGCTGCGCGCCGCCGACGGCGGCGACGAAGGCCAGCGTGCGATGGCGGAGCTGTGTGCCACCTACTGGCCGCCGGTCTACCACTACTTCCGCCGCGCCACCGGCGACCGGCATCGCGCCGAGGACCTGACCCAGGGGCTGTTCGAACGGTTGCTGGCGAAGCAGTCGCTGGCCGAGGTCGACCCCGCGCGCGGCCGCTTCCGCAACTGGCTGCTCGCGAGCGCGAGCCACCACCTGGCGAACACCCGCGAGGCCGAGCGCGCGCAGAAGCGCGGTGGCTCGGTGTCGACCTTCGCACTCGATGCAGGGCCCGAAGAAGCCCGCCTCGCCGAGCAGGTTCCCGATCCGGCCGAACGCCCCGAGCAGGCGTTCACGCGCCGGTGGATCGCCGCGTTGGTCGACCGCACCTTGCACGTGCTGCAGCAGGAGTTCGCGCAGCGTGGCCGCGAGCGCCTGTTCGCGGCGGCGCGGCCGTTCGTCGACCTGGACCACGACCCGGGCCCGATGCGGGCTGCCGCCGCGGCCGCCGGTGTCTCCGAAGGCGCCTTCAAGGTCGCCGTGCACCGCCTGCGCGAACGCTTCCACGAGGCGCTGCGTGCCGAACTCGCCCGCACCGTCGATGCCGACGCGGACGTCGACGACGAACTCGCCCACCTGCTGAAGGTGCTGCGCCGCCCGTGACGAACGCCCCGCACGATTTCCTCGCGGCCGGTGTAACCACACCGTCGCCCCTCCTGCACAGGGCAGCATGAGCCCGAACGACGCCAACCTCGATCCGACCCGCCTGCTGCGCCAGGCCCAGCAGAGCGCCGCCGCGCCTGCCGACCCCGAAGCGCTGGCCGCGCTGCAGGCCCGCTTCCCCGAACTGCGCATCGAGCGCCGCATCGGCGAGGGCGGCATGTCGACCGTCTACCGCGCCGTGCAGCAGAGGCTGCAGCGGCCGGTGGCGTTGAAGGTGCTGCGGCAGGAACTGGCGGCGCAGCCGGAGTTCCGCGCCCGCTTCGAACGCGAGGCCCAGGCGATGGCCGCCCTCGACCATCCGCGCATCCTGCGCGTGATCGAGTTCGGCGAGCGCGACGGCGTGTACTTCCTGTTGACGGACCTCGTCGACGGCGTCGACCTGCGTCGGCTGATGGAACTCGGCCAGGTGTCGCCGGGCGAGGCCTTGCGGCTGGTCCCGCAGATCTGCGAGGCGCTGCGCTACGCGCACATGCACGGCGTCGTGCACCGCGACGTCAAGCCGGAGAACATCCTGGTCGACCTCGAGGGCAACGTGCGCATGGCCGACTTCGGCCTGGCTCGCATGGCCCGCGGCGACGAGCCGCCCGCGGCGTTGACGCGCACCAGCCAGATCCTCGGCACGCCGCACTACATGGCTCCCGAACAGTGGCGCAGCGGCCACGTCGACCATCGCGCCGACATCTTCTCGCTCGGCGTCGTGCTCTACGAACTGCTGACCGGCAAGCTGCCGATCGGCGACTTCGCGCCACCGTCCGACCGCGAAGGCGTGCCGCCGCAGCTCGACTCGGTGGTGCGGCGCGCGCTCGCGCAGGATCCCGAACGGCGCTTCCAGCAGGTCGGCGAGTTCGAACAGGCGCTCGACCAGGGCACCGCGCCGGTGGCTCCCGTTGTGGGCAGCTGGCTGTCCCGGCACATCGGGACGATCGCCCTCGTGCTCAGCTGCGGCATCGCGCTGTGCGGCTGCCTGGTACTGGCGTTCGGTGTACTTCGGGCCCATGGGGCCTTCGGGGTGCGGGACGGGGGAGCGCTGACCTTCTACCTGGTCGGTGCCGCCGCCTACTTCGCCATCAGCACGGCGCTCGCGGTGGTCGCTTGGCACCGTGTGCGGCTTCAGCCGGAAGCCCCGGGTCGCGGCCCGAGTGTGTTCCTCGCCTGGTTCGGGCCGGTCGTACTCTTCGTCGTCGGGCTGCTCGGGTTCTTGTCGCAGTACAAGGAAGTGCAGGAACGGGAGTGGATCCTGCTGCTGGTCGCCGCCGTGCTGCTGCCGCTCGCGGCGTGGTTCCTGCATCGCCAGGCGGTGCAGGCAGCTCGAGCACAAGTCCGTCCGCAGCCGGCGCCGAAGTAGTCGTGCTGGCCGTCGTGTCGGGGTGCGCGGATCGGGCGGAAGGGATCGGTGCGCGGAGGCGCGTATGCTCGCCGTCCTCCCTCGCGTCCATCGCCGATCGTTGCACGACCGCACTGCGCCTTCGACGGCCTGACCCGAGCCGCTGCCCGAACTCGCTCTCCAACCCATGCCCATCGACATCGTGATCGCCGCCCGCAACGAGCAGGCGACCATCTACGACACGCTCGCCGCCCTCGCCGCCCAGGTCTGTCCCGAACCGTTCCGGGTCATCGTGTCGACCAACGGCTGCACCGACGGCACCGCCGACGTGGTGCGCCGTGCTTGCCGCGAACTGGCGAACGAGCGCTGCACGATCGAACTCGTCGATCGGCCCGAGCCCGGCAAGACCGGCGCGCTGAACGCGGCCGAGCAGCGCATCACCAGTCCCGGCGTGCGCATCTTCCTCGACGCCGACATCCGGCTGTCGCCGAACGCCGTCGCCGCGCTGGCGGCCGCCGTCGCCGGACCCGCACCGCGCATCGCCGCGCCGCGCAAGACGCTGCGCCCCGGCAAGTCCTGGCTCGTCGACTTCTGTTCGCGCTGCTGGCTCTACCTGCCGTGGGTGCAGGACGACGTGCTCGGCGGCGGTGCGTTGGCCGTCAACGCCGCCGGCCGCGCCCGCTGGCAGGAGTTCCCCAAGGTCGTCGCCGACGACACGTTCGCCGCGATGCAGTTCGCGCCTGAGGAACGCATCGTCGTGCGCGAGTGCACGACGGCGGTCCGCTTCCCGAACAGCGTGAAGGAAATGCTGCGCGCGCAGCGGCGCTGGGTCGACGGTGGCCGCCAGCTCGAGGCGTCGCCGCATCGGCCCCCGTACGGGCCGGCGTGGTCGAGCAAGCGCAGGCTGCGCGCGATGCTGCACCCGATCGTGTTCGCGGCGGCGCTGGTGGTGCGCTGCCAGCGCATCGCGGCGCGCCTGTTCTCGCGGCCGCCGCAAGCGGCGGGCTGGTCGACGCCGCGCTGAGCGGTGGTTGGGTGTCGCCAGATTCCGTGGCAGAGTCTCGGTAGAGTCGGGGGAGATGGCGCTGATCGCCGACACCGTTCCGCTGGGTGGGCTCCTGGCTTCCGGAGTGATCCTGGGGTTGTTCGGCGTGGTGGGGTGGATTTGTCGGCCGCGGCCGCGGCGCGATCCCAAGCAGCTCGCCATGGAGAGAGGCCACGTCGAACTCACCGAGTCCGATTCTGCGGCTGGAGCCGATCACCTCGCTATTTGGTTGCGTGGTCGAGGGATCGTGGCCTTTGCCTGTGCCGAGGAGATGCCGCCGAAGCCTCGGTCGCCGCAAATGATCGAGATCTTCGGAGCCGAGGCGGTGTTCCTCGAGCGCCGCTACCGGGCATTCGTCGTCGTAGCGAAGGACGACTTGGATCGAGCCCAGCAGCTCCTCGGCATCGTTCCATCGAAGTCTGCCCGTAAGCGGCGCGGCAAGGAGTCGACGAAGCACCGGCGGCGATGAGGTTCGCGCTGTACGAACGCGTCGTCGTGCGCGAATGCGCGTCTTGCGCCGCGTTCTCCCCGCAAGCAGCTTTCCTTGGCGCCCCGAACGGCCAGACGACGCCTTGCGAATCGGCAACCCGCAACCAACACCCATGAACGTCGCCATCTGCACCGCCTACGGCCGCCCCGAGGTCGTCGTGATCCAAAAGGTCGATCGCCCCACGCCCGCGCGCGGCGAGGTCCTGGTGCGCGTGCGCGCCACCACCGTCACCTCCGCCGACAGCCGCCTGCGCCGCGCCGATCCCGCGCTGACGCGACTCGTCAACGGCCTCTTCCGCCCGCGTCGCTGGGCCCGGCTCGGCAGCACGTTCTCCGGCGAGGTGGTGGCGTGTGGACCGGGTGCGGCGCGCTTCCAGCTCGGCGAGCGCGTGTTCGGAGCCACCGGCATGAGGCTCGGTGCGCACGCGGAGTATGTGTGCCTGGAAGAAGCGGGCGCGATCACGCGACTGCCGGACCAGCTGAGCCACGAGCAAGGCGCCGCGCTGCCGTTCGGCGGCCTCGCGTCGCACTTCTTCCTGCGTCGTGCAGCGATCCAGCCGGGCCAGCGTGTGCTCGTCTACGGCGCCTCCGGCAGCCTCGGCACGGCCGGCGTGCAGCTCGCGCGCGCAGCGGGTGCCGTGGTCGACGGCGTGTGCAGCGCGGCGAACGCGGCGCTGGTGCAGTCGCTCGGCGCCGCGCGCGTGTTCGACTACGCGCGGGAGAACTTCGCCGACGTTGGCGAACGCTACGACGTCGTCTACGACGCGGTCGGCCGGAGCGACTTCGGCGATTGCCTGCGCGCGCTCTCGCCGCGCGGGGTGTACCTGCGCGCGGTGCACATGACGCCCGGGCCGTTGTTGCGCGGACTGTGGACGGGGCTCACCAGCCGGAAGCGCGTGCTGGGCGGTGTGGCGAGCGAACGACTGGCGGACTTGCAGTTCCTGTGCGACCTCGCTGCTGCCGGTCGGCTCCGTCCCGTCGTCGATCGCACGTTTCGATTCGAGGAGATCGTCGAGGCGCATCGCCACGTCGACAGCGGGCACAAGCGCGGCGAAGTCGTGGTGACGCTTGCCGAGAAGTGAGGCGTCGGGCTCGCCGCGGGAGAGGCCTATGACCGGCCGCGCCGACTGCCGGTTGGGTTGATCGCGCCACCGATCGCAGCAGCGGCCAGGATGGCCGCCGCTTGCGCTTCACTGCACCACGAACTCGGCGCAGTTGCTCAGCGCGGACACCGGCGGCACGTTCGAGCAGGTGAATGCCTGGCAGAGCACGCGGATGCCGCTGAGTGCGGGCAGGTTCGGCAGTGGGAACGCGAGCGTGAACCCGTCGAAAGGCCAGACCGGCAACGCCACCAGTTCGAAGGGGTCCGGCAAGCACAGCAGGCCGACGATGCCAGGGAGCGGCACGGCCACCGGATCGCCGAGGCTCAGATAGACGCCCGTGGCGTCCATCGGTGTCACCAGAACGTCGAACTGGACGATCGAGCCAGGTTGCGGAGCGGGCGTCACCAACATGCTCGGTGTGCGGTGAAAACCTGCAGGAATCGCAGCCGTGCCGTTCGCGTTGCTCACCTCGACCAGCTTCGGGCCAGCGCCGTCGCTGGGGACGATGCAGGTCAGCGTGTTCGCGTCGACGACGACGACGTTGGCCGCCGCGAGGCCGCCGACGGTGACCTGCGGCGTGCTGCCCAGGTCGAAGTAGTTCCCGGTGATCGTGATCGGCACCGGGCCCGCGTCGAAGCGCGCCCGCCGCGGCGTCAGAGAGGTGGCGATCGGCTGCAGCACCGTGGTGATGCCGCACAGATCGTCCTCTACCAGGGCGAGAGCCGTCGATTCGCTGGCGTCGAGGTAGAGAGCCGTGACCTGCGAGAAGAAGCTCGCCGGCGAACACGACAGGGCTTGGCTACCCAGCGACAACTGGGTGGCGGTGTCGTAGATCGTCAACGTGCTCGGCGCCGTCATCACGTAGGCCTTCGTCGCCGTGGCGTTGAAGCGACCCACGCCACCGGGGATGAGCGCGCCGACCTGCAAGAAGGTGGCGGTGTCGAGAATCTGCCCGCTGCTCAGCAGGATGCGCGAGCCATCCGCGCTGACATCGGCCCTCTGTGTGCCGGAGACGCTGCCATGATTGTCCTCGAGCACGATCGGCGCGGTCGGCGACGAGATGTCGAGTTTGTAGAGCGAGTTCGGTGCGAAGCCCTCGCCGACGTAGAGGAACTGCTCGAGAGGATCGCGGTGGAATCGCGGCCCGGCGCGGATGATGCGGTTGCTGGCGACGCGACTGGCGGTGTTGCCGAGGTCGCGACGGATCAGGACGACGTAGGCGAATCCGGAGCTGTCCGGATTGGCGGTCACGAAGATCCAACCCGGCTTGGCCTCGATCACGTCCCAGGTGCTCGGATGGTCGAGCAGGGTCCCGATGTTGATCGTCTCGCTGACCGTCAGGGTATCGAGGTCGAGGTAGGCGACGCTCGATCCCTGGTTCAAGGCGACGAACAACGTGCTGCCGTCATGGCTGATGTCGATGCCGCTCGGCCGCGGCGCGATCACGACGCTGGTGATCACCGAGAAGTCGGCGCGATCGACGACGACGATGCGGTTCTGGTCGGGAACCGAGACGTAGAATCGGTTGCGTGTCTGGTCGTAGGCGATGTCGTGGGCGTTGCCGGGGAGCGCGACCGTCACCGGGATGGCAGAGGTGGTGCCGATCTGGGCAGGGATGGTCGCTGTGCACACGGCGAGCGCCGTGAGCAGGAAGACGAGTGATGGCAGGCGCATTGTGGGGATCTGGGGATCTGGGGGTCTGGGGATCTGGGGTTCCTTGGGCCGCTGACGCAGGGCCTCCTTGCCGTGGGATACACGAAGATTGCCGCACGTCGCAACCACTCCAGGCAGTCCAGGCACGCGCTGGAGCAAGGCTGCCGTCCCCGGGCACCCCCAGCGGACAAAGCGCCCGGGCCACATCCCATGCACCTTCCGTCCCTGCTGCGCGTCGTTCCCCTGCTGACCCTGCTTTCACCGGCCATAGCCCAGATCCGCTGGACGCCGGACTTCGCCGAGGCGATGCAGCGCGCCAAGGACGAGGGCAAGGTGGTCCTGTTCGCCTTCAACCTCGCCGGCGAACGCGCCAACGACGAGATGGTGGCCGACCACTACAAGGACCCGACGCTCGGCAAGCTGTCGCAGGCCACCATCAACGTGTTCTGCTCGATCGCCAACGAACCGCGCGTGCCCGGTGTGACGCCGGCCCAGCAGCAGGCGGCCGAACAGCAAGCGCGGCTGCAGGTGCTGAAGATCGGGCCGGGCGAAGACGTGATCGCCCCGCAGCACGTCTTCGTCGGGCCCGACGGCACGGTGCTGAGTTCGGTGCCGTGGCGGATCACCAAGGGCGAGCTCGAGTGGGCCTGGGTCGACGCGATCCGCAAGGTCGACGCGTCGTTCGCCTGGCAGCCGAGCCCCGGGACGCGGGCGCCCGGGCGACTTGCGTTCGGTGCCGTCGAGCGCGGCGAGAATCGCAAGCCGCCGACCAAGGCCGAGGTCGCCGAGGCCCTGAGCGAGGTCAAGAAGTCGCGCGGCGGCATGATGCGCAGCCTCGGCCACATCGAGACGCTGATGCGCAGCGACGAGCCCGAGGCGGTGGCCTACGTGGCGACGACGGTGAACGGGCTGCAGTCGGCGTGGCTCGTGGGCGCCATCGACTCGATGGGGATGATCTCGCCGAAGGTGCACCACGGCACGATCCTCGGCCACGTCGCCGACAAGGACGAGGCGGTGCGGCTCGCGGTGGCCGGGGCCCTCGAGCGCATGGCCGAGCCGAAGGCCTACGCGCCGCTGCTGAAGCAGTACAAGGTCGAGAAGGTCGACGGCGTGCGTGGCCGCCTGTTGCGCGCGATGGCGAGCTGCGGGCCGACGCAGAAGGAGACCCTGGCGCAGATCGACAAGGTGCTCGCCAAGGAGCCGAACGCCGACGTGCGCGCCCAGGCCGTGCTCGCGCTGGCGCAGCTCGAGGACAAGGCGAAGGTGTACCAGGGGCTGCGCAACGCGCTGCGCGACGCGTCGCCGAAGGTGCGGGCGACGGTGGCGTTCGCGATCGCGCAGCGCCGCGACACCGAGTTGGCGAAGGACCTCGAAGAGGCCGTGCTGCGCGAGTCGGAGCTCGACACGAAGGCGTGGATCGAGGCGGCGGTCGTGGTGGTGCGCGGCGGCGATGGCGCGCCGTTCAAGAACTTCCTCGAGCGGGAGCTCGGCGAGAAGGTGCCGGCGGCGGGGCTCGGTGGCCTCGGCGGCCGTGGTGGGGCCGGGCGCGGCGGCCCGGGTGGTGGCTAGCGACGAAGGCCGCCCGACCGGTCGGAACTGCAGCAGGGCCTGGTCGAGAAGGCGCTCCGGCCTCGTGGCGTCGCTCAGTTCCCCGACCCGTCCGCGCGCATCGTCGCGGCCATGAACAGCCGACGAGCTTCCTGTTCCCGAGTCTGGGCTTCGGAGATCTCGGCCAGCGCGCGTTCGGCCTCTGCCACCAGCGCCGGATCGGCACCCGGGAGGAAGGTGCATCGATCGATGCTTCCGCCTTCCGGCACCTGCCACCGTGATTCCCGGCTGAGGACGTCGAGGAGGCGGGCAGCAGCGGAGAAGGCGTCTCGCGTGGCCTCGATCATGCGTGGCTCGAGAACCAGGTAGCGCTCGTCGCGATCGGCTTCACGACGAGCGAGGGACTGTTCGACACCACCCTGGAGCAAGGTCTGGATCAGACTCTCGCGACTCCTCCGTTCGACCAGCGACGTCAAGCTCTGGCTCACGGCGAGCGCCAGATCCCGACGCTGGCGCAGCTGCTCGGGAGAGCCCAGCCCCTTGGCCAGCATTCCGCCCGCAGATTCGAACTGCTGGAACTGCTCCTTGGCGGCCATCTGCAGTTGCCTGCAGTCGTCCGCCAGTTTTCGTCGCAGCTGCGCCACCTTGCCAAGCTCCATCGTGTCGACCATCAGGGTCATGCCCACGGCAAGGACCGCGGTCAGGATCACGCCCCGCCGTGACTTCAGGGCGAAGGCGATCAACGTCGCTGCGACGGGAACCACCGAGGAGCCGACGATCAGGCCCAGGCTGTACGCCGAGTAGTCCGGCACGAGCCGCATCTTCAGCAAGGCAGGCACCAAGAGGATCAGGCCCACCCACCACGGAAACACCGCGGTCTTCGGAAGGCTCGGCGGTTCTGCGACCGTCTCCTTCTGCGTCGTCATCGCGGCAGTCTCTGCGAACTGCGCCAACCTGTCCATGTCGCCCCAGGGCTGACGACCGCTGGCAACCGGACACCTTTGCTCGGCGTCCGCTGATCAGCGCGCCGCCAGCTCGTACATCACTGCCCGAACCTGCGCGGCGTGGCGCGCCTCGTGGTAGCCGAGGAACGCGATCCACTGCTGGAACGTCAGCGCACCGAGCACCGGGTGCGGGGCCTGCACCGCGTCGGTGCGCTTGCCGTCGACGCGCGCCAGCAGCTCGAGCAGTTCGCGGCGCTGGTCGGCGAGCGTCTGCCAGGCGGCGTCGGCGCTCAGCGCGCCCTTCGGCTGCACCTGCGGGCCGGCGGCGACGCGGCGTTCGCGGTCGAGCAGCAGCGCACCGTCGATCGTCGGCAGCACCGGCGTCGTGTCGGGATCGTCGGGTAGCGGGTCCGCGGCTTCGGCCTTCTGCACGCCGCGGCGCAGCAGGGCGATGACCTGGCGTTCGACGATGGCGAGGTGCTCGAGCACTTCGGCGATCGACCAGCGCTCCGGCGTCGGACGCTGGCTGCGGATGGCGGGCGGGGCGGCGTCGAGGGCTTGGCGCAGCACGTCGCGCTGGCGGGCGAGATGGTCGAGCAGTTCGTCGGTGCGGGGATGCACGCAGACAGCGTAGCGACCGAGCGGTCCACCGGCTCCGGTGCGCTGCGGGCCGCGATGCCGGAGCGCGGTCGCCGTCGTCGCGGAGGAAGTGGCGGACTCGTCCGTCCTGCGGCCCATGCCCGTCTCGCCACCACCCGCCGCTTTGCCCAGGCGAACGGCCCGGCGCGGTGCTGCACGGTGGCTGCCGTGGCTGGTGGTGTTGGCGAGCCTGCTGCTGATCGCGTTCGCCTGGTGGCCGGCTGCCGTCGTCGAGCCGCCGTCGGCGCCGCCTGCGGCGAACGAGCCAGCGCCCGCACCGTCGGTGGCTTCGGCAAAGGCCGCGGCGAGCGACGCCACGTTCGCGCCCGTGCGCGAGAGCCCGCAGCGCCGCAGCGTGCAGTTGCTCGAAGCCGGCCTCGGGGCGCCGCTCGCGCTGCGGCGGCTGCGCGTCGACGGCGAGTTGGCGACGACGACGATGGACGGTCGCCTCGAACTGCCGCTGGCCGACGTGGCGATCGGCCCCGACGTCGACCGCGACGGCGCGTGGTTCGATCCGATCGTCGTGCCGCGCGATGCCGCGAACACGCTCGACGTTCCCTGCTACGGCTGGCTGCAGATCGGCGATGCGGTCGTCGCTCCGCACGTCGAAGTCGACGTGCGCATCGTCGACGTCGCCTCGGTGCCGCCGGGCGAGATCCAGGCCTGGCTCGCGGCGGATGCGGTCGACGCGGCGACGATGCCAGCCTCGTTCGCCGCCGCGACGTTTCGTGGTCGTCCGGGCGAACGCTTCCGCCTGCGCTCCGGCCGCACGTACTTCGTCGGCGCGTTCGGCAAGGCGCCGGCGGTGCTGCAGCCGGGGCATCACTCGTTGGTCGGCACCTGGTACGAAGTCGAAGGGCGGCGCCAGTTCATCGCCGGCGTCAATCGGCGCGGCGGCGTGCGCATCAGCTCGGGGCTGCCCGTGTTCCCGGCCGTCGCCACCGACGTGCCGCTGCGCGTCGACGGCCTCGGCGCGATCGCCGTGCACTTCGATGCGCTCGCGGCCGACACCGACGCGCGTGTACAGTGGTTTCGCCGGACCAAGCCCGACGAAGGCGGGGCCGGCGAGGCGTGGCGCAGCGTGGATTCGTTCACCGGCCGGCTGGTGCAGGGTCGGCCGCCGCTGGTGCGCCGCGACCTGGTGCACGGCAGCTATCGGGTCACGGCCAGCCTCGCGACCAACGACGGCATCGACGTGATGGCGTGGCAGTGCGAGGTCGGCGACGTCGCGGTCGAACTGGTGCAGTCGCGCTATCCGGGGCGCCACGAACTCGAGGTGCGCGGGCGCGAGCCGGGGCGGCGGCGGGCGCTGGTCGGCCTGTCGGGCCTGCGCCTGCCCGGGGCCAGCGAGGGCGACGCCGACCTGGTGCTGCTGGGCGACGTCGACGTGCCGGGGGACTTCGTCGTCCGCGGTCTGCCGTGCACCCGCGGCGCGTTGATGCTGCTCGAGCGCGATGCGCCCAGTGGCAGCGAAGGGCCGTTCCATCGCGACTTCGACCTCGTGCGCAGCCGGTTCGTCGGCCTCTGAGCCGTTCTCTCGGGACGTGCCGCGCACGAAGCGCCGGGCCATCGTTGGCCGCGCCCGGGTGCCTCGGCAGAATCTTCGCCCCCATGAGCGAAGCACCCAGGATCCTGAGCGAGCGCCGCGGCGACGTCGTGCTCGTCACGCTGAACGCGCCCGAGCGCCGCAACGCCATCGACCAGCAGATGGTCGACGGCCTGCACGCGCTGCTCGACCAGCACTGGCACGACGAATCGGTCGCGGCGCTGGTGCTGACCGGAGCCGGCGACAAGGCGTTCGCCGCGGGTGCCGACATCGCGCAGCTGCGCGAGCGCACGTCGCGCGACGCGCTGAAGGCGATCAACAGCGGCATCTTCAACCGCATCGAGGAGTTCCCGGCGCCGGTGATCGCGGCGATCAAGGGCTTCGCGCTCGGCGGCGGCTGCGAACTGGCGATCGCCTGCGACCTGCGCGTCTGCGGCGAGTCGGCGAAGCTCGGCCAACCCGAGGTCAAGCTCGGCATCATCCCGGCGGCTGGCGGCACCTACCGCCTGCCGCGCCTGATCGGCCTCGGCCGCGCGCGCGAACTGGTCTACACCGGCCGCATGGTCGACGCGCAGGAAGCGCTGCGCATCGGCCTCGCCAACGCCGTCGTGCCGGACGCCGAAGTCGTCGACAAGGCGCTCGCCATCGCCGGCGAGATCGCGCAGAACGGCCGCCTCGCGGTGCGCGGCGCCAAGCGCGCGCTCAACGCGCTGTCGCGGCCCGGCCACGAGAACGCGGTGGCGTTCGAGAGTTCGGTGCAGGCGGTGCTGTTCGACAGCGACGACAAGAAGGCGCGCATGGACGCGTTCTTGAGCAAACAGAAACGAGGCTGAGGGCGTAATGGCCCTTGCAGCGGACCGGCGGCCGGCCGCTGAAGGGTCGCAACGGGAGTGACTATGAGCAACATCTACGGAACGGTGGCGGTCTTGGGGGCGGGCACGATGGGGGCGGGCATCGCGCAGGTGTGCGCGCAGGCCGGCTCCAAGGTGGTCCTGCAGGACATCACGGAGGAGTTCGTGCAGAAGGGCCTCGGCCGCATTCGCGACTTCCTGCAGAAGGGCGTCGAGAAGGGCAAGGTCAAGGCCGAGGACCGCGACGCGGTGCTGGCGCGCATCACGACGACCACCGACCGCAAGGCCGCGTGCCGCGACGTGGCGCTCGTGATCGAGGCGGTGCCGGAGAAGCTCGAGCTGAAGAACGGGCTGTTCCGCGAACTCGCCGACGTCGTGTCGCCGCAGTGCGTGCTGGCGAGCAACACGTCGTCGCTGTCGCTGGCGAAGGTGTTCGCCGGCGTGCACGGCCAGGAGCGCTGCATCGGCATGCACTTCTTCAACCCGGTGCCGCTGATGGCGCTGCTCGAACTGGTGCGCACCGACGCGACCAGCCAGGCGACGATCGACGCGGTCACCGCCTACGCCAAGCAGCTCGGCAAGGAGCCGATCCTGGTCAAGGACAGCCCCGGCTTCGCCAGTTCGCGCCTCGGCGTCTGCCTCGGTCTCGAGGCGATCCGCATGCTCGAGAGCGGCGTCGCGTCGGCCGAGGACATCGACAAGGCGATGGTGCTCGGCTACGGCCACCCGATGGGCCCGCTGAAGCTGACCGACCTGGTCGGCCTCGACGTGCGCCTCGCGATCGCCGACTACCTGAAGAAGGAACTGAACCACCCCGGCTTCGAGGCGCCGGCGCTGATGCGGCGCATGGTCGCCGAGGGCAAGCTCGGCAAGAAGTCGGGCCAGGGCTTCTACAAGCACTGAGGCGGGTCGCCTTGCAGTGCGGCCTGGCTCCGGCCGGTCCGCAAAGCTCGGATAATCTAAAGTGGCGCCTTACTTTATCATGATAAAGTAAGGCGATGATCGCTCGTGCGCTGCACCTTCCGGCCCGTCCGGCCGAGAGCTTCTTCCTCTGGGGGCCGCGACAGGTGGGCAAGAGCAGCCTGCTGTCCGCGACCTACCCGGACGCTCGCACGGTCGACCTGTTGCGCACCGACGAGTCGACGCGCTACCTGCGGGAGCCGAGCCTGCTGCGCGACGAACTGCGCGATGCTCCAGCGGGGACCCTGGTCGTCGTCGACGAGGTGCAGAAGGTGCCAGCGCTGCTCGACGAGGTGCACTGGCTGATCGAGAAGCGGGGCCTGTGCTTCGCCTTGTGCGGTTCCAGTGCGCGCAAGGTTCGCCGCGGACACGCCAACCTGCTGGGTGGTCGCGCCGTCCGGCATGAACTGTTCGGGTTCGTCTCGCACGAACTCGGCGAACAGTTCGATCTCGTGCGCATGGTCAACCACGGCACGCTGCCCCGGCACTACCTGCACGATCGACCGGCGAAGCGGCTGCAGGCCTACGTCGACGACTACCTGAAGGAGGAGATCGCGGCCGAGGCGCTGGTGCGCAACGTGCCGGCGTTCGCCGGCTTCCTGCGGGCGGCGGCCATCGGCGACACCGAGATGGTCAACTACCAGAACATCGCGCGCGAGTGCGGCGTGTCGTCGGTGACGGCCAAGGAGCACTACTCCATCCTCGAGGACACCTTGCTGGGGCGCTACGTGCCCGCGTTCACGGCCCGACCCAAGCGCCGTGCGATCCTGGCGCCGAAGTTCTACTTCGCCGACGTCGGCGTCGTGAACCACCTGACGAAGCGCAGCGCCCTGGCGCCGGGCTCGGAGCTGTTCGGCAAGGCGCTCGAGAACGTCGTGCTGCACGAGCTGCGCGCCTACCGCTCGTATCGCGAACGGCCGTGGGACATCGCCTACTGGCGCCTCGCCAGCGGCATCGAGGTGGACTTCGTACTCGGCGATGCGGAGGTGGCCATCGAAGTGAAGTCGACGACTGCCGTGGCGACGCAGCACCTCAACGGACTCGGTGAGTTCGCCACCGAGTACCCGGAGGTGCGCCGCCGGATCTGCGTGTGCCTCGAGCCGCGGCGACGGTTGTTGGTCAGCGGCATCGAGGTGCTGCCGGTGCCCGAGTTCTTCCGCCAGCTCTGGGCCGGAACGATCGCGTGATGCGTTCCGGCCCCGGTCGCCTTCCTTGCAGACGACGCAGCGGCTGATGGTGTCGAACTCGTGCTGGATGGGGCCTGCGTCGCGGCGTCCTGGCAAGCACCGAGCCGGGTCGCCGGTCGGCGAGCCGACTCAGTTCTGGCCGAGCAGCAGCTGCACGCCGTTCGACGTCGCGAGGCCGAACGCGTTGATGCCCGGCGTCAGCGTCGCCGTCTGCGCCATCGCGACCGCGCCCGACAGCGACGCACTGCTCGGCACCGTCCACGGCACGCTCGCCGTGCTGCCGCTGACCGGGAACGTGCCCAGCGCGTCGAGGCCGAGATACAGCTCGCAGCCCGGCATGCCGAGGAACGTCAGGTCCGCGCCCGGCGTGACCTGCGTCGCCGACAGCACGATCAGGCCGGCGACGGTGCCCGCCGGGATGTTGGCGGTGACGAGGTCGATGGTCGAGCCGAGCACCGGGCGCTGCTGCGACGTCAGCGTCACGTCCGGCGTCGAGCCCGCGCACAGCGAGAAGCCGGCCGGGATCGTCGCCGACACGTCGGAGTTGCCCGGATCCTGCGCGTTGCCGCCCGGCGTGAAGCCGACCAGCGCGTTCGGCACCATGCCGTTCAGCGCCTGGTAGATCACCGCCACGTCACCGTTGGCGAAGAACTGGTACTGGAACGTGCAGGTCGTGCCCTGTTGGCCGTAGTGCGGCACGTTGGTGAAGCTGATGCGCACGACGCTCGGCGTCGAGTCGACGCGAACCTGGCCGGTCGTCGGCAGCAGGTCGTACCAGAGCCCGGCCCAGCGCGGCGCCCCGCTGAGGAACTCGGTGCTGGTCGGCGTCCAGTTGACGCCGTTGTTCGCCGCGGAGACGAAGCCGTTCGAGCAGACCTTCAGGCTCGTGGTCGCGCCGCCCGGGTAGGGCAGGGCGAACGGCAACGCGACGTTCACCTCGACGTCGTCGCCCATCGTCAGCGCGGTGCCAGCCGGCGTCACATAGGTCGCGGTGCCGGTGCCGACCGTGTAGTTGGTCCCGTTCCACGAGAGCTGCCACTTCGTGTTGGCGAGGTCGCAGGTGCTGCCCGGCGCGAACAGTTGGTAGAACGACGCGGCGCAGTCGATGCCGCCGCAGCCCTGGCCGACCGGCGTCGCCTGCGCGAAGCTCGCACCGCTCGGCGCCTTGGCGCCGACCAGCACCTGCAGGGCACCGGGGCCGACGCGCGCCTCGTCCAGCGCGACGAAGCTCTGGCCCGGGGCGAAGTTCGCGTCGAAGCCGAAGTTGAAGATGGTGTTCCAGTTCAGCGGGTTGCTCGCCGGCGCCGTGAACACGATCTCGTTGCCGGCGCGCGCGGCCGTCCAGTCGTTCAGCGCGTCGCCGTCGATGTCGCGGAACGTGAAGTTCGATGCGGTCGCGCCGGCGTCGATCGGGATGCGCAGCGTGGCGCCGCCGCGGTGGTTGTCGACGTTGTGCACCGCGTACTCGTAGTGGAACTGGCCACCGCCGAGCGGCGTCACCTTGCTGGCGACGAAGAAGCGGCCGTCGTCGTTGCCGTTGCTGGCGCTGTTCAGGTCGGCGCCCGGCCAGTGCCGCAGGATCGAGCCGAAGTCCTCGCCGACGGTGCTGTTGCCGACCGTCCAGCCGGAACCGTTCCACGTCGCCGTCATGCCGCGCGACTTCAGGTTGTCCCAGCGGTTGGCGACGGCTTCCCCCTGGTGGATCAACTGGATGCCGTAGAAGTACTGGGCGCCGGCGATGCCGAGGTCCGACTCCTTCACGGTCACCCGGTTCTGGACCTCGTCGCCCACGTTGATCGGGCTCTGGTTGCCGTCGTTGTTCGCCGGCGAGCCGACGTTCGGCAGCCCCTGGTCGAAGAACGAGCCGAGGTGGTTCCACGTGCCGAGCCACGGGTCGATCTCGTCGGGCGGGCCGAGGTTGAAGCGCGAGCCGTTGTTGCCGGCGGTGTAGGTGTCGCTGCAGGTGACGCCCATCTGGTTGCCGCCGATGCCGTTGCACGGGCCGCAGCCGCCGCTGGTGCTGGCCGACGTGAACGCGTGCTTGCAGTAGGAGCGATCGCTGATCTGCTCCATGCGGTCGTTGCGCAGGCGCGTGATCAGGAACCCGAACTTCGGGTGGTTCTCCTGCATCTGCGCATACCACGGGATGCTGACCGATCCCGGATTGCACATCGTGTTGCGCATCGACAGGCCGATCTCGCCGCCCGGGTAGGCGGCGCCGCGTCGGCCCCAGTAGGTGATGTCGTCGAGGATCTCGAGCTTGCCGTCGAGGCCGGGGACCACGTTGGACTGCGCGGCGAGGCTGCTGACCAAGGCGGCGAGAGAGAACAGAGCGAGTCGTTGCTTCATCGTGAGAGGCGGCGGTGCGACGACGCGCACCGAAGAGCAGGCCGCTCAGCTACCGGCAGGTGCCACGCGTGTAACCGTCGCTGGCGCATTGCCGCAGGCTGCCCCGAAACGACCCGGCCCACGCGCTTCGTCGTCGCGTGGGCCGTGGCGTTCGTTCGCACGAAGACTTGCTGGAGCAACCGCTCCGTTGCCCTGCAGCTCCCAGCGGATGCAGTTGCCGAGGCCGTAGCCGAGCCCGCCGCCGCCGAAGCACAGGGTCAGGCGTCGCGAGCGGAACACCGCTCCGGCGTCGCCTCGCCTCACATGCGCGTGCGCCAGCGCACGCCGCTCTTCGACGTGTGCGTCGTCGTCACGGCCTTGTCGATGCCCAGGCGCTTCATCTCCTCGCCGAGGCTCTGCATCATGCCGAGCATCATCTCGAGTTGCGGCGGCATCTCGTCGCCCATCTGCGCCTGCAGCTCCCTCGCCTTCGCGGCGCTCTTGAACGCCTCCGACATCGACGCGACCGCGATGCCGGTCCAACCCTCCGGCAGGCCCGCGGCGAGGCTCTTGATGCGCGCCGGCATGCCACCTTCCGCGCTCTTGCTGGCGTCGAGCACCGACCGCAGCGTGCGTTGGCCGGACTCGTCGTTGCGCAGCGACAGCAGCAGCATGTCGTCGGTCACTGCGTACTCGACCTGCAGCATGCCACCGATGTTCAGCTTGTAGACCTTGTGACCCTGGTACTCCTCGGTCTTGCGGGCGGCCTGCATGCCGAAGCTGCGGATCATCGTCTCCATCGACTCGCCGAACGCCTTGCCGTTCTTCAGCTCGACGGCCATGCAGCTGGGCAGCATCTGCAAGAAGGCGTCGATCTCGCTGCGGGGCTCCTCCTCTTCGGCGCCCTCCTTGGCGGCCGGGTTCAGGAAGAGCATCTGCGCGCCGAGGTGGTCGAACAGGTCCTCCTTGACGCGCAGCTTGGTGGCCTCGTTCGCCTGCGCCATCGCGTCGTCCCAGCTCATCGGCGCCTCGTCGCCCATCGCCTTCCAGACCTTGCCGACGATCTCGAACACCACCTTGGCGTCGACCGTCATCAGGTTGAAGTCGACGTCGTCGGGCACCACGCGCAGCAGCTTGAGCGACGGCTGGTCCGAGATCGCGGCGCCGAACAGGCCGAGCTCGCCGGCGAGGCCGAGTTCGGCGTCGAACTGCACGCGCTCACCGTCGGCGGCGATGCTCATGTCGAACTTCTGCATGCTCTCGAGGCCGAGCGTGCGCATCATCTCGGCGCCGTCGAACGGCAAACCCTGCATGTCCATCCCCGCGCCGATCGCCGAGGTCATGGCCTTCATCAGGCTGCCGAGCTCGGCGTGCACGAACATGCTGGCAGCGTCGTTGCCGCCGGTGAAGTGGCCGGTGGCCGCGAGCGCGCGGTTGATCTGCGGCTCGAGCTTGCTGCCCAGGAACATGACCAGGTGGCCGTCGACCAGCGTCGGCAGGCTCATGTTCGGGCCGTCTTCCTGCTCGAGGATGCGGGTCTTCAGGTTGCCGACCGACAGCTCGCGGACCTTGCCGCGCGACGGCGGGTTCTTGTCCGCGGCCTTCTCGACCTCGGCGGCGATCTTGGCCAGGTCGAAGGAGCCGTCCGGCGACAGCGACACGATCACTTCGAACTCCGGCTGCTCGCCGCTCTGCATCATCTCCTCGAGGTTCGACAGGTCGACCTTGGCGGAAACGACGATGTCCCCCTTGTAGGTGGTCACCAGCGCGTCGATCAGGTCGGCGTCGATCGTGCCCTCGCCGCGCAGCTGCTCGATCGCCTGCGCATAGCCTTCCTGCATCATGCCGACCATCGGCGCGAGCGTCTGGCTCTGGAACAGCTTGGTGATCTGGGCCTTCGCGAACTGCTGCTGCCACTTGGCCGGCGAGCTGATGCGGACGACGAAGTTGGCGTCGGCCGGCACGAAGCGGAAGGGCGACTTGTCCTGGGCCGGCAGGGCGCACAGGAGCAAGGACAGGGGCAGTGCGTACAGGGTTCTCATGGTTCTTGCGGGTAGATGAGGAGACGGTCGTGCGCGATCAGGACGAAATCGGTCCGGCCATCGCCGTCGAGGTCGCCAGTGGCCAGCTCGCGCGGTTCGTTGTCGGGTTCTTCGCTCGGGGGCGCCTCGAAGACCGGGATCGCCAGAGCGCGGGCCAGACCTGAAGCGCTGCCGGCGAGGATCTGCACGCCCGGCAGGTGGCGGTCGACGACCACCAGGTCGGCGATGCCGTCGTGGTCGAAGTCGCCGCTGCGTGCGGTCCAATAGAAGGTGCGCTCGGTCGGCGGTTCGTGGGTCGCGATCGTGCGCAAGGCGGCGCCGCGCTCGAACGGCACGCGCAGCACGCCGCGGGCGCCGAGCAGCAGCGCGCCGCCCTGGTGCGGCACCAGTTGCACGAAGTCGAACGCCGGGACCTCGACCGCCTCGGTGCCGCCGCCCGCCTTGGTGCGGATCAGCTTGTTGGTCTTCTTGTCGAGGTAGAGGCGGCGGCCGTCGCCGCAGTCGGCGCACAGGCTCAGCTCGGTGACGCCGTCCGGGCCGTTGTCCTGGGCCAGCACTCGCACGAGGCCCTTGTCGTCGACGCGGAACGTGCGGACGAAGCGCTCGCGCACGGCCAGCAGTGCCGGGTTGCCGCCGGCGGTGCACAAGGCGACGGCGCCGTCGTCGAGCTTCTTGGTGAAGCCGGCGGCCTCCTTCTCCTTGCCCTTCGGCGCCTTCGCCGGATCGCTGCCGAGTGTCAGCGTGCGCAGGCCTTCGCCGGGCACCACGAACGCCACCTCGAGGCCGGCCGCGTCGCCGACGTCGCCGAGCAGCAGCCGCGTCGGATCGGCGGGCACGCGGCCGAGGTCGGCGACCTTCTGCGCGTCCTGGCCCGGCAGCAGGCGGTGCAGGTGGCCTTCGCGCTTCTCGGTGCGGCCGAGCACGAGCACGCCGCCGTTCGGATCGATCGCCGCGGCCAGCGGCTTGTCGACGCCGGCCAGCAGCGCCGGGAACGTGTCGATCGGCAGTGCACCCGACATCCAGCCGACGGCGTCCTCTTCCGGGCTGACCAGCACGAGGTCGTTCTTGCCGTCGCGATCGACGTCGCCGATCGCCACCGCCGCCACGCCGGCGAGCGTCGGCACGGTGCGCAGCACGAAGCTGCCGTCCTTCCATTCGTGCAGCACCAGCTGCGCGCGATCCGGCCGCACCAGCACGAGGTCCTGGTCGCCGTCGCCGTCGAAGTCGCCGACGGTGAACGGCAGCGCCTTGCCGGTCGGGTTCTCGCCGAACGGCCACCATTCGAGCGCCGCCTGGTCGCCGCCCTGGTGCCACTGCTGCAGCGACACACGGCGCAGGGCGCCGGCGATCGTGCCGAGCGCCAGCGAGCCGTCGGCGAGCTTCGTCGGGAACACGTCGCGCAGGTCCTCCATGGCGACGATGCGCCAGGGACCGAACGTGCCGTCGCCGCGGCCGCTGCGCAGGCGCAGGCTCATGTTCGAGCCCGGCGACACCGCGATCAGGTCGAGCTTCTTGTCGCCGTCGACGTCGGTCAGCTGGAAGCCGAACGAGTTCTCCTCGGTCGGCTCGAGCGGCGACAGCTTGGGCGTGCCGCCGAGCTGGGTGACCCAGCGCAGGTTGCCGCGGCCGACGGCGACGAGGTCCGCCTTCTGGTCGCCGTCGAGGTCGCCGGTCAGCATCACGAGGCCGCGGCCACCGAGGCCGAGGTCGAGCGGTGCGCCCGTCGGCTCCTTGCCGGGATGGCGCACGGTCAAACGGCCGCGGCCGTCGACCAGCAGCAGGTCCGGCACGCCGTCGCCATGCACGTCGGCCAGCGCGTAACCGCCGACCTGGCCGTTCGTCGGGATCGGCTCCAGCGTGGTCTCGCGGCCCTTCACGCGCACGGCGACGAGGCGCGCGCGGCGCGAATCGATGGCGACCGCCTCGACGCGGCCGTCGCCGTCGACATCGGCGACCTTCAGGTCGTAGAGGCCGTCGCCGACCTTGACGACCAGGGGGCCGTCGAAGCCGAAGCGACCGCGCAGTTCGGCGGGGATCGGCGGCGGTGTGGCCTGGGCGAGCAGGGGAACGGCGACGGCGAACAGTGCGGCGGGAACCTTGGCGAGCATCCGGCCCGCAATCTATGGTTCCTCGGATGCTCGTCGCAACGCTCGCGCTGCTGTTCTGCTGGCAGGATCCCGCCCCTTCGACCGCTCCGGCCCCGGCCGCCCCCGCGGCGCCGGCCGCCACCCCGGCCAAGCAGGAGCCGGCACCGGTGCGCGCCGACGCCGTCGAGGTGCTCGACCTCGGCAACGGCAACCGCATCCAGGGCCGCGTGCTGCGCACCACCGAGACGCACGTGTTCGTCGACGTCGGCTACGACGTGCTGAAGGTGCCGACCGCCGCCGTGCTTCGCCGCGAGACCGTCGACGGCCAGCGCACCGGCGGCATCGTGCGCGAGAAGCTGTGGGCGCGCGCCGAGCTGCCCGAACGTTCGGTCACCGAAGGCGCCAAGGTGATGGGCGAGGCGGTGGTCAAGATCGAGGCTGCCGGCGGCCAGGGCTCGGGCTTCGTCACCAACGAAGAGGGCTGGGTCGTCACCAACTTCCACGTCGTCGCGCGCGAGGTCGAGGTCGACGTCGTCGTCTACTCGCTCGGCAAGAACGGCTTCGAGCCGCGCACCGTGCGCAAGTGCAAGGTCGCGGCGATCAACCCGCACATGGACCTGGCGCTGGTCAAGATGGAGGCGCCGAGCGACCTGAAGCTGAAGACGGTGTTCCTCGGCGACAGCGAGACGATGCAGGTCGGCGACACGGTCTACGCGATCGGCGCGCCGATCGGCCTCGACCGCACGGTGTCGACCGGCATCATCAGCGTGACGAACCGCACGTTCGAAGGGCGCTGCCACTTCCAGATCACGACGCCGATCAATCCCGGCAACTCGGGCGGCCCGCTGTTCAACCTGCGCGGCGAGGTGGTGGGTGTGAACAGCTCGGGCTACACCGGCCTGCAGGGGCTGAACTTCGCGATCCCGACGAAGTACGTGATCGACTTCCTGAACAACCGCGACGCGTTCGCGCTCGACAACACGCGGCGCGAGAACGGCGTGCATTATCTGCCGGCGCCGCAGAAGCCGAAGCCGGCGAAGTGACGGGGCTGGCGGTGGGGGAGTCGACGGCGGGGAAATCACACGATGGGAACGGGGGTGGCGATGCGCAGGGTCTTGCTCGCATGCCTCGTGGTCTCGCTACCGCTGCTCTGGCTGGCGTTGGCGCCTGACGCCCCGCACGTGGCACCTGATCGCTCGTCCCCTGCAGCCGAGGCACGCGGCGAATCCGCGGGTCCTCCATTGCTCGCGTCGTGTGTCGAACGGCAAGCCGGGGCGCCAGCCGGTGCGCAGCAGGTTGATGATCCAGCGCCCCGAGTCACACAGTGGGTCGACGTCACCGAGGTCCGCGTTCCGGAGTTCCCGCTCGAAACCCTGGTCGCAGGAGTCGATCCTGCGGCAGCGGTCGAGGTGCAGCGGGTCCTCTTGGCGAAGTGGCGCCTCTTGACGGATTGGGGGCGTCGTCGCCCCGACGACTCCCACGCCTTCTTCTTCGCGGCTCTGGCCGATCTGCCGCGCTGGGTGAAGGGCGGCGAGTGCTCGCTGACGGTGCGCTCGGTCCCTACTGGTTTGGACCGATTGAATCGAGATGGACTGACCGGCTTCGTCAACCACAGCGACAGGACGCTCGGCTACAGCATCGCGGGTCACTTCTGGTCCGTGAGGTTCTTCTTCACGTCGGGCAAGCCCGCGCCCGAGCTGTTCGACGCGATCTGGCGGAACCAGCGCCTCCCGAAGTGAGGCCCTCAGCGATCGCGCTTCCTGGGCGCTCCCTCGTGCGATCTCTCCTCCACGACCGGCTCGTCCATCGGCGGCGGCGGTGGTGGGGCTTCGTGGTCGATACGTCGTGTCTCAGTCAGGCCCGTGATCGCCCCACGCACGCGCGGTCGCGCCGGCAGAGGCGGCGCGTTCGCGGCCAGCTGCTGATCGCGGAAACGGATGCTCGTCGCCTGCTGCACTGGCCCGATCGCTCGTACGAGATCCACCATGCTCCGCGACGTGTCGCGCTCGAGGCGACCGTCCGGCATCCCCTGCAGCCACTCGAGCACGACATCGTCCGTGCCGGCGCGCAGGATGGCGTCGGCGACCTGTAGCACGAAGGCGAAGGGAACGTCGTTGGCTGCCGTTACCGCCATCGGCGGCTGGAAGCCCTCTCGACTCGTGCGCAGCAGATCGGCGACGTGCGGCAGCAGGGCGGCGGGCGCCGAAGCACCAGCATCGGCGCCGACGCGGATCGGCACCGGCACGCGCCATGGCTCGAAGTGGCCACCGATGACGTGCGGCAGGAACAGCGCCAGGGCTCCGGGCTCGCCGTCGCTCTCGCTGCGCACGGCGTAGAAGACCTGGTAGACCGCCGGATTGCTGCGGAACAGCACGACGTGCACCGGTGCCAGGGTTCCGAACGGCAGTTCCCCGTCGGCGGCGATGACGACCTTCAGGTCGCTCGTCTGCAGGAACTGGATCTTCGTTCCGAGGCGTTTCGCTGCTTCTCGTTGCACGAGCGCCGCGAACTCGGCGAGCGACACCGTTCGACCGTCGCACCACAAGGTGCCGTCGCGCTGCATTTCGAGGGTCAGCGTGTGCTCGGCTGGCGGCAGGTCGCCGACGGTGCCGACCGTCGGCAGCTGCAGACGCGGTGGCGTGGCGCAAGCGGTGGCGATGAGCAGGCAGGCGACGGCGAGTGGGATTCGCGGCATGCGATGCGCGAACAACGCGTGCCTGACGCGACGGTTCAGCCCCCGCTGAAGAACACCCGCACCTCGCCGCGGGCATCCAGGTAGAGGCACGTGATGCCGGCGCCGGGCCCGCTGCAGAGCCGTTCACGCGCCGCAAAGTCGTGGGGGCCGAGCGGCGCTTCGCGGTCGACGACCGGGAACGGCACGTCGACTGCCGGGAAGACCGCAGTCAGCTGCCCGAGGAACCGGTAGTCGGCCGGCACCTCCGGCGGCCAGATTGACTGGCAGTCGTTCGGCGCCCCGCCGACCTTCGTCGCTTCGCCGGTCAGCAGATCCACGTCGTCGATCTGTTTCGCGCGAAGCGGCTCTAGCTGGCTCGGGTCGTCGAACGTGCGCACTCGGTAGCCGTGCATCGTGGCCCAGGTGTCACCGTCCGCGCAGGTTCGCGATCGTTGCACGTCCGCGGGGGCGAACAGTCGCCGCTCCGAGGAATCGACCCAGACGAAGCCGTAGAGCTCTTCGTGCCGACTGGTGAGGTCCGGGAGGTCGTGAAACCGGAACACCAACAGCAGGTCGCCGGGCAGCGACGGCACCAGGTCCTTCGAATCGACGAAGCTCAGCTGCGCGTAGAAGTCGCCGACCGTGCCGCCGCGCCGCGGCCACGGCATCGACGCCGGCAGGAACGGCACGCCGCCGAGCTTGGTCATCGCGCGATGCGGCGCTTCGCCGCTCGCGAAGACGAAGTAGTCGGCGGGGATGGCGGCCGCGCTGCGCACGATTCGCTGGCGCCTTCGCTGCTCGAAGACGTGCAGGTCGTGCGGTCCCACGATGCGGGTTCGGTCCCGGCTCGACTTTGGCGCATCGCGCAGGACTCTCGCGAGTTCGTCGAGGTCGATCTCGCCATGCAATCGGCCCTCGCGATGGCGGACGAATGGTGGCGGCGGAGTTGCTCCTTGGTTGTTCGTCGTCATGTCGCGTCTCTCTTCACTCTAACCGCGGAGGCCGCGCCTCCTCACACTCCGCCGCGAACAGCGCCGCCGGCTTGCACCCACTCACGCTCGCCACGAACGACGAAGGGAACTGCTCGAGCCGCGTGTTCCATTCGCTGACGACGTCGTTGTACATCGAGCGTGCGTGCGCGATCTTCTCCTCGATCGCCCACAGGCGGTCGTGCAGGTCGCGGTACAGCGCGTCGCTCTTCAGGTCCGGATGGCGCTCGTGCAGCAGCAGCACCGAGCGCGCCGCTGCCACCGCCGCCACCTCGCCGCGCACCTTGCTGTCGACGTCGCCGCCGCTGCGGATCGCGGTCAGCTTGGCCAGCAGCTCCTGTTCGTGCGCCGCGTAGCCCTTCACGACCTCGACGAGGTTCGGCACCAGCGTCGCGCGCTGCGCCAGTTCGATGGCGATCTGCTGCTGCGTCGCGCGCACCTGCTGGCGCAGGCGCACGAGGCGGTTGTGCGTCAGCAGCCACCATTGCGGCACCAGCACGAGCAGGCCGATCGCGGTGGCGAGCAGCCAGCCGAGCAGGTCCTGTGCCCCGGTCCACAGGGCGCTGCCGACGGTGAGGCCGGCGAACGGGAAGAACATGGCGAAGAACAGCAGCCAGTTCTCGCTGCGCGCCGAGCTCTGCACGCGCTGTTCGCGCAGCTGGCGCGTCACCAGCAGCGGCACCTCGGCGAGCGGGCCGAACGTGCCGTCGTCGCGTTTGACGCCGAGCACGCTGACCTCGGTGCCGGGCTCGAGCACCTGTGCCGAGTGCCGCACGTCGGTCCATTCGTGGTCGTAGCCCGTGCTGCGCATCGCCTCGTTGCTGCCGGCGGGCAGGTCGACCACGATGCGCTGGCCGTCGTCGAGTTCGAACGCGACCGCTTCGCTCTCGCTCGTCTCGGTGCGCCATTCGGTGCGCGTGCGCGTCTTGCCGTCGCTGTCCTTCTCCGTGATCGTGTGCTTGCGCTCGCGCTGGTAGCTGAAGGCGACGCAGTCGAGGTCGAACCACGGGCAACGCAGCAGGGCCCCGTGCGGGTGTACGACGCCGCGCAGCCACGCATCGTCGTGCGCGCTCAGCGAACGGATCGGCAGGCCCGGCGCTCGCGCCAGCACGAACGTCTTGTGGTCCTGCCGGCGGGCCGCGGTGGCGAACGCCCAGCCGAGCAGGGCGCCGCCGCCGAACACGAGCGTCCCGACCATCTCCGTCGACATCGCGAGCATCGCGGCATCGGAGCGCGCGCTGGCCGCGTCGGCAACGTCGCGGCTGCGGCAACGTCGCTTGGTCCGGACACCGCGGGCGCTGCGCCGGGGCCTGTGCAGCGCGACGCGAATGCGAAGGCAGCCGCCAAACAGGCTCCTGGCGGCCTGGTCGTGACTTCGTCGTGGCAGCTCAGGCCGTGCGAGGCACCTCGTGCACACTCAGCCGCCCGTGCCGCAGCCAGCCTTCGGTGAGCAACCAGGTGTGCGCGTCGGCAACCGGCCGCACGACGGCCTCGAGGCCGAGGACGGTGATGCGTTCGCGGAAGCCGTCGAACCACGGAGCGGACGTGTAGGTGTCGATCGCCAGGGCGACCTGGACCTCGCGGCCTTCGGCAGCGTGCTTACTGCCGTTGCCGAACAGGTAGCGCAGCGCGTTCCGCACCTCGCGCGGCGACTTCAGGATGTGGTCGTGGTAGCGATCGGCGAACACGCGGCCGCGAAGCGACCAGAGCTTGTTCAGCGCCTTGGCGATGCGGATCAGCAGGCCTTGCAGGCCGCGGGAGAGGGCGGCACGGGATTCGGCTTCGCAGAGCAGGTGCAGGTGGTCGTTCAGGACCGCGTAGTGGCAGAGGCGGAAGGTGCCGGCGAGGTTGCGGGCGCAGCCGGCGGCGAACGCCGCGCGAAGGGCTTCGTATTCGCGCTTGCTGCGCAAGCGCGGCAGGCCGCTGCGCAGCTTGATCGTCACGTGCACGGGGAAGCGCTTCGCCAGCGGGGCGCGCTCGCGGTGGTCGACGCCAGGTCGGCCGGGGATCTTCGGTTTGCGACCTGCACCCGCGCGAGCGCCGCCGCGCCCGGAGCGGAACGGCAGCAACGGGGCGGCACGGTCTCCAGCGGAGCGCGTGCCCGCCGCGCGCTGGCCGCCAGCAGCCTTCGAGCCACCACCTTGGACCGCTTTGGCCTTGGTCCGTCCCTCGGAAGATCGTCGCTTGGCAGCCATCACGTTTGATTGAGCAGATATACAGCCTGAGTTCCAGAGCTACAAGAACTGGAGCGACGTTCGGGCAGCCGAGGAGCGCAGGCTCTGCGCGGCTGCGCAGGCGGCCGCGAAGCACGACTCTGAGAGGCCCTATGCTGGCGTTCTTCTCGGCCTCTCCCCTGGCCGCACGAGCACAGCGTCCACCGACCGCCTCACGGGATCACGAGCAGCTGCGGCCATCGCCACGAGATGCTGCGCGCGAAGCCCGAAAGAGGGTCTCACGCAAGCTCTGTGGCCGCCAAGGAATCAGGCAAGGCCTCCCAGAGCCGTGTTCGCCTGCCAGCTACGCCGCCGCGCAGAGCCTTCGCGAGGATTCTCTCCCAGGCCGTCAGCTGAGCCCGCGCAGCACGCCGAAGCCGCCGTCGACGCCGAGCACCTGGCCGTCGATCCAGTCGTTCGCCGGGTCGAGCAGGAACTCGAGCGCACGCGCGACATCGTCGGGCGTGCCGATGCGTCCGGATGGGTTCTGCTTGGCGGCGGCGTCGCGCATGCCGGCGCGTTCGAGCAGGCTCGCCGTCATCCGGCTGTCGACGAGGGCCGGCGCCACGCAGTGGAAGCGGATGCGGCGGCGCAGGTGCGTCGCGGCGGCGGCGCGCGCGAGGCCGATCAGGCCGGCCTTGGCGGCGGCGATCGCTTCGTGGTTGGCGAGGCCGAGGTTGGCGGCGACCGAACTGCAGAACACCACCGAGCCGCCGTTCGGCAGCAGCTCCTGCGCCGCCATCGTCACGCCGAACGCCGACGACAGGTTGGTCTCGAGCACTTCGTGCCATTCCTCCGGCGTCGTGCGCGCGGCCGGCTTCAGCAGCAGCGAGCCGACGCAGTGGGCGATGCCGGACACCGGCTCGCCGGCACAGGCGGTGCGCAGCGCCTGCTGCACGCTCGCGGGGTCGAGGGCCGGCAGCAGGGCGGTGTGGGCGCCGAGCGGGGCGGCGACTTCGTGCAAGCGCGCTTCGTCGCGCGCCAGCAGCACGAGCTTGGCGCCGCGCGCGTGCAGGCGCTGGGCAAGGCGTGAACCCACGGCGCCGGTGGCACCGAGCACGACGAAGGAACCGGCGGTCGACAGGTCGTCCATGCGGGCGCTGTTCGCCGCGGCGGCGGCTGGGATGCACGGCGTCGAACGCCCGGACCCGTCGTTGTGTCGAGCCCTTGGCCCTCGCATCATCGCCCGACCGTGGCCGCTCTCCCCTCGTTCCTCCAACACCTCGCCAAGAGCTGCGCCGACGACAGCTTCGTCCGCCTTACCTTGTCGTCGCCGCGCCGCTCCGATGAGCCCGTGCAGCGCATCGTCGCCAAGCTGATCGAGCTGAAGGGGCAGCGGCACCTGTCGTTCACGCTGCGCGAGCAGCGGCGCGACACCACGCAGAACGTGGCGTTCCCCGAGGCGTTGGCGTTCGTCGAGCAGAAGCTGCGGCGCGAATACGACGCGGCGATGCTGGCGACGACGGCGGCCGACTGGCAGCTGCAGCAGGCGGAAGGCGACGGCAAGCTGATCCGGCACAAGCCGAGCACGAAGGCGCCGCCGCCGCGCGCGCACGACGCCAACAAGTGGACGCTGCTCGGCAGTGCGGCGCAGCCGTGGCTGTTCGGTCTCGGGCTCGTCGGCGCCGACGGCAAGGCGCGGCCGCATCTCGCGCACAAGCTGCAGCAGCTCGAGCGCTACACCGAGATCCTGTCGCACCTCGCGCGCGACGCCGGCTTCGACCGGCCGGAGGAAGCGGGGGCGCCGCTGGCGATCGTCGACGCGGGTTGCGGCAAGGGCCACCTGACGTTCGCGGCGTGGCACCTCGTGGCGAACGTGCTGCGGCGGCCGGCGAAGGTGCTCGGCGTCGAGACGCGGCCCGAACTGGTCGAGCAGGCGGCGAAGCTGGCGGGCGAAGTGGCGGGGGCGGGGCTCGCGTTCGCCGCCGGCGACATCGAGCACGTGCCGCTGCAGCAGGTCGACGCGCTGATCGCGCTGCACGCGTGCAACACCGCGACCGACCACGCCATCGCCCGCGGCGTGGGCGCCGGGGCGCGCGTCATCGTCGTGGCGCCGTGCTGCCACCAGCAGGTGCGGCCGCAGCTCGGCAAGCCCGAGCCGCTGGCGCCGGTGCTGGCGCACGGGCTGTTCGCCGAACGCATGGCCGAGTGGGCGACCGACGGCCTGCGCACGCTGGTGCTCGAGTGGGCCGGCTACCGCACGAAGGCGATCGAGTTCGTCGACGGCGAGCACACCGGCAAGAACCTGATGGTGGCGGCGGTGAAGGCGACCACGCCGCCGAACGACGCGCAGCGCGCGGCGGCGCGGACGGCGGTCGACGCGTTCCGCACGTTCTTCGGCATCCGCGAGCACGCGCTCGACGCGCTGCTGGCCGGCAGCTGATCGCCGGCGAACGCGCGGTCGTGGGCTTCAGCGGGCGGTGGCCGCCGGCGCGCCCGGCGCGTGCGCGAGCACGAGGCGCAGCACGTCCTTGATCGACACGATGCCGACGACGCGGCGCTCGGCGTCGACGACGACCACGTGCTTCACGTCGCGGCGGCGCATGATCTCGACCGCGCGTTCGATCGGCGCCTCGGCGTCGACGCACTGCACGCCCTTGGTCGCCATCGTGTGCAGCGGCTGCTTCAGGTCGACGTCGCTGCGCAGCGCCGCGAACACGTCGGTGCTGGTGACGATGCCGGCGAGCTGGCCCTTGGCGTCGACCAGCGGGAACGCATTGATGCGGCGGTCGAGCAGCGTCTGGATGCTGTCCTGCAGCGTCGCCGTCGGCGGCATCGTCAGCACCGGCGACGTCATCGCCGTGCGCACCGGCTGCTGCAGGCGATCCGGCGTGACCCACGCCGGCAGGATCGCCTTCGCCGGCTGGAAGCGCCGCGACGTCGTGTCGAGCAGCTTGCGCAGGCCGGCGAAACAGCGCGTCAGCGTCGCGAACTCGCGCGCCGGGAAGGCCAGCACCGTCGTCGGCTCGATCGCTACGGCGGTGGTGCCGCGCACCTTGCGCCGCAGCAGCGAGCCCTCGCCGAAGTGCTCGCCCGGGCCCAGCGTGTCGTTGGCGACCTCGCAGCCCTGCTCGTCGCAGCGGCTCAGCAGGATCTTGCCGGTCTCGATCACGTAGAACGTGGCACTCGGGTCGCCCTGCTGGAACAGCACCTCGCCGGCTTCGAGGTGCACCGCCGAGTGGCCCTGCGACGGTTGCAGCGCCAGCGCGTTGAGGTCGCGCGGGAAGAACAGGTTCAGCGTCCAGTCGATGACGACGCGCAGCTTGCGGTCGAAACGCGGCAGCTTCAGCAGGTAGATCGTGCGCCACAGCCACCACGCCAGGAAGCCGGTGATGCGCAGCTTGCCGAGGGCGGCGACGGCGTTCAGGTGGCCGAGCGTGGCCAGCTGGCCCTGGCTCTTGTGGCGGAACGCGCGCAGCGGCCGCCCGGCGAGAGCCGCGGCGACGTTGGCGCCGGCGACGTCGCCTTGGCGCGACGCGAACTGCGCGGTCGGCGGCGACACGCCGCCGTGGCCGTCGGCGACGACGGCGCAGTCGCCGAGCGCCCAGACGCGATCGCGGCCGGCGAGGTGCAGGAACTCGTCGGTCGGCAGGCGGCCGTCCTCGGCGCGCGCGAACGCGGCCAGCGCCGGATGCGGGGCGTTGCCGACGGTGCAGACGATCGTGCGCGCGGCGATCAGCACGCCGCCCTCCAGGTAGACGCCTTCGCGCGAGGCGGCGCGCGTGCGCGCCGACAGCCGGAACTCGACCCCGCGCTTCTGCAGCACGGCCAGTGCGTGGGCGCCGAGCCGTTCGTCGAGTTCGGGCAGGATGCGATCGCGCGAGTGCACGCAGACGACGCGGTGCGGATCGCCGGCCAGCGCCGGGAAGTAGCGGCGCGCCCCGCGCACCAGGTCGTGGATCTCGGCCGCGGTCTCGACGCCCGAGAAGCCGCCGCCGACGACGACGAACGTCAGCATCGCCGCGCGTTCGGCCGGGTCGGGCTCGAGCACCGCGCGTTCGAGGCGCGTGATGATCGTGTGCCGCAGGGTCAGCGCGTCGGCGACGTTCTTCATCAGCAGCGCGTGCTCGGCCATGCCGGGGATGCGCCGCACGTCGACGACCGAACCGAGCGCCAGCACCAGATGGCGGGCGCGGTAGGTGACGCGCTCGTCGACGCCCTCGGCGGTCACGGTGACGAGGCCGGCGTGGTCGCTGCCGGGCGCCGCGAGCTCGATGCCCACGACCTCGCCGCGCACCACCTGGGTCTTGCGCAGCAGGTGGCGCAGCGGACTGATGACGTGCGACGGCGACAGGCTGGCGCCGACGACCTCGGGCAGCAGCGGCTGGAACACGAAGTAGTTCTCGCTGCTGACCAGCGTCACCACCTTGTCCTTCGGCAGCAGGCGCTCGAGTCGCTGCGCGCAGCGGGTGCCGGCGAAGCCGCCGCCGAGCACGAGCACGTCGGTCGAACGCTGGAGGGAGTCGGACGCAGCGGATTGGGTCATGACGTAGGCGCAGGATCGTCGCGCGGCGGGGGGCTGGATGCGACGACGGCGTGCTACGAGCCACAACCTACTTCGTGCCGGGGGTGGTTGGATGCCGTGGGTCGTGGTGACAATGGCGCCCTTCTGGGATCCGGAGGAACCTTGGAACCGACTCGTCCCGCGGCCGGCGACCTGCCGTCGGCCGACATGCTGCGGCAGATCTTCGACGCCTCGCCGAGTGCGATGGTGCTCGTCGCCGGCGACGGCGTCGTGCGTCTCGCCAACGTGCAGGCGTGCCGGTTGTTCGGCTACCCGCCGGACGGCCTGGTCGGACGCTCGGTCGAGCAGCTGGTGCCCGAACGCTTCCGCGCCGAGCACCCCGCGCACCGCCGCGGCTACTTCGTCGACCCGGTGGTGCGCGCGATGGGCGAGGGCCGCGACCTGTTCGGCCTGCGGCGCGACGGCAGCGAGGTGCCGATCGAGATCGGGCTGAACCCGATCCGCACCACCGAGGGCACGTTCGTGCTGGCGGCGATCATCGACATCACGCCGCGCAAGCGCAGTGAGGAGATGCTGCGCGCGTCGCTGCGCGAGAAGGAGACGCTGCTGCGCGAGATCCATCATCGCGTGAAGAACAACATGCAGGTGGTCTCCAGCCTGCTGAACCTGCAGTCGCACCACGTCGCCGACGATCGTCACCGCGCGCTGTTCGAGGAGTGCCAGACGCGTGTGCGCACGATGGCGCTGATCCACGAGAAGCTCTACTCGGCCGGCAACCTGGCCTCGCTCGACGGCGGCGACTACGTGCGCGAGCTGGTGCAGATGCTGGCGCGCTCGTACCTGCCGAACCGCTCCGACGTGCGCGTGCACGTCGAGGCCGAGCCGCTGATGCTCGACGTGCAGGTGGCGATCCCGGTCGGCCTGATCGTGCACGAGCTGGTCACCAACGCGCTGAAGCACGCGTTCGTAGGCCGCGACGGCGGCTGCGTGCTGGTGCGCCTCGTCGCCGTCGACGACCGCCACGGCCGGCTCGAGGTCGCCGACGACGGGCGCGGCCTGCCGGCTGGCCTCGACGTCGTCGCCGGCGGCGCGCGCGGCCTCGGCTTCCGCATGATCACGAGCCTCGTGCGCCAGATCGACGGCGTGCTGGACATCGGGCGCGACGGCGGCAGCCGCTTCCGCATCGACTTCGAGCGTGCCAACCATCCCCCCGACCACCCCGTGCGCCCCGAACGGGGCAAGGAGTAGCCATGCCGACCGGTCGCATCATGATCGTCGAGGACGAGAGCCTCGTCGCCGAGGACCTGCAGTCCTGCCTCGCGCGTTCCGGCTACGAGGTCGTCGGCATCGCCGACACGTTCGACGACGCCAAGCATCTCGCCGAGCAGGAACGGCCCGACCTGGCCCTGCTGGACATCCGCCTGAAGGGGCCGCGCGACGGCATCGAACTGGCCAGCGAACTGCGTCGCCGCAACATCGGCTTCGTCTACCTGACGTCGCACGGCGACGAGGGCACGCTGGCGCGCGCCGAGGTCACCGAGCCGCTCGGCTACGTGCTGAAGCCGTTCGGTGCGCGCGAGATGGTGCCGGTGCTGCGCACGGCGATGTACCGCCACGCCGCCGACATCCGCCTGCGCGGCCTCGAGCACTGGCTGCAGACGACGCTGCGCAGCATCGGCGACGCCGTCGTCGTCACCGACGCCGACGGCCGTGTGACCTACCTGAACCCGGTGGCCGAGATCCTGCTGCAGTGCAACCTGCGGCAGGCGAGCGGCCAGCCGGCGTCGCAGGTGATGCCGATCCTCGACGGGCGCGGCACGCTGGTGCCGTGCGTGGCGATGCGGGCGATGGACAGCGCGGCGATCGTGCACGTCGATCCGGGCGCCGAACTGGTGCGCGCCGACGGTTCGCGGGTGCCGATCGACGACAGCGCGGCGCCGGTGCGCGACGCCGACGGCCGCATCACCGGCGCGGTCGTGGTCGTGCGCGACGCCACGCAACGCCGCCTGCTCGAACAGCAGCGGCGGGAGGCCGAACGACGCATGCAGGAAGCCGAGAAGCTGCAGAGCCTCGGCGTGCTGGCCGGCGGGCTGGCGCACGACCTCAACAACATCCTGACCGCGATCCTCGGCGGCGTCGCCCTCGGCCGCGACGAGGCCGGCGGCGCGGCCGCCGGAGCGTTCGGCCAGATCGAGGCGAACACCAAGGCCGCGGCCGAACTCTGCCGGCGCATGCTGGCGGGCTTCGGCACCGGGCCGGTCGCGGCGGAACCGGTGTCGGTGGCGGCGACCGTGCGCGAGCTGCTGGCGCGCGAACGCGCGATCGCCGGCCCGCGCATCGTCTTCCTCGAGGAGCCCGAACGCGAGGACGAGCACGTGCTGGCCGATCCGCTGCAGTGGCGGCAGGTGCTGGCCAACCTGCTGCGCAACGCCGTCGAGGCGTTCGGCGGCCGCGAAGGCACGATCGCCGTGCGCTGGGGCTCGCTCGCGCTGCCGAGCACGTTCCTGGCCACGGCGAGCCACGCGCGCGACCTGCCGCCGGGCGACTACGTCTGGCTCGAGGTCGCCGACGACGGGCCGGGCATGCCGGCCGACGTGCGCGCGCGCGTGTTCGAGCCGTTCTTCACCACCAAGTTCACCGGCCGCGGTCTCGGCCTCGCCGGCGTGCACGGCATCGTGCGGCGGCACGGCGGCGCCGTCGACGTCGCCTCGGAGACGGGGCTCGGCACCTGCTTTCGGCTGTTCTGGCCGACGGCGCGCGGCGAAGTGCTCTCACGCAGCGCGGTGGCGAGCCCGCCGCCGGCGGGCGGCAGCGCGCCGCCGTCTCCGGGCACCGTGCTCGTCGTCGACGACGACGACCTGGTGCGCCAGGTGACGTCGCGCGTGCTGCGCCAGCGCGGCTGGACCAGCCACGAAGCCGGTCGCGGCGAGATCGCGCTGCAGATGCTCGCCGGCGGCCTCGCCGTCGACGCGGTGGTGCTCGACCTGCGCATGCCGGGCGCCGCCGGCGAGGACGTGCTGGCCGACCTGCGGCGGCTGCGCCCCGGGCTGCCGGTCCTGCTGGTCAGTGGTTACGCCGGCAACGAGACCGAACTGGCGCGCGCCCCGCACACCGACTTCCTGGCCAAACCGTTCACCGCCGACGAACTGCTCGAACGGCTGCAGGCCTTGCGGCGGGGCGTCCGCTGAACGAGCGCTTCCGGCGCCGTGGCCGGGCCGAGTCGTCCAGGTTTCGTCTCGTCGCTGGTGGTTCGCGAACGGCGCCTAGCATGCGCGCCTCTCCCATGGCCGCCCTCCGCTCCGCCGCCCCGTTCCGCTGGCTCGCTCCGCTCGCCCTCGCCGCCGCCCTCGCCGCCCAGATCCCGACGCCGAAGGAGTTCCTCGGCCACGAGGTCGGCGCCGACTACCGGCTGTGCAACTACACCGACATGGTGCGCTACTTCCGCACCGTCGCCGAGCGCAGCGACCGCATGCGCATCGTCGACATCGGCGCCACCAGCTACGGCCAGCGCATGCTGATGATGGTCGTCAGCTCGCCGCAGAATCTCGCGCGCCTCGAGCGGCTGCGCACGATCAGCACGATGCTGGCGCGCGGCGAGGGCATCGACCAGGACCGGGCGAAGGCGCTGGCTGCCGAGGGCCGGGCGTTCGTCTGGATCGACGCCGGCCTGCACAGCACCGAGGCGATCGCCGGGCAGAACATCATCGAGCTGGTCTGGCAGATGAACGCGCGCGACGACGAGGAGGTGCGCCGCATCCTCGACGAGGTCGTGCTGCTGGCGTGCCCGGTCAATCCCGACGGCTACGAGCTGGTGGCGAACGCCTACCGCGCCACGCAGAGCATGACCATCCCGGTGCTCTACCAGCGCTACATCGGCCACGACAACAACCGCGACTTCTACGCCTGCAACCAGCTCGAGGCGCAGAACGTCAACCGCGTCTTCTACCGCGAGTGGTGCCCGCAGATCGTCTACAACCACCACCAGACGGCGCCGGCGAACACGATCATCTTCACGCCGCCGTTCCGCGATCCGCACAACTACCTCGTCGATCCGATGGTGGTCCGAGGCATCGAGATCGTCAGCGCACACATGAACCAGCGCTTCGCCGCCGAGCAGAAGCCGGGCGTCATCTCGCGCGGCGGCGCGCCGTACTCGGGCTGGTGGAACGGCGGCCTGCGTTCGACCAACTACTTCCACAACGTCATCGGCATCCTGACCGAGTCGTTCGGCCGGCCGGAGCCGACGCGCATCGAACAACCGCTCGACCGCCGCTTGTCGACCGGCGACTACCCGGACCCGGTGCCGGCGCAGATCTGGCACGCGCGGCAGACGGTCGAGTACCTGCAGACGGCGAACTTCGCGATCCTCGACTACGCCGCGCGCTACCGGAAGGAACTGCTGCGCGACATGCACACGATGGCGACGCGCGCGATCGCACGCGGTCGCCGCGACCACTGGACGTCGACGCCGGCACTGGTCGAAGCCGCGAAGCGCCGCGACGACCCGGCTTCGGTGTGGAGCGACCCGCACCTGCGCGACCCGCGCGCCTACGTGCTGCGCAGCGACCAGTCCGACTGGGCGGCGGCGATGCGCATGGCGCGGGCGCTGCACCGCTGCGGCGTCACCGTGCTGCGCGCGCGGCAGCCGTTCGTCATGAACGGCGCCCTGATGCCGGCCGGCTCGCTGGTGGTGAAGTGCGACCAGGCCTACCGCGCGCACGTGCTCGACCAGTTCGAGCCGCAGTGGCACCCGAACGACGTCAAGGAAGGCAAGCCGGTCGCTCCGTACGACGCCGCCGGCTGGACGCTGGCGATGCAGATGGACGTGCAGGTCGAGCGCACGTTCGAAGCGCTCGACGGGCCGTTCGACGTCGTCGATCCGGAGGTGTTCGCGCCCGCACCGGCGCCGGAGCCGCGTTCCCGCGCGC